>Ga0208192_1000040_pt1 | contig 144379 bp, 142 predicted proteins | sample June2015DPH_13_1_2_FD_184711 | JGI IMG/M metagenome (GOLD analysis project Ga0208192, IMG submission 184711) | Peatland microbial communities from SPRUCE experiment site at the Marcell Experimental Forest, Minnesota, USA - June2015DPH_13_150... | ecosystem: Environmental > Terrestrial > Soil >... | reverse complement strand
CTCTTCGACCGGGAGGGTCCTTTCACGCGGCTATCTTCGCCGCTGCCCCTGGCCTCGGCAGCGCTCCGGCCTCAAAGAGCGCTGCCGATTCGTGCCGATCCGGCCGCATCAAGACATGCCGCTAACACATGGCCGTAGCAGCCGTATCCATGGTGGTATCTCATGTCAGACCTCCTCGGTTGAACCCGGTCGTCCGGTCACTCCGCCGGACCTCTCGTAGTGCTGAAGGAACTCACCGACCAGGCGCGCCCGCTCGCGCATCACACGGGCCCAGTCGTCGAGCACGGCCATACCCGCTTCGGTGATGACATAACTCCGCCTGGCGGCGCCGGCGGCGGGAGTCTCCCAGCCCGACCTGACCAGGCCCGCGATCTCCAGCTCGCGAAGCGTGCGGTATAGCTGGCCCACATCCACCTCATCAGGCGCCACGCCCAGGTCGTTGAGCCGGCCGAGCAGCGAGTAGCCGTGCGTTGGTCCGTCCGTCAGTAGAACCAGCAGGAACGGCTCCAACCAGCGGCGCCTTGGGCCGCCGGGTGACCAGCCTCGTTCGTGCTCGTGGTGTTGATTGCCGGGGGTGTGGTGCATGGTATATGTCTCACGCATATATTGGTCTGGCGTTGAGCCGGAGGATAGGGCCGAACGGCCCGTCTGTCAGCCGGCCGCCGTGCGTTTGAGCCGCGCCGAAGTCTCCGAGGTTCTCGGCGCAGCGTTGCCGCTGCGTAGCTCGCGACGGGATGGGGTCCCAGCCTCTCAAGCCCTCGACACCGTTGGCGAGGCCTGTCCTCATTGGCTGCAGTGCAGCGTGCGCTGCTGCTCGGCTAGAGGGACACAGGCTACAGTCGGGCCGCCGCCAGATGGTCCAGGGCCCGGCCCAATGCCGCAGCCCCCGAGGTCGTGAGCTTGTCCTCCAGGATCGGGAGATAGAGATCTTCCTCGTCGAGGTGTGTCTTGAGCAGAACGTGCAGGCGCAGCATCACGCGCCGTAGCGCCAAGACGGTGCCACGATCCAGTTTCGTTTCCGCGGCGTCCAGGATCTCGCCTATGGAAGCGACCAGCCGCCGAATCTCCTCATGCTCCGCTCGCATCGGCGAACTCGTTTCCCGGTCCTTCATGATCCGCTCGAGAGTCGGGTAGACGGCAGCCTCGACGGCGTCCATATGAGGGATGAGCTGCTCCTTCAGGCCCCACTCGAGCTCCCGGAGTTCGGCCAGCTCGGCCGTTACCTCACCGGTGTCCAGGCAATCGCCGCCCAGACAATCAGCCAGTGAATACAACCTCTCTACGTAGGCGCGCAGTCGCGCATGGTGCTCGTTCGAGACCTGCGATAGAACCTGCATGGCTCACCTCCCGGAAAGCCCAGGAGCCGGATCAGGCTGCCCAGTCGGGCAGGTCTCCGGGGGCGGGGCGCTAGCTTCGATCAGGTATTCGGATATGTCGCGGAAGCGCATGCCGTCGGCGGACTTGCGCAGGTTGACCAGGCAAATCGGACACATCGTCAAGCAGTCCGGGGCGACCTCACGCAGCTGAGCCACCCGAACCGCCGCCAGGGCTGCAGCCTTGGCCGGGTAGAGGGCTTCCACCGGCCCCCCGCAACACCAGGTGAGGAGCCCGGAGTTCTGTGGCTCGGCGACCTCCAGGCCTGCCTCCGCGAGGAGCTTCCTGGGCGGCTCGATCATGTTCTCGTAGCGCGCATAGACGCACGGATCGTGCACTACGACCTTGCCGGTGAGAGGTGACTCGAAGGGCAAGCCGCGCTCGGCGAGCACCTCGAGGTAGCTTCGTACGCGCAGGTCGTAGTCCTTGATGAGCGTCGGGTAGACACTGCGCAACATGTTGGTCGTATGGGGGTCGATCGTGATGACCTCGCGAACCCCGTGCTTTCGAAGCAGCGCGACGACTCTGCGGGCGTGCAACGCAACGACTTCATCGGCTCCGAGATCGTGGGCCAAAGCGCCGGCATACAGGTCGTCTTCGTACATGTAGCCGAACTGGACCCCGGCGCGCTGAAGGAGCCGAGCTACGTTCGCTGGGACTCGGTCGTACTCGGCTCGCTCCGAGGCAGACGGTCGGGCCACAAAAGCGACGCCGTTGATGAACCGGTTGAGCCGTCGCCCCACGCCGGTCAGACGGGCGAGCGGCGAGTTGCCGAGCAGCCGCTCCAGGGCCACCAGGCGCTCGATGTAGGGGATGAGCTGGTACATGAGCCCGGTATAGAGGACGGTCTCTCCGCCCCTGGGCAGGTCCAGATCCCTGGCCCAGCGCGTCGCCTGGCGGGCGGGTATAGGAAGCACCGAGCCTCGGATCCGGAGGTTGTCCGCGAGGATCCCGACGACGTCGCGAGTGGGAAGCGGCATCAGCGTCCCTCCCGCAAGAGCCAGCCACGCAGAAGCCGCACGTTCTCCGTGATGTGAACGCCCGCCGGACAGCTCTGTTCACAGGCCCGGCAGAGCAGACAAGAGAAGATGGCTTCGCTTTCGGCTCGCACCTGCTGCTCCATTCCGAACACGGCGTAGCGGAAAAGACGCCGCGGCAGCACGTCCACGCCCAGGGGGCAGATCGCACTGCAGAAGCCGCAGTTCATGCACTCATCCGCGTCGATGGGGCCGAGCCCGCGCAGCTTCCCGGTAACTTCGGCCGCGACCAGGGCGCTCATGGTTGCCTCACGGCGGCATAGCGGTACTCGACTACTCGCCCGGCCTTCTCCTCGACGACGTAGCCGTATTTGCGCAGACCCATCATCCAGACCATGACCTCGGCGGTCGGCAGACCTGCGGCGGCGGCCAGCTCGGGAACCGTCAGGGGCCCAGCGGCGAGCAGACCGAGCAATCGATCGCGCACCAGCGGCTCGTCCCTGATCACCTCGCGAATATCGCGCGTCATGTCCTGCTCCCTGCCAGGAGGCCCACGATCATGGCCCTGACCTCCGCGTCGGTGTAGCCCGCAAGGTCGATCGCGCCCGTTGGGCAGACGGGCGTGCAGGCGCCGCAGCCCTTGCAGCCGGCGGCAACCACAGTCGCCACCAAGGACCCGTCTTTGCCGCTCAGAGAAATCGCCCCGAACGGGCAGGCGGTCACGCAGTCGCCGCAGCCGTCGCAGGCCGACGCGTCGACCTTGGCGACCTGGGGATCGAGCGAGGTGACACCCCGCTTCAACACGGCAGCCGCTTGCGCCGCGGCCGCGAGTCCGGAGCCGACGCTCTCCGCCGAAGTCTTCGGAGACTGACACGCCCCGGCGATGAGGACTCCGTCTACCACTGTCTCGACCGGACGCAGCTTCGGGTGGATCTCATTGAGGAAGCCGTCCCGACCGACCGGGAGCTTGAGCGTCGCGACCAGGTCGTCGTTCTGACGGGGAACCATCCCGGTCACCAGGACCACGAGATCGGCGGCAATCGTCAGTTCGGCCCCGGCGGTAAGGAGGTCGTGGACGGTCACCGTGATCTCGTGGTCGCTGGTCGACACCGCCGGCGGATCGTCGTCAGCGAACCGCAGGTAGTAGGAACCACGCTTGCGCGACTCAGTGAACAGCAATTCGTTTCGTCCGTACGTCCGCATATCACGGTAGAGGTGGTACTGGCGGACGGTCGGATCGCGGTCGGCGACGAGAAGCGCAGCGTGGACGGCGGCGGTGCAGCAGTAGCGCGAACAGTAGGCTCGATCACCGTTCCGGCTGCCGACGCAGTAGACATAGGCGATGGCCGTTACCGGCTTGCCGTCGCGAAGGATCGGCCCGTCCGTCTCGTCGAGCAGACGTCTGAACTCGGGCAGCGTCACCACGCCGGGACCGCCGTAGCCAAGCTCGCCTGGATCAGGCTGGTATGTGTCGAAGCCGGTCGCGACGATGATCTGCCCGACCGTTACTTCAGTCCTGTCGTCCCCAACGCCTATGACGATCTGATAGCTGCCGTAAGTGCCGGACTTGGAGATCAACCTGGCGTTGGTGAACACGGATATGGCCGGGCGACCAGCGATTTCCTCGCACATCCGCTCGACGAGCCCCCGGCCGTTGACCCGGCGCGGGAACATCTCGCCAAAACCGCGAACCCAACCCCCGAGATCGGCCTCCCTCTCGATCAGACATACGCCGAGGCCGACGTCCGCGAGGGAGATGGCGGCTCGCATACCGGCGACTCCGGCTCCGATCACGGCCACTTTCGGGGAGGTCCTTACCTCGATCGGTTGGAGCGCCTCGCTCAGGCGGGCTCGCGCCACGCCCGCGTTGACCAGCCTGGTCGCCTTCCTCGTTGCGCCATCGGGGTCGTCGGTGTGCGTCCAGGAACACTGCTCGCGAATGTTCACCTGGGTGACCTGATACGGGTTCAGGCCGGCCCTTTCGGCCACGCCCCGGAAAGTGAACGTATGCAGCTTGGGCGAGCAGCACGCCACGACGAATCTGTCTATCTGCTCCTCGGTAACGTCCCTGATCATGTCCTGCTGATTTGAGTCGGAGCAGGTGAACATGGCCCGCCGCGCCACGCAGACGCCGGGTGAATCCTTGACCGCGTCGATCACGCGATCGACATCGACGTAGTCGCCAATATTGCCGCCGCACTGGCAGACGTAGACGGCAATCCGCGGCTCGTTCATCGGGCTGCCGCCTTCCGGCGGTCGAGGTGGCCCGCCACCTGGACCGCTGCCGCTCCCGCATGGAGGATCGACTCCGGGATGTCCCGAGGGCCGGAGATCGCACCCGCCACGAAGACGCCGGGGATGCTCGTCGCTGCCGGACTGAAGTCCTCGTCGACCTCGTCCACGTAGGCCCAGTCGTCCAGCGCCAGCTTCTCGCCGCCGAAGATGTGCTCGACGTCCGGGTTCGCCTGGACACCGACGGCGAGGACCACCAGGTCGTATTCGGACTCGGAGATGACTCCCCCGTGGTCGATGTCCTCGTAGCGGAGAATCAGGTTCGACTCTGCTGTCTCACGGATGCTCGCCACACGACCTTTGACGAAGTTGGCCCCCATCGCTTTGGCCTGCTCGAAGAACTCGTCATAGCCCTTGCCGACGGCGCGGATGTCCACGTAGTGGACGGTCACTTCCGCGAAGCGTAGGACCCCCATGATCAGCTGGTTCTGCTTGAGCGAATACATGCAGCAGAACTTCGAGCAGAGCGGATTGCCCACGCTCTCATCGCGCGAACCGGTGCACATGACGTACGCGATGCGCACGGGGATCTTGCCGTCGCTCGGCCGCAAAACGCTCGTGTACGGACGCGTTGGTGCCAGGAGGCGCTCCATCTGCACGCCGGTGATCACGTTCGGCAGCCGGCCGTAGCCGTACTGAGGCTTGAGGTCGGCAGGGAAGAGTCCGTACCCGGTGGCGACGACGACTGCGCCTACATCGAGAGCGAGATGCTCTTCGCGCATGTTCAGGTCGATTGCGTTGGCCGGGCATGCGGCAATGCACTGGTGGCATTCCGAACAGACGCCGCAGTCCAGGCAGCGACCTGCTGCCGCCCGCGCTTCCTCCTCGGTAATCGGCGACTCCAGCTCCGCGAAATCCCGTGGCCCGGCGACAAGCCCGGCAGGCTGCAGCACGGACTCTCGGCGGGAGTGCGACTTCTGCCGGGCCAGGACATCGGCCTTGTCCACGGCGGCCAGGCGATCGTCGAGGTCCGGGAATCGCCCGAACTCGAGACCCTGCAGCCAGCGATCGATCATGAACGCGGCGCGTCTGCCGTGCCCTGCGGCGCGCGCGATGTCGCTAGCCCCGGTGACCGCATCGCCGGCCGCGAACAGCCAGGGGACGCTGCCCTGGAGGGTGTTGGGGTCCACCCGGGCGCGACCATCTGGCATCGCGCCGAGGGTGCCAGCGAACGCCTCCGCTGCTGGTCCGATGCCGACCGCGGCGATCACGAATTCGCAGGGGACGTCGAAATCGCTCGCCGGCACGGGCTCCGGCCGGCGGCGGCCGGAGTCGTCTAGCTCGCCAAGAGTCATGCGCTGGCAGCGCAGACCGGCCACGCCTCCGCGGTCGTCGCCGCGTACTTCGACGGGCGCGACCTGGAACATGAAGCGAACCCCCTCGCGCAGCGCGTCGTCCACCTCGACATCGTGCGCGGGCATCTCGTCCCGGCCCCGGCGGTAGGCCACCAGGATTTCGTGCGCACCCAGCCGGATCGCGGTCCGAGCGGCGTCGATAGCGACGTTCCCGCCGCCGACGACCACGACCCGCTTTTCCCGCAGCCCGGGCGATTGGCCCAGCTTGACGCTATGCAGGAAGGAGACTCCCGCGAAAACCCCGTCCAGGTGGTCGCCTGGTACGCCCAGCGGCTTCGAATGCGGCGTCCCGGTTGCGACCAGGACCGCGTCGTAGCCGTCAGCCCTGAGCTCCTCGAGATCTCGAATGGGCATACCCGTCGAGACCTGCACTCCGATTGCGGTCACATTGGTTATGTCCTGGTCGACCACCTCGGGCGGAAGCCGATACGTAGGGATCGCCAGCCGCAGGAAGCCGCCGGCGACGGGAGCCGCCTCGAAGACGCGAACGCCGTAACCCCGACGCGCGAGCTGCCAGGCTGCGGTGAGACCCGCGGGCCCGGAACCCACGATCGCGACACGCTTCCCGTTGCGCTCGGGAATCTTCACGTCCGGGCCGTGCAGGCGGGCATAGTGCCGTTCGGCGACGAACCTCTTGAGTCGCCGGATGGCGACCGCCCCTTCCAGTTCGCCCCGAGTGCACGCGCTTTCACACGGCGCGTAACACGCCCGGCCGAGAGTCCCCACGAGCGGGGTCGCCTCCAGCACCAGCTGGAATGCTTCTTCGTAGAGCCCGCTACGGATCAGAGACACGTAGCCGTGAGCCTTGATGCCGGCCGGGCACGCATCGATGCACGGCGAGGTGCCCGGACGCTCGATCAGGGCCTTCTGCGGGATGGCCTGCGGGAAGGCTATGTAGGCAGCCCGGCGGGAGACCATCTCACCGTTCCACTCGTCCGGGACCGCCACGGTGCATGCTTGCTCACACTGCCTGCAGCCCGTGCAGGCGGCGAGGTCCACGAAGCGCGACTTGCGATGTACCTGGATGTGGAAGACGTCCTCGCCATCGCGTGAGACTCCTGACACCTCGGAATCGGTAAGCACCGTCACGTTCGGGTGGTGGGCAGTCGCCGCCATCTTCGGCGTGGCGATGCAACTGGCGCAGTCGAGTGTCGGGAAGACCTTGCTTAGCAGGACCATCCTGCCCCCGACGCTCGGTGCCTTCTCCACGACGAGGACGCGGTAGCCCATGTCGCCGAGCTTGAGCGCGGATTCCATGCCGCCGATCCCGCTGCCGACGACCAGGACGTCGTAGTCCATCTAGGCCACCTTCAGCGTCGACAGTGTCGCGCTGAACTCCCGGATCTGCCTCGTAAACGACTCGGCGCAGACTGAGCAGATCGCGGCCATCTTGAGGCGACGATCGTCTATCCCGTGCTCGGCCAGAAGGTCTAGCGCCTGGTACATGATTTGCGCCGACCGTTTGGCGCAGTCGGACAGGTATGCGCATTCCTCCCCGTCGGAAGCGATGAACACTCCGTCGAACCCCTGCTCGAGCGCGAACAGGATCCAGCTGGGCCTGACCGCGCTCGTGCAAGGAAGGCTGATCACAACGACCTCGGGCGAGTAGTGCATGTGCAGGCTGCCCGCGAGATCGATCCCCGGGTCGGAGATGGCGTTCGTTGAAAAGACCAGAACTCGCGGGGACTCTGCCACGACCCGATCTCCGGATTCCAGCCGAATCACTTATCTCGGCGTACAAAGAGGCGGTCGTAGCCGCGAGCCGGCACCACGCCGACGAAGGTGTGGCCCGCCAGATCGGCCCAGTACCCCATGTCCTCCTTGGTCTGGGAGTCGCCGGATAGGAGTTCCATTACTTCGCCCACGCCAATGCCGCCCATTGCCCTCTTGGCCTCGAGCATGGGACCCGGGCACGCGACGCCTCGCGCGTCAACGACTTTCGTCTTGCCGAGGGCAGCGACTTCGGACTCACTGAGCATGGTTGCCATCAGGCCACCTCCTAGTAGACAAGGGAATTGGTGGCGGACACGATCTCGGCCACGAAGCGGCCCGCCGTCACGACCTGGGCGCCCTCGACGAGGTCCGCTTCGGCGATCGAGCGGCTCTTTATGCACGGCGCGCAGACGAGGAACGAGCCGCCGAACTCGCGGATCGTCGCCAGCAGTTCGCCGAGCGGCTTGAACTCAGGCACCGTCACGGACTCGGCGACTCCCTTCTTGACGAGCAGAACGCCCTCGCCCTGGAAGCCCATGACCACCGCGACGTCCGCGGAGGCGGCGGCACCGGCCATAACGAATGGAATGGTCGCCATCTCCGGATGGTCCGGACCGTGGGTAACCATGATGACCAGCTTCCTATCAGCCATCGTTAGCCTCCTGCGGGACGCGTCGTCATGCTGCGGCACACGCCATTACGGCCGGCCAGAGACGTTCAGGCCGACCTCACCACCGCCAGAACAGACGCTATCAGCGCGTGTCGGTGCCGCTGGGAACACAAGCTGGACGTGGCCTACACTTGGGCTTCGACGCGCTGAGAAGTGCGACGCACGCGAAGGCGGAAGGGCCCCATGGCAGATCCAGGTGAGCTCCAGGCGAACAGACTCCTGGCAATGCTGCCGACGCGGCCGCTCGAGGACGTAGCGCGAGGGTCGACGGTTCTCCAGGCAAGCCGCGGCCAGGTCATTTACGTGCCGGGCGAGCCCATGGAACGGGTCACATTCCCGCTATCCGGATTGTTCTCACTAGTGATCACGGATCCGCTCGGGAGCTTCACATCCATCGCCACAGTCGGGCGCGAGGGCGCGATCGAGCTTGCGCCAGCCCTCGGCGCGATACCGGCGCCCACCGAGATCGTCTGCTTGATTGGCGGCCGAGCCGCGCAGGTGGCAGCCGATGATCTACGAGAGCTCCTCGACAACACGCCCGAGTTTCGAGCGGCCGTCTTCCGGTACCTCGGCGCGCGTTTCGTCGACTGCGTCCAGGTTTCGGCCTGCCATCGGCTCCATCCCCTGGAGGCGAGGATGGCCCGCTGCCTTCTCACGACGCGAGACCGTATCGAGCGCGACGAGTTCCCGTGCACCCATGAGCTCCTGGCCGGGATGCTCGGCGCATCGCGTCCAAAGGTATCGCTCGCCTTAGAGGCTCTCCAGCAAGCCGGCGCTTTGATCCACCGCCGCGGGATCATCAAGGTCTTGGACCCGGCCGGTCTCGAGGCGATGACCTGTGGCTGCTACCGGACCATTCGGAACGCGTTTCTGGCGGAGATGGCTCCGGCACACTGAGGGTCTGAATACAAACGGGGCGTTTCCGAGACTAATAGCGAGGACAGCCTCTCTCGCCGACCGCGTGAATTCCAGACTCGTGGCGAGGAGGGTCTGCGATGAAGAAGGTTCTGCATGAGCACTTACGCCGCGGTCCTCGGGGCTGCAGATTCCGTTCGTCGGGCGGCCTGGCGCGCGGGAGGATTGATCCTGCTTGCCATGGGAGGCGCCTCCCTGGCAGTCGCCATCGGCGGCCTGATCTTTGCGGGCGGGGGAGTCATCTTCCTGCCACTCGCATTGCCTCCCCTCGCGGCGGGCTACATGGTCGTTCGAATGACGCCTGGTGCACGCAGCTTCGGCTTCTTGGTCGCTGCCCTGTACGGCGGTTTTGTGGCATACGCCGCCACCTATTCCATGCGTGGCCTGACCCCGCCGCCGGGCCAGAGCGACCCCCGCCAAATCGACATGGGTTCTGCGCTTGTTGCCTGTGCCTTTCTGGCGGCAGCGGTCCTGATCCTGGTTGGCCGCGGTCGGCACGAGGCTGCTGGCCGCTGACCTGCACGCGCCTGGGCAGATAACCAAACGCGACGACACGAAGCCGCGCCTCGGCGGGCCTGAGCATCAATAGACCAGGCTCGCTTGCCATGTAGAGGATCAGTGGTGGCCGGCAGCAATCGCGTACGCCTCTGGCGGGCGCGTGGCCCTCGTTGCTGGCTGGTCGCTGCGGCCCGGTCAGTGGCCTGGCCTACTACTCTGCTACTTGCGCAATAATGCAAGTGCTGCTATCTTCGCGCATGCCCGGCGGAACCGTCGGAGATGTTAAGAGGGCACCAGTGAACGATAGGGGCTATCGAGATCCGGAGCGGTATCGGCTTCACGCGGAAGTCTGTCGGGTGTTGACCGACCCCAAGAGACTCATGCTCCTCGACGTCCTTCGAGAGGGCGAGCACTCGGTCGGCGACCTGGCCGAGGAGCTGGCCTGCAGCCTGGCCAACGCGAGCCAGCACCTGGCCGTGCTGCGGTCAGCAGGCCTGGTAGACACACGCAGGTCCGGCACGACGATCCTCTACAGCCTGGCGGAGCCAGAGTTGATCGAAGCCTGCGATGTGATCCACCGGATTGTTGGTCGCCGATTGGCGAGCCGATCGGCCGGAGTCGCCGAGGCAGGGTCGGTCGGGGAGATCCAGCCGGCCGCGAGCAACGCGAGGTGAGAAGCAGCATGTCCGTCACCACTTCATACACGTTCGGCACGACCGTCCCGATGTCGGTCGAGGCTCGCCCGATCGTCGAGGCCGCGCTCAAGGCAGAGGGCTTCGGAGTCCTGACCGAGATCGATGTCGCCGCCACCATGAAGGCGAGACTCGGCATCGAAGGGCCGCCCTATCTGATCCTCGGCGCCCTGCAACCCACCGCTCGCGCATCGGGCGCTCGAAGCGGAGCCGACAGCCGGGGCTGTACTGCCTTGCGACGTCGTCATTCGCGAGCAGGGCGGCCAAACGTTCGTCGAGGCGATGGACCCGAGCGCCGTCCTGGGCGTCGTTCAATCGGCCGAGATCGAGCCCATTGCTCGCGAAGCCCGCGAGCGCCTGCTCCGTGTCGTCGCGTCACTGACTTGGGAGTCCAACTGATGGGTAGCTATCTCTCGCAAAAGCAAACGTCGACCGGCGGCGCTCACCGGGTCATCGTCTTCTCGTCCCCAACGTGCGTCTGGTGCACTCGCGCCAAGACCTACCTCCGCAGCCGGAGCGTGCCGTTCCGCGATGTGGATGTCAGCCGTGACCCGGCGGCCGCGCGCGATCTCGTGAGGCGGACGGGTCAGATGGGCGTGCCGGTTATCGAGATCCACGGCCGGCCGATCGTTGGTTTCGACCAGGCGCGCATCGACGCCGCCCTGGGCCTGCGGGCCAACTGAACGAGCCTGAACACCAGCCTTGGAGCAATAGATGCGTTTCTTCGCACGCCTCAGCACCCCCGAGATCGGGGTCGACGAACTCGACGTCCGGATCCGAAACGGCACCGTTCGCGTCCTCGACGTCCGCGAGGATTGGGAGTTCCGGCGCGGCAGCGTGCCCGGAGCGGTGAATGTGCCTCTCAAGAAGCTCCCCGTGCGTGCACCGCAACTCAAGCACGACAGGCCATACGCGGTGATCTGTGAGAGTGGCAGTCGCAGCCGTAGCGCAACCAGCTTTCTGCTGGGCGAGGGCTTCGAGGGCGCCGTCTCAGTCAAGGACGGCACCAGCGCCTGGGCCCGCACGAACCGACGATTGGTGAGGGCGTAGACGTGGCGGAAGATCAGCGTCGACTCGATTGGGACGAACGGCACAAGGGCGGGGATTTCGAAGGTGAGGGTCCCAACCCGACGCTCGTCGCGGGCGTGACCGGTCTTGTGCCCGGATCGGCCCTCGAGCTGGCATCGGGCAGCGGCACCAACGCCGTCTGGCTGGCCCGGCAGGGCTGGCGCACAACGGCGGTCGATTGGTCGCCGGTCGGCCTCGCCAACGGCAAGTCCAAAGCTGATGCCGCGGGCGTCGCAGTCGATTGGCAGGAGCGGGACCTCTTCGCGTGGTCGCCTCCTGCTCGGGCATTCGACCTCGTCGCAATCGTCTACCTGCATCTACCGCCCGAAGAGCGCGCCCCCGTCTACGCTCGCGCCGCGACAGCTGTGGCGCCCGGTGGTCGGCTCCTGATCGTGGGCCACGACCGCCTGCACGGCGCCGAAGGCCAGGGCGGGCCCGATCCAGCTCGCTTGTTCACGGCCGATGAGATCGCCGCGGCCCTTCAAGCCGCCGATCCCGAGCTGATTGTTGAACGGGCCGAGGTCGTGCGCCGTGTGCCGGCGCCCGGCGGCGGACCGATCGACGCGCTCCTCATCCTCCGCCGACCATAACCTCCCAGGAGTTGCCCCAGTGACCGTCAAGACAACCACAGCCCGCTACGACGGGGCCGGTCTCCGTTTCACCGCTCGGACAGGCTCAGGCCACGAAATCGTCCTCGACGATTCGGGCGGCAATGCCGGTCCGCGCCCCGTCGAGATGCTCCTGGTTGGCCAGGCTGGGTGCACCGGAATGGACGTCATGTCGATCCTGCAGAAGAAGCGCCAGGTCGTCACGAGCTACGAAGTCGCGGTGTCCGCCGAGCAGCGCGATAGCCAGCCAGCCATCTACACCCGGGCCGATGTCATGCATATCGTCGAAGGGCCCTCGATCGACGAGGCCGCTGTGCGCCGCGCCATCGAGCTCTCGGCCACCAAATACTGCTCGGTCGCGGCGATGCTTTCGGCGGGAACGGTGGAGATCCATCACCGTTACCGGATCGTCAGACCGGCCGGCGTTGCCGCCATCGAGGGCGAAGTCTTGGTCAGCGGGCCCCACGCCGACCCGGATACCCTTGGGAAACCGCAACCGGTCGGCATCCCAGCATAGCCTGGCTGCGCGTTCCAGACTTCGGTCGATCGCGCACGGCTGACGCCGGGCGCCCTGGCTCTACGTGCGGTTCTTGTTGACCAGCGTCCTGCCCGACGATTGCCAGGCGTTCATCCCGCCGTCGAGATTCCAGACGTTCGTGTAGCCCAGGTTCAGCAGAGTCTGGGCGGCCTGGGCGCTTTCGACGCCGCTGCGGCAGTAGACCAGGACTTTGGCCGACTTGTCGATCGGCAGCTGACTGGCTCTTGCCGACAGCTGGTCGTAGGGAATGTAGAGGTCCGTGCCGTCGATCTCGCCGATGTAGGGCGTCTTGACGTTCACGAACGTGAAGTCCTTGTGCGTCAGCATCTGTGCGAGACGGTCGGGGCTCACGTTGGTCCAGTGGCCACCCTGACCTTGGACGATCGTTTCTCCCGTGGCCATGCTGGGCGCGGAGCCGGACCCCGCACCGCCAAGAGCCACGAAGCCAATCGCGATCAAGGCCACAAGGGCGACCGCCCCGCCCGCGATCGCCAGATAGAGCCTGTTCCGGCTTGGGGTTGTAGGCGTGGCATTCGCCCGACGACCTGGTGCGCCTGACCTGTAACCCGCGCCCCGGTCGCGCCTCTTGCTGGCCATGATCGGCGCCCCTCCGTTGCTACTCAGTTGTCGTGGTGGTGTCCGTCGCCGCCGCAGGAGCCGGAGCCCGAGCAGCCATCGTCCGCTCCCGCCATGTGCAGAGAGCGACCTCGGAAAGCTGCGACCGCTGAGGCGACGTCAGGCCCCGAGTGAACGTAGACCGGCACGCCCGCCTCGGCCATTCGGTTGATGGCGCCACGGCCGATCCCCTGGCACACAACTGCATCGAAACTGCCGGGCCCGAGCAAGTCTGCAGCCGGAGCGCACTCGCCGTGGCCGTGAGACACAGACGGGTTTGCGACGGTGACCACCGCCCCGGTCTCAGTGTCGGCAACCGTGTAGTAAGGCGCTCGCCCGAAGTGGCCGGACAGCTGTGCGTTTACGCCGTTGGTGTCGGTAGTCGGGATGAGAAGTCGCATGAGTCTCCTGGGCTGGGCTATCGATCCTTCGCCCGTGTTCCGGACGAGTGCGTATTGCCTTAGCTGAGCTTACGTCCCTGCCCGTCGGCGCGAGGGCTCCCGGAGCGTGTCAGCCGCGCAACCTTATGGCGAAGAGCGCGACCGGCCGGTAGAGAACATGGGCGAACTTACCGAACGGCACCAGCAAGACGAGCGCCATGGCCACGCCGACATGGACAAGGAACATCGGGTAGCCCCATGAGGGAGCGGAAGGCAAGTAGAGCCCGAGTTCGAGAAGGAAGCCCGTCACGCCGGCGATCCAGAGCATGCTCAGGAACGTCCAGTCCGATGTCGTCGAATGGAGGCTCGAGCGATCGCTCTTGCGAAGCCGGCGCACGATCATGACCGTGGTCCCGTAGATCAGGGCCGCGCCGGCGAGAGTGCCCAGCAACCGGACCGGATACCAGATTGGCACAGGGGTCCCGGTCGCCTTCAGGCCCAGCAGCTCCAACCCGTAATCGAGCATCGTCGCCCCGAGCAGACCGAGGAAGCCCCACATCGTGGCGAAATGAATGAACCAACGCTGCGAATACCAGGGCCGCGTTTCGACGGCATCGTCGCAGTCCTCGCGGAAGCGAGTTTGGGCAAGAGACTCGGTGCCGACTGCATATACGGCAGCACCGGCAACCTTGCGGACCGTTGCTTTGGCCGCGCCCTGTTCGGGCCCTCGCAGCACGCGCCGGACCATCTCGAATAGGCCGATCAGCGCAGCCACTCCCATTACGGCCATTGCCACGACGCCCAGGTTGTGGACGAAGTCCGATGGAATGAACTGGAAGAACGCCAGGGTCGAGCCGTCGACGGGGCGGTGGACGGAATACATGAAGGCGGCCAGCAGGCTGACGAGCGCAACCACAAATACCCCGGCGAACAGCCGGGAAGTCGCAAGCATGTAGGCGAGGTGCGTTCGATCGTAGCTCGCGACCGCGTAGCGCCTGGCAGCCGCCATGAACGAGGCCGGATCGGCTTGCGTCGGGCACGAATCGGTGCACTCGGAGCAGCCGTAGCACGACCAGAGCTCAGGGCTGGCCAGAAGCTTGTCGCGCATGCCGAGCTGGGCATATCGAGACATCTGCCGCGGGAAGGAAGCGCCGTTCACGGAAAGCGGGCAGATTGCCGAGCAGACGCCACAGTTGAAGCAGGCCGAGATATCGGTGGCGCCAAAGCGTTGGAGTTCGGGATAGAGGTTGCGATCGACTCGAGTCGTCATGGCCGCGGCTCCTTCTGGACGGCCCCGTAGCGGAAGTAGCCCTCGGGGGTCGGGTCCTTGATCTCGCGGACCCAGCCGTAACGCCGCATGCCCATAACCCAATACATGGCTTCATGCGTCGGCGCCCCGACGGCGTCGGCGATCTCGGGGACGGTGTGCGGTCCATTGGCGAGGAAATCGAGGATGCGGCTTCGCATCAGCGGCTCCTCGCGGATGATCTCTCGGAGGTCCCTGTTTGGCGCGGAGTTCGGAGCGTTCACGCCATTGCCTCCTGCAGCAGGCCGTCGATCTCGGCCGTGATCTGGGCATCTGTGTATCCGCGGAGATCGATGGCGTTCTCCGGGCAGATCGGGACGCAACCGCCGCAGCCCTTGCAGCCTGCCTCGCTGATGGTCGCGACCTCACGGCCGTTGAGCGAAAGCTGCTCGATCGCGCCATAGGGGCACGCGTCCAGGCACTTGCCGCACCACGTGCATGCGTCCGGGTCCACGGTGGCGACGAGTGGATCGAGCTCGGCAACGCCCTTCTTGAGGACGGACGCGCTCTGCGTCACAGCCGCCAGACCGGATGCCACGCTCTCCGCGGAGCTCTTCGGCCCCTGGCAGGTCCCGGCAATCAGAATGCCGTCGACCATCGTTTCGACCGGACGAAGCTTGGGATGGATCTCGTTGAAGAAGCCGTCGCGACCGAGCGGCAGTTTGAGCAGACCGACCATTTCCTCGTTCTTTCGAGGAACCATGCCGGTCACAAGCACGACCAGGTCGACCGGGATCTCGAGTTCCTCGTCGCCGGAGAGCAGGTCGCGGACGGTGACGGCGAGCCCGCCCGCCTTGTCGACGGCGACCGACGGCGGCGCGTCGTCGGGGAACTTGACGTAGATCGCGCCCTGCTTTCGGGCTTCGGTGTAGAGCAGCTCGAAGTTGCCGTAGGTCCGGATGTCACGGTAGAGGTGGTACTGCCGGATCTTCGGGTCCAGCCCTGAGACATTGATCGACGCGTGCGCCGTCGCCGAGCAGCAGAACCGCGAGCAATACTCGTTGCCGTCCGGCTGGCGGCTGCCCACGCAGTAGATGTAGGCGAGGCTCCGGACCGGCCGGCCGTTGTAGCGGAGCGGACCCTTTGCCTCGTCGATCAGCGTCTTGAATTCGGGGAGGGTCAGGACGCCGGGCATGCCGGCGCCGAATTCGGCCTCAGCCGGCTGGTAGGAATCAAACCCGGTGGCCACGACGATCGAGCCGACCTGGACCTTGATGGTCTGGAGTTCGTCGCCGCCGACCCGAATGGCAACCTCGTAGTTGCCGAAGCTGCCGGCCTTGCTGACGACTTCAGCGCCTGTGAAGACGTTGATCGACGGCCGCTTCTTGATCTCCTCGACCATGTGTGCGATGAGGCCACGGCCGTCTCGCTCGTGGGGGAACATCGGTCCGAACTTGCCGACCCAACCACCGAGTTCGGTTTCGCGTTCGACGAGGAAGACCCCCAGGCCGATGTCGGCCAGGCCGATTGCAGCGCGTAGGCCAGTGACCCCACCGCCGATGATCAGGGCCTTCTGGGTCGTCTCGACGATGAGAGGCTCGAGGGGTTCGGAAAATCTGGTCCGGGCAATGACCCCGCGGACCAGACCGATCGCCTTGCTTGTGGCGCCTTCATGATCGTCGGTGTGCGTCCAGGAGCATTGCTCGCGGATGTTGGCCTGGTTGTATTCGTAGGGGTTCAGGCCGGCACGCTTGGCAACGCCGCGGAATGTCACGACGTGGAGCTTGGGGGAGCAAGAAGCCACGACCAGACCGTCGAGGTTCTGCTCCTCGATGTCGTGCTCCATCTCCTGCTGGGATGCGTCGGCGCAGGCAAACATCGTGGTTTTGGCGACTACGACGCCGGGCTCGTTCCGGGCGGCGGCCGCGACTGCCTCGACGTCGACGTAATCGGAGATGTTGCCGCCGCAGTGGCAGACGTAGACGCCGATGCGGCGGGCCTTCGTCTGGATCTCGCCGGGTTCCGGAGTCATGCCAGGCTCGATTGCGCTCATGCCGGCACCTTCACGGTCTGGTCCTGGCGGGCTCTGGCGGCGCCAGCCGCACTTTCGAGGTGTGCTGCGACCTGGGCGACGGCGGCGCCGGCGTGCAGGATCGAGTCGGCTATGTCCTTGGCGCCGGATGCCGTGCCGGCCACGAACACGCCGGGCATGTTGGTTCGCCCCGGCTCCATATCCTCGTCCGGCTCGGCGACGTAGTGGTAGTCGTTGAGCTCGATGGGGTCGTCACCGGCGAAGAGCCGTTCGACGTCGCGGTTCGGCTGGACGCCGATCGCCAGCACGACCATGTCGTATTCGGCCTCGACGATCGCTCCGCCGTGTTCGATGTCCTCGTAGCGAAGGATCAGGTTGCCGTCGGGCTTCTCGGTGATCTTCGCGACACGGCCCTTCACATAGGTCGCGCCCATCGCCTTGGCGCCCTCGTAGAACTCGTCATAGCGTTTGCCGGGTGCCCGGATGTCCATGTAGTGGACGGTCACTTCGGCGAGCGGAAGGGCGCCCATGACCAGCTGGTTCTGCTTGATCGAATACATGCAGCAGAAGCGCGAGCAGAGCGGGTTGTTCACGGTCTCGTCGCGCGAACCGGTGCAAAGGACATACGCGATTCGTTCGGGCACCTTGCCGTCACCGGGTCGGAGGACCGTATTGAACGGCCTCGTCGGAGCGAGGAGGCGGTCCATCTGCATACCGGTGATGACGTTCTTGTAGCGTCCGAAGCCGTATTCGGGCTTCGCATCCGCCGTGAAGAGCTTGTAGCCCGTGGCGACGACGACCGCGCCGACGTTCACGTCTTCGGTCGTTTCGCGCATGTCCAGGTGGATCGCGTCCGAGGGACACGCCGCGACGCATTCCTGGCATTCGGAGCAGACGCCGCAGTCGAGGCAGTCACCAGCCGCGGCGCGGGCTTCGGCCTCGGTGAGAGGGGCCTCCATCTCGGCGAAGTCTCGCGGTGAGCCAGCCGCGGCGGCAGTGCCGTCGCCCAGCTCGGCGGAGTGGTTGTCGTAGTGCTTCTGGCGAGCCAGGACGGCCGGCGTGTCGACGAGCGGCAGCAGGTCGTCCAGTTCGAAGCCATCGAGGGCCTGGCCGCTGATCCAGCGGTCGATCATGTGGGCCGCTCGGCGACCCTGGCCTACGGCCCTGGTGATGTCTGACGCACCAGTGATGACGTCGCCCGCGGCGAAAACGTGGGGAACGGCCGTCTGCAGAGTGCGCTTGTCGGCGACGAGCGTGCCGTTGGCGTTGGCCGCGATCGTGGTTCCGAATGCCGATCCTTCGGGCGCCATTCCGATTGCCACGAGGACCGTGTCGCACGGGATAACGAATTCGCTGCCCTTGATCGGCTCGGGGCGGCGTCGACCCGACGCGTCGGGTTTGCCGAGCGCCATGCGCCGGCAACGCAAGCCGGTGACTTTGCCCGAGGCGTTGCCCACGACTTCGACCGGGGCCACCAGGAAGGTGAATCGGACACCGTCGCGCTCGGCGTCGTCGACCTCGGCCTTGTGAGCGGGCATCTCTTCGCGACCGCGGCGATAGGCCACTGTTGTGGCGGCGGCACCGAGGCGCACGGCGGTTCGGGCCGCGTCCATGGCAACGTTGCCGCCGCCGACGACCACTACGCGTTTGCCGGCAAGGTCCGCGCCCGAGCCGAGCTTGCTGGCGCGCAGGAACTGCAGACCGCTGAGGACGCCTTCGAGCTTCTCGCCGGGAACGTTGAGACCCGTTGAGAGCGGCGTTCCGGTAGCCAGGAGGACGGCATCGAAGCCTTCGCCACGCAGCTTGTCCAGGTCGGTGACCGGAGAGTTGGTAGCGATCTCGACGCCGATGCCGGTCACGTTCGAGATGTCTTGCTCCACGACCTCGGGGGGCAGGCGATAGGCCGGAATAGCGAGTCGCAGGAACCCGCCGGCGACCGGGGCGGCCTCGAAGATCTTGACGCCGTAGCCCCGCCGGGCGAGTTGCCAGGCAGCCGTGAGACCAGCCGGTCCGGATCCGACAACGGCCACCCTCTTGCCGTTGGTGGGCGGAACTTCTATGCCGGGTCGATCGGACGATGCGTAATGCTGGTCTGCCGCGAAACGCTTGAGTCGACGGATGGGGAGCGTGCCCTCCAGCGACCCCCGCGTGCATTCGCCCTCGCAGGGCGCGTAGCAGGCCCGACCCAGCGTTCCGACCAGTGGCGTCGCCTCGAGAACAAGCTGAAAGGCCTTCTCGTATTCGCCGCTTCGGACGAGCGAGACGTAGCCGTGGGCCTTGATGCCAGCCGGGCACGTGTAGGTGCACGGAGATGTGCCGGCTCGTTCCAGGACCGCCTTCTTTGGCACGGCCTGGGGGAAGGCGATGTATGCGGCACGGCGAGCGACCATATCGGCGTTGAACTGGTCCGGCACCGCGACCGTGCAGGCGGTCTCGCACAGCTGGCAACCGGTGCAGGCCGCCTCGTCTACGAAGCGCGGCTTGTGGCGGATAGTGGCCTTGAACGTCCCGTCCCCCTGGCGCGCGACGCCGTCGACCTCTGTGTAGGTGAGCGCGGTCACGTTCGGATGGTGGATCGAGGCCGCCATCTTCGGCGTCGAGATGCAGCTCGCGCAGTCGAGGGTAGGAAAGACCTTGCTGAGCAGGATCATCCGACCGCCGACGCTGGCTTCCTTCTCGACGAGGAGGACCTTGTAGCCCATGTCGCCGAGCTTCAGCGCCGACTCCATGCCGGCGATGCCGCTGCCAACGACCAGCGCGTCGTAATCAGTCATCACTTAGCTCCCGCCGCTTCGGTCGCCCGGAGCGCAACGAGCGCCTCCGAGAACCCGGTCATGTGCTTGGCAAAGTTCTCGGCGCAGACAGAGCAGATAGCCGCCATCTTCAGGCGTTGGGGCGAAAGCCCCTCTGCTTTGAGCATGGCTTGGGCGTCCGCCACGATCCGTGATGCGCGCTTGGCGCAATCGGGCAGGTATGCGCACTCGTCGCCGTCTGAGGCGATAAAGACGCCTTCGAAGCCTTGCTTGATCGCGTGCAGGATCCAGGTCGGGCGGATGCCGCTGGTGCAGGGCATGGCGATTACCCGCACTCCAGGCGAGTAGTGCAGATGGGCGCTACCGGCCAGGTCGATACCCGGGTCGGAGATGTTGTTGGTGGAGAAGACCAGGATCCGCGGCGCAGCGGTCCGAGTCTTGTCGTCTACCGGGGCAGCGGCCAACGCGGTCATCTATCGATGCTCCTGCGATGCGTAAGTCGGCCTGGCGAGGGGCCCGCCGGCCGGTCGAAACTCGAAGGGTTACTTGCCCCGGCGCAGGAAGACCCTGTCGTAGCCATCTGCCTCTACGACGCCGAGGAACTCATGGCCTACCTTGCCCGCCCAGGCGCTCATGTCGTTCTTGGTGGCCGGGTCGCTGGACCAGACTTCCATTACGTCGCCGATGGCGATCTTGCCCATACCCTTCTTCGCCTCGAGAAGCGGGCCCGGGCAGGCGGCGCCGCGGGCATCGATGATCTCGGCGGCGGTGATGGTTTCGAGCTCGGCTACGTTCATTGCGCTCATCGTTGGTCTCCGGTCGGTTGGGGTTGCCTAGTAAGTAAGGGCGTTCGTGGCCGACGTCAGTTCGACCACGAACCTGGCCGCGGCGACGACCTCGGCGTTGTCGACGAGTTGAGTGCCGGGGTCGATCCCGCGACACTTGAGGCACATGCCGCAAACGAGGATCTTGCCGCCCAGTTCCTTGTAGTCGTTCATGAGCTTGGAAAGCGGTGGGAACCCTTCCGAGGTGACCGTGTCGGAGCGCCCCCTGGCGGCGATCTCGACACCGTCGGCTTGCAGTCCGATGACCGCCTCGACGTCGGACGCCAGGGCAGCGATAGCCATCACGAACGGGATCGTCACGTGCTCCTCGTGATCCGGCCCGTGGGTGATCATGAAGAAGAGTTTTTCGGACACCGGGTTGACTCCTTGGGACGCCTCTAGGTCGCTATCGACCTGCTTGGAGGGCCGGCGCGGGTTCGAGCTCTTGGCTGGCGTAGGAGGCGGCCATATCGCCAAGTCGGGTCATTCGACGGATCAGGACCTGGCGCATGAGGCCACATGCGGCAACGATCTCCGGGTCCGCCAGGCGGTATCGAACCTCTCTGCCGTCGCGGACGGAGTCGACTATGCCAACGCCGCGCAGGGCGGCAAGGTGCTGAGAGACCGCCGGCTGGGGAATGTCGAGATGCTCAGCCAGCTTCCAGACTTCGGTTGGCCCCGCCTCGCCCAGATAGTGGATCAGGTCGAGACGTCGGGGGCTGGCGAGCGTCTTGAGCAGCGTTGCCTGCATCTCGTAGATGCTGTCGGTGCCGCGCAACATCTATCGGTCCTCCTCGCGAAGTGGGAATTCGAGCCCGGAACGGCCAATCGGTGAGAGGCAAGAAGGGCTCGACATGCTGATCCTCATAGACTGTTGTATGCGCAGTTAGGAATAGATCACACGTGTGCATGTGCCCATGTGCCAAAGGTCACGATGAGTCGGTCCTTTGACCTGAACGTCAGTCAGAGCTCGCGCGGTGCTTGCTGGATGGCTCCCGCAGACCGGACGTCGGCCCGCCGGCAACCCGGCCCCCGCCGTAACTCCCGTAGACTTGGTCGACCATGATCGACTTCACGCCCAATCCGGTTGCTATTGCGTTTGGCCCGCTCGAGATCCGCTGGTATGGCATCGCCTACGTGGCCGCCATCGCCGCCGGCACCTGGCTCGCCTTTCGCCTTGCCCGCCAGCGCGGCGAGCGGACCGACATGCTCATCGACGGCCTAATCATCGTCGCGATAGCAGCCCTGATCGGCGGCCGGGCCTACCACGTCATCGATCAGTGGGCCTACTACCAGAACCACCTTGCCCAGATCGTCCTGCCGCCCTACAGCGGCCTCGGCATCTACGGCGGCCTCTTCACTGGCATGCTCGCCATCATCTGGTATGCCCGACGCCACCATCTGTCGTTCTGGCGCTGGGCCGACATCATCGTGCCGTGCGTTCTCCTGGCTCAGGCAGTCGGCCGGTGGGGCAACTTTATGAACCAGGAGCTCTACGGTCCGCCGACCAATCTGCCCTGGGGCATCGCCATCCAGTGCCAATACCGCGTCGCCGAATTCGCCTGTCCCGCCGGCTCCAGTCCAACAGCGACGCTCGGCCAGCACTTCACCCCGCTCTTCTTCTACGAGTCGATGCTGAGTCTGCTCGGCGTCGGCGTGATGCTCTTCCTCTGGCGTCGCTTCACGTCCCGCCGCCGCCTGCTGATAGCCGGTGACGTCGGCCTGATCTACTTCGTCTGGTATGGCGTCGAGCGCAGCCTCCTCGAGACTCTGCGAAGCGGTTGGAACTGGACGTTCTTCGGTCTTGCCACCGCCCAGGTCGTGGGCCTGAGCGCGGCCGCCGCCGCGATCGTCGCGATCTTCATCCGCCATTGGTGGGTGCGCCGCGACCCTGAGGACGCCGCCGCCGGCCCAGCCGAGGCGATTTCTGCGCCGGCCCAGCCAACCGAGCCCGTGCCCGCTACCTGACACCGGGCTATCGAGCGGGCGCCGTGGTCGGCCTGAAAACGGCCCATTCGCGAAAGGACGAGCGTGGATTACGCGCAGGCGATCATTCTCGGTCTGATCCAGGGCGTTACCGAGTTGTTCCCCGTTTCGAGCCTGGGTCACTCGGTCATCCTGCCCCAGCTGTTCGGCTGGACGAGCGTCGTTGCGGCCCAGTCCGCCTCGGAGTCGTTCTTCCTGGCCTTCCTGGTCGGCCTCCACGTGGCCACCGCACTCGCACTCGCCCTCTTCTATCGGGATCAGTGGATCCGTGTCGTCCGGGGGTTGATCGACTCGCTGCGTCGCCGCCAGATCGAAACCGCGGACGAACGCCTGGGCTGGCTGCTGGTCGTCGCCACGATTCCGGCCGGCATCGTGGGCCTTGTTCTGGAACATCCTCTAAGGGTCCTGTTCGCGACACCGGTCGCGGCGGCCGGGTTTCTGATAGTCAACGGGTTCGTCCTTCTCGGCGGCGAGTGGATCCGGAGGCGCGCACAGGTTCGGGCCGTCGTCGCCGCTCACGAGCAGACCGCAACGGGTGATCGCAGGCTCGACACCCTTGAGTTCCGGGAGGCTGGCGCGGTGGGCGTCGCCCAGGTATTCGCCCTCTTGGCCGGCATAAGTCGCTCTGGCATCACGATGGTGGCCGGCCTGGTCCGCGGTCTCGACCACGAGGACGCGGCGCGTTTCTCGTTCCTGCTGGCCACGCCGATCATCCTCGCAGCCGGGGTCTACAAGCTACCGGATCTGGTCGGCCCCAACGGCGATGGCGTCCGCGGCCAGGTTTTGGCGGGAAGCCTCGCAGCCGGAGTCGCGGCCTACCTGTCAGTCCGATTTCTGAGCCGTTACTTCACCAGCAGGACTCTCCTGCCGTTCGCGGTCTACTCGCTCGTGGCTGGCGCGCTCGCCCTCCTTCGATTTGGCCTGTAGCGCGCGAGCGAGCCCTCATCCCGCCTGGTCTACGGGCCGACCTGGCTGATCGCCGGCTCGTCGGCCTGCCGGGCCGGTCGGCCGACGTCACCGTTCATGGCCTGGCAGGCGCGGCCGGAGCAGCCGTTCTGACGGTCGCCCTGCAATCCTTCACCGCGTTCTTCACCGGCGTGCGCCGGGGGTACATGCCCGCACTGGCATGTGCCGTGTTCGCGGTCTTCCTTGCGCAGATACTTCGCCGTCCTCGGCTGGGGGCGTGGTCCCTTGGTCGGTGCGGGCCCTGCTGTCCGGGGCCGCCGGGCCGGATGCGGAGCCCGTATCGGCCTCAGCCGTGCTGATCGTCATCGCGACCGGGCTTGTCGGGCTCCTGGCGACAATCACATTGTGGGAACGCGCGGATCAGACGAGCTAGGGCGGCTCATCCGGGTGAATGGCGGCGACCCGGCGTTCAGATTGACAGTCAAAGGCACAGCGAGATGTCAGCTACTGATCCGGCCGACACGCATACCTTCGTTAGGTCAAGCCTCAGATCATCTCCTCAGATGCTCGCCAGGCGGCGGTGGCTGACGCCTGTGGCGCGATGAATCTCACAGAACTAGCGCCGGGCCGATAGAACCAGCGCCGGGCCGTGGGCATCTGAGATTCATCAGTTTGGTCGGGGCGAGCATCTGACGATCCTGGCCGACGGGGCGGGCATCTGACACATCGACTGTCGCCGGCGAGGCCACTCAGAAAAGGAGGCGTTTGACGCCTCGGCGAGGATCGGGCTCGGGCAACCCGTGGAAAAGTGGCGCGCCCGGAGGGATTCGAACCCCCGCCCATCTGATCCGAAGCCCGCTTCCTATCGGGGCGAGCAGCGAGAGTCGATTCGTGCGTGGACGACAGGCCCGTGAGAGAACGCCGTCGTCGATTCCGGGGTGAGTCAGGTTCCCGCCCCGGAGAGAGTCTCAATCCCATCGCGTGAACGTGGAAGAGTCCGATGCCCTCTGCTGGATCGGCTTTTCTTCAAATGCCCACGAAGAGAGTGCGAATTATACGCCTCGACTCTGGCGCCTTCGCCGACGAAGGATCGGCCGGTCAAGTCCGCCACGCGGCGAAGGGTCGATAATCAGATCGGAGGTTCGAGAGGGATCAGACCTGTGCCCGGGAGGAAGCCGATCACGATCGAACAGCCGTAGGCGAGCCAGCAGCGCTTACCGGCCTTCCTGCCCGTGAGCCGGTAGCTCAGCCCACAACTCGTCGAAGGCGTAGTCGACCAGGTCAACTCGTTTCGTGCCCACGAAACTGCCCCTCACCTGTGGAGAGTCACGCCAGACTAGGAATTCTTCCGGTGGGAAGCCTCGCACGGACCATTCTTCCCAGAGCGCCAACTCGTTCCACAGCCCCCTCAGGTCATCGCTCCGCTGCTCCAGGGGAATATCCGCGCGCAGCGTGTGCCAAGCCCACCGTCGCTGAAGAGCGGCCCAGCCGTCCTGAGTCAAGCAAGCCGTTCGCCTGCCTTCCAGGTTCTTGAAATGGGTTGTGCCAACACGCCGGAAGTCTGCAACGAAGTCATGGCCATCCCTTAGGCCAGGCAGCGGAAAGAGGAATCGGTGAGTATCCCAAGGGGGCCCGAAGGGACGTCCCGGTACCGCTTCCTCGACCGGCCGCACCGAGGCGACAAACTGAGTCTCGATGATGCGGCCACCCGCATGGATCGAACACGGATGACCAAGGATTAGCACGGGGCCGAGGACGATCTTTGTTTTGTTGTCACCTCGGCCGGCCGTCGCGATGGGAACGTCCGCAAATATGTCGCCTTGGTTGTAGGGCCTGCTGGGTCGAACGTGAGGCAGATCCGACCGCTCAAGGTAGATCGACTCGTCGGGTAGCCAGCGTCCGTCAACCATCGCGCCGGTCAGCTGTCAAACCAGCCGGCGGCATCGTCCGCCTCGTCCGCGGGGGTCCCCGCGTCCGAACCACGAAGGCTCTCAACGATCCGCACGCCTCGGTCTCCGTCAGGCGCAGCCACGACAGGATGCTGATGTCTGACCGGGAGCTGCGCGACCGTACTCCAAAGTCGACTCAAGGCGCCCCTCCTCAGCGCAGCGTATGGAGCTTCGAAATCGAGCGCCGCGGTTGGCGTGAGCAACCATGACCGGACATCATCGACGCGAGCCGCAACCTCACGAAGGAGGTTCCTGAGACCCAGAAGCCGCTCAAGATTGGCATCGCCCGGCGCTGTGCGCCCGGAGAGCCAGCGATGGTAGTTCTCGCGAGACATTCGGCCGACTCCGATCGCATTCCGCTCTGGGAACAACGCGGCGATCTGGTCGATGGAGAGCCCCGACAACTGTCGAACCTCGCGCGCCGCGTCTGCCCCTGGCCCAGCAAGGCCCGGCGCGTCTAGGGTGATATCGGCTTCCGGCGCGAAACCAGACCCAATGGCGTAATCGGCGGCCGGTTCCAAGTCGATAACGACACCGGTCATCGGAATCCAGTGGCTCCGCACGGCCGTGCCCATCGCCGAGTAAACACGAAGGTTGAGCTCGGCCGACAGAGAGATTTGCGGAACCCCGACGAGCACGAATCCTTTTTGCGGTGGGATCTCGAGGTGATGTGTGCCGGACGGCAGTTGAAAGTAGCCGTCGTACCAGTACGGCGAGCTAAAGAGCTCCGGGACCTCTGAATCTGGATGTCCTCGCTCGCGAATTGATGGACTCATCGCGAGGCCTCTTCTCCACGGAACAGCGCGAGCGCGTCGTCAGTAACGCACCAGCGGAACAAAGGGTAGATGACGTCGTGGAAGCGGTCGAATGTCGAGAGAACAGACTCCACTGACCCATCGTCCTCGACTTGAGTGAAGTAGTCGAAGTCGAGCAGATATCCGGCCTTTCGCTCTGGCCCAGCACGGACGAGGCCGTGTCTCACGACCAGGGTTCCATCCGGCTGCCGGATCCGGTAGTCGCTCACCGCCTGATCGATGTCATTGCCTAGTACGGCGCCGCCGATCGGCCCGATCAGTTCCGGATTGATGAGCCCACGCCAACCAGCGGGCGTTCTATCAGCATCGATGTGATTGACGTACCGAAGTCCCTGCTGGACACGACGCTGAGGTCGGAGCGACCGAAGGGTCGCGGGCCACAGCTGCGAAAATCGTCGTCTGAATTCGTTGTAGTCGGTGTACTCGGCGGCGGCTGCCTCGAGAGTGAGCGCATCCTGTGCCACGGTGATGCTCCACCTGCCGTCTGCCGTCGAAAGGCGCCACTGCTTGGCGGGCTCCGTCTGGACAGGACCGTTTGGACCCACTAGCACGCCGAACTGGGTCTCCTCAGCGAGTTCCGGGTATTCGTCGCGAACTTCCTCCTGGAAGCCCGCCATGAAACCGCGCTCAAGGATCGAAAGGATCGCCGGGAAGCGGACCTGGCCGAGCATAGCCTTTAGGGGAGGGCGCCCCAGCCGTTCATGCTCGACGACGGGCAGTTGGACCATGTCACACAGTATGTCACACCGCCGGCTCGTGGATATGAGACGTTCCGCCCACCGACCGTGGGAGTATCGGTCAACAACGGGCCCGCCGGACCGTGAGTCAGGAGGGACCAGGCGACGCCGCGGGTCTCGTGGTGATCGTCCCGCGTCGGTACGCCCTCGGGCGGGCGTCCAAGACATCGGCGAGTGAATGTCTCTGCAGCCACTTCCGTGCGGCTGGTTCGGAGAAGCCTCGAGCGAGAAGGACCTCCAGGGCCGACTCCCTTGCCCGCGACTTGCCATCGTGATCGCGGATGTGCTCCTCGATGGCTCTGAGGACTGCCTCGTCGGTCTGATATCGGCGACCCACCTTAGGCGCGAAGCGTGGGAGAAGTTTGTAGTAGGCCCTCTCCGTAAGGCCGAGTTGCTCCCATGGACGGAGGCCGGGTGAATCCATCTTTCGCTGTTCCAGGATTGCGACACGGGCGAGGCGATTCACGTAGCGCCTCGTCGATTCGGCCCCTCGGGCGGGATCGAACCCTGGATGGAGGAGCCGCTCCAGCAACAAAGCCGCAGCGGCCTCGTTGTCGGGCTGGTTGGTGGCCACTCGGATACGACCGACGGCCTTTGGATAGGCGGCAGCCACGGCGTCAGCAAGGCCGCCATCGTCACTCGATAGATAACCATGCCAGTACGTGAGCAGAAGGAGCTGGCAAGCGATCTCCTCCGGCGTCGAGTTCTCGTCAAGGAGCAGCGTGGGCATGCCGTGTTGGTGGATCGCTCTTGACAAAGGAGCCCAGGGCCTACCCCATCCGAAATTGGTCGTCGGCCAGATCCGGATCTTGACGGCGAATTTGACGGGCTGGCTCGTCATCTCGGCCATGATCAGCGTTGGCTCGCCTGCAACAAGCCCCGCTACTGCGTCTTTCTCAGGGATGAAGATGGGTTCGATCAACCGCGGATCATCGGGCGTTGACTTGGTAATCCACCTTAGGCGCCGCGTGACCTGGAACCACCAGCCCGGCGCCAGGGCAGCGGCGACAGGGATCTGCACGAGGTTGGTTTCCGGCAAGGCCAGCCTCAGGAACTCCGGACGGTGCTCGGAATCAAAGGCGTTTCCGAGCCATGCGATCAGGTAGTCGCGCGACAGACGACCCTCGGCCCAGAGTTTCGCGACGAAGTGGCCGGCCGCATAGAAGGCGGCAGAACGAGGCACACACGTCGTGGCCGGAGGATCGAGTCTGCCCACCTGGAGAATCGATGACATTCCAGGCGTGTGCAGATCCTCGATCGGCCAGACATCGTGGTCTGCATTGATCGTAGGGGCCTGAACGTCGGGGACGTCCACAAGCGGCATGGATCCGCTGTAGATGGTGACGGACGCCTGGCCCCTGTTCGAAAAGTCCCGTCCAGCCATCATCTCGATCTGGCGCGCGGCCTCGCGGGCGATCACCCGCAACTCCTCTCGGTCTGCCGCCGGATCGACGCGGGCCGCGATCTCCTCGACAAGATTCTCGGACCAATGTCCCATTTGGGCAGTATCTCAGGGTATGGAAGTCCTGACATGGCTCTGGCTCATAAGGCGAGTTGTCGTGGCGGCAGCGGCCAGATGCTCGGGCTGCTGGCCGTCAGCGACCTTGCGCTGGGCGAGTGAGCATCGGAGGTCGGCCATTCGGATCCTCCGCCACTGCCTTCGGGGCGGCTCTGAGACCAGCGTTCGAATCGAGCGCTGGCAGTTGGGCGACAGCGTGATGGTCACTCGACTCGACTGGTCATGCCGTAGCGATAACCCGACCGCAATCGATCGCAGCCTTCGACTGCTGGGCAGTGCACTATCGATCGAGGCCACGGGGGACTCGCGCCGGCGACACAAGCGAAAACGCAAGGTAGCGGAGAAGAAGGATCAGGCGGGGGCCAAGGCAGCGCCTGCGCAAAGTACTAACCGGTAACCGGCAGCGGCTCCTCGACCACTTATCGATGGACTACTGGCGGGACGCCGGCGATCACGCGGGCTGATGCCGGAGCCGGCCGCGGAAAGGCCGGCACAATTGGACGGTAGTAGATGCTCATGCCGCGCGGCATGTAGGGCGCGAGATCGGAGGTGGTGATCTCCTCAGGCTCGACCGAGCGCAAGTCGGCAGGCACATTGAATGGGTCTATCCACCCTGCCTCGACCAGTATTGCTGCCTGCCATTCGAGCATCTGCGCGGCCGCCAATGGGTCTGCTTCGGCCGCTGCCCGGGCCAGGACCCGATTCGCGAATTCTCGAAGTGCGTGGGCGCGGCCAGAGCGCGCCGCCTGGTTCCGGATCCGCCGGCGGTTGAGCGCGGCGATGTACGCGTGCCGGGCGGCCGCGGCTCCAGCCTCCCAGGCTTCGAGGTCGCGTAACCCCTTCTCGTGCGCCTCGCGTTGCCGTTCGATCTCGGCGCGAGCCAGCGTATCGACATGGTCGATGACTTCGGTCAATCGATCCTCGAGTCGCCAGCGCGTGCGATCCGCCCAGGTTCTGTTTCGATAGTTGTGCTCGAGCCGAAGGGCCAATCGACCGGTGGGGATCTTGATGGTCGACGGCGGCAGTCGCCACGCATAGCGTCGGAGTTCGGCCTTTGTTGGCGGCGGTGCCGGCGCGGTGTCCTGCTCTTCGAAGAGTCGGAACGGCAGATGCTCGCCGCTGGCCACGATGACGAGACTCGATTTCTCAACGCCCGCGAGAACCTCGTATCCCCGGCGCAGGGCTTCGTCGGTCACTTGCTGAAGGATCGTTCGACATCGCGGCAGAAGTCCCTTCGAGACCGCGAGTGAGGCCAGCGCCGGCTTCAAGTCGATCGTGGGCCGCCTGACTCTTTTCTCTATGACCGAAACTCGCGCCGTCTCGGGGGCCCGCAAAGGCGGAACTACTCGGGGTGGCTTGGCGTGGCGCTTCAATAGACGGATCACCATGTCGCCGCGGTCCCGTCCGGTGTGCCAGAGCTGAAGCCCCTCCGGGACCAATCCCCGCTCTTTGGCGCCGTGGATCGCCCGGCGGTATTGGGAACGGACGCGCTCGCTCGGATCAGCGATGTAGATCTCGCCATCGGCGGAGTTGAGTTGGTCGATTAGCTCATCTGAGGTCACAATCTCTGCTCCCATCCTTACGGAAGACGAGCCCTTTCCGGCAACGCGCGAAGGCCGCTGACAGTCCGGCCTGCCAGCCGGATCATGAAGATCGGGCGCGCTCCTTCACGAGCACGGCCTCGACGGCGGCGCGCAGCTCCTTGGGAAGATCGTCGATCTGACACACATGCCCGCCCTCGCTCGGCTTGTTGCACACCTTGCACCGTCGCACGGTGGCGTGGGGAAGTGGGGCCGGCGGCGGTGGATTCAGGATGCGGCTGATCTGGGCGATCTGCTCAGGAGAGAGCGGTGGAGGCGGACAGCAGCGAGAGCAATGGATGGGTCCGCCCCCGGCCGTCCAGCTTGAACCATGTTGTGGGTGCCTGAGTCGTAACTCTTCCTCGATCGGCTTCATTCGCTCGCGGTATTCCACCCAGGACTCGCCGTCGCGCTGGCTCGTCTCGCCACCGAGGATCGGCTGACCGCAGCCATGACAGGGAACGCCCCCGACGAGCTCATCCCAAGTGAGGCGATCATCGTTAGTCCATAAGACATCGGGAGCCGCTGGAACGCGCGGCGGCTCGACGACCTGGGGCCTCCGCACCATCGCTGCCAGTCGGTCCCGTCGGTCTTGCGCACTCGTTCGGCGGCGAAGGGCCGCTACGATCGGCCGGGCCATTCGGACTTCATCGGGTTCGAGCGCCTCGAGCGCCTCCTCTTCTCGGCGCTCGGCCTCAAATCGATCGGGGTCCTCGCGGCTCAGGCGCTCGCGGTAGCGGCGACTCCCGAACTCGATGCGAGCAAGCCTGGCCGGTGGTTCGGCGAGGAGTCGAGCATGGCTGTCGGCCAGGATCTCGGCCACCACTTTCGCGGCGCGTTGCTGAAGCGTTCCTCGACCGTCGGGCGTCAGCAGTCGATCGAGCCCGAATGTGAGAGCGTCGAGGTCGGCTCGGTAGGCCTCCTCGTTGATTCCGCCCTCGACGAATCCGCTGATGACTTGGCTCCGGAGGGAGATCAGGTCATCGACCGTCATGCTCATGCGCTGGACTCCTCAGGCTACTGCTCGTCTGGACCGCCGTGCTCCTCCTGTGTCGAGCGGCGATCGCGCAGATCTCTCGGGCGCGCCGGTCTCCAGAACTACGCTCGGAATGTAAGCCGCCGGGGCAGGATGGCGCCAGTACGAGCGCGGGCCGAACCTGAGACGAAGAGGAGCCGGCCGCTGAGGGGGTAGCGGCCGGCTCACGGGACCGACTGCCGAGGGGAGGCAGTCAGACGTTGGTCTCCAGTATCGCCGATCGGGCAGGGCGTCGTAGCCGCGACGCGAACCCGGTCGTCAGGCGTGTGTCAGTCCGCCCTTGTCAAGGTGTCAAGGCTTGACACCGCATGTCAAGGGCTTGCGCGCAGAGCTTGATTTGGTACGCAAGATGGTACGCAAATAGTCTTGCATTGCCGGTGGGCGTGCGGTAGCGTCTGGTCATGACGCACGTGGTTGGTTCGAGAGAGCTACGTCCGAGGTTCAGTGAGTACCTCGCGCGGGCGAGGGACGGCGACGAGGTCGTCGTCCTGGTCCACGGCCGGCCCGCCGCGCTGCTCCGGGCGGCTCGGCCCGACGACGTCGGAGTGCGCATGCGCAGCCGCCTGGTGCGCGACGAACTGCACAAGGCGATCCAGAAGGCTCGTGTCGAGTCCATCGTCGTGACCTGGAACGGGCGGATGTTCGCGGTGCTGCAGGCGCCGCCAGAGGGTTTGGCAGTCAAGGAGTATGTTTCGTGACCGTCAGCGGTGTTCTTACGGCGATGGGGATGCGCGAGCTACGCACCACCCTCCGCGCCGTCGTCGAGCGAGTAGAGCAAGGCGCCCCGGTCGTAATCCTTAAGGACGGGCAGCCGCTCGCAGTCATGATCCAGCATGAAGAAGCGGAGCGCTGGCGAAGGATCGAGGATTCACTTGCCGCCCTCCACGCGATGAACGTGTACCCCGAAGCGCTGAACGATCCCTCCGAACTCGCGGATCTCACGACGCTGCCGGCACCCGACTACGCGACGATCCGAAGGCTGACCGCGCAGCCGCGCGCGATCCTGTCACCTCTCCGGACCGTCGGCTTGTCGGACGCCCGGGCCGCCTTTGCGACTCTGATCGATGAGGTCGCGGCCGGCCGCGTCCGAACGATCGTCTACCGCGGTCGTCTCGCGGTCGCGATCATTCCCGCTTCTGAATACGACCGGCTCCGCGCCCTGGCGCGAGCGGTTAGCTGGTTCCGCGGCGCAGGCCTGGATCTTGCGGCCGCGAGCGAACAGCAGGTCATTGACTTCGTCCGGACACGCCGCGAGCAGACCGGCGGTGCGCAGCAGAAGGCCGCGGGGTGATGTAGCCATGATCGGTCGTCTCCGCGTCCCCGGACGACTCGCCACCTTCGCGGCAACAACCGTCCTCTATCTGCTGGCTGCTCACCCTGCCCTGGCCGCGGGTTCCGTCCCGCCGGCCGCGCAGAAGGCCCTCGCCCCCGTCGAGAACATGATCGGCGCCCTGGTCGCGATCACGATCGGCCTCGGGGTGGCGATCTCGGGCGCGGTTATCGTCTGGGGCGGCATCGAGAAGACACTCGCGGGTTCGAACGCGGACGCCGAGCATCGGGCGCACAAGCGGATCGAGAACGGGATCCATGGCCTCGTCTGGATGTTCCTCGCTTCGGTCATCGTCGGGACGATCACCGCGCTCGCGGCCGCATACGGCCTGATAAGCCAGCCGTAGCAGTCGACTGCCGATGGCTGCGTCCCTCAGCGTCCCAACGCGCCTGGCCCAGCGGTTCGCGATCGAGCGCTTCAAGCCACGCCCCGTGCCGCGCGCCGCACTCGTCCCGCTCGCGCTTGGCCTGATCGGTTTCGCCCTTTGGCTGGCGGGCCATCTCGGAGCCAGCGCGACGCCCGCCCAGGCGCCAGCGCTTCCGGCCCCCTCGCTGACGAACACGGCCGGCCAGGGCGGCGGCATCCCGTTCATAGGCGACCCGATCCATGACCTCACGCTCTGGTACTCGAACATGATCAGCGACGCGTGCCGGGCAGACATCGACAACCTCAAGGGCACCTTCCTCACACCGCTCGACCCGATGTCAGACCAGACGGTCACCCACCTCTATAGCCAGATCCTCCTGATCACGATCCCGCTCATAACCCTGGGCGGCATGATCCTGGGTTATCTCATCATGGTCAGCCGAACCACGGGCGAGTCGACCTACACCGTCCGCGCCGTGACGCCGCGCTTTGTCGTCGGCGCCACGCTGTCGGTCCTCGGGATCTTCCTGGTCTCGGTTCTCGCGCAGTTCGTCGCCGCTACCGACCTCGCGATGGTCGGGGTCTCGATCCCGGGCAACGCCGTAGGCGGACCAGACGCCTGGCCGGCAGCGGGCGGCGTCTTCCAGGTCCTCCAGAACGCCGGCTTCGACTCCAACGTGAACCAGGGACCGGGTAACTGGAACACCGGAGCCTGGCTTTCGGCGGGCCTGCTCTCGGCGGTAGTCATGACGCTCCTCCAGATGCTCGCAGTGGCCTTCGACGCCGTGGAGCGCCTCCTCGTCCTGGTCGGTCCGATCGCCTTGGCCGCCTATGCGATCCCTGCGACCGAACGGTTCACCAACGCCTGGCTCAAGCTGATGCTTGCACTCCTGGCCGTGCGCTTCGCCTGGACGATCACCTTCATCCTCTTCAGCCTCCAGACCATGCCGCACGTGGTAGCCGGCAACCCGCCGAGCGCCGGGGACACCAACGCCATGCTCGGCCTGGCTGCCGCGTGCGCGCTTCTCATGCTCCTGTTGCCGTTCGGCGTCATACCGATCGTGCTCAAGGGGCCGGACCCGTTGAGGGCGACATGAGCGAAGAGCACGAGCCCATGGAGGTGCCGGAGAACGCGATCCGCGACGACCCCATCGCGTTCGGACTGACGGCGCCGCAGCTCGGCCTCGCCGGAGCGGCAGCCGCCGTCGCATTCGTTCTCAACCTGCTGCCGGTCTGGCTGCCGCTGCGCCTGGGGCTCGCGATCCTGGTGGCGGCGCCCATCTTCGGCGTCGCGGTGATCTCGATCCGTGGTGAGCCCGGGTACCGCTGGCTGTTGCGGTTCGTGAGATTCGCCCGCAGCGAGCGGCGATGGTTCGTTCCGAGCCCCGCGACATCCGAGCAGTCAACTATCACTGTACTTGATAATGTTAGTGCTGCTGCACTTTCCGTTCCGGAAGCTGCCCCGGATACGGATCCTGCAGCGGTGCCTTCGGAGCGCAGCCCCATGTCGGACAAACCGGTCCGTCTGAGACTCGTGGCGGGCGAGACGGACGACCCACCGGGTTCGGACGACCGACCGCCAGGACCGCCGCTGCCCGACGGCCCGACCCTCCCGCACCTCCTTCGCGGCCTCCGCCTCGTCTGTTTCCTCTCGTTCGCGGGTGGCGTCGGCAAAACGACGCTCGCGGTCGAGACCGCGTCGCTGGTCGGCACGATGGGGCGCTATGTGGCCGGCGATGGTTCCGAGGCGCCGGTCCGGGTCCTGCTCCTGGACGCGGCTCGGTTCGCACCCGCGGCCGCGATCCGCCTCGGCGTGCCGCCCGCGGCCCTCGCGAGCGCCTGGGCACCCGACGCCTGGCGCGAGGCCGACGCCGCCCGCCGGTTCGTTGTTGGAACTCGCCACGGCGTCGAGGTTCTGACACTCCCGCCGCATCCCCGCATGTCGGGTTTTGACGCAATCTTCGAGAGCCGCGACAACGAGTTCGGGGCCCTCGGTGCTCAGACGATGCTCGACACCGCCCATGCATCGGAGGTCGCCCTGGTGGTCGCCGATCTCGGCTCGGCAATCGACGAAGGCCACCGCTATCTGATTGAGCAGGCGGACCTGGTGCTGGGCGTGGTCCGCCCGACTACCGAATCGCTCGCCGACGCCTATCGGCTGGCGGCGATGGTCCGCGGCCTCCACATGGGCCGCAAGCTCGCCCTGGTTGCGAACCAGGCGGACGATGACCGCGAGGCGGGGCAGATTGCGCGCGACGCGGGCCTCGATCTCCTGGCGGTGATCCCACGCGACCCGGCGTTCGACCGTGCCGCCGAATCCGGTGAACCCGCGTGGCGTCAGAAGCCCGAACTCCGCGCGGCTCTTCTACCCCTCGCCCGAATCGTGTGGCCCTTCTTGCCCGAGACCAACGGCCACCGCCGTGACCAGGTCGGACTGCTCAAGGGGCTTCTCGCCGGAGGCCGTCGATGAGCCGCGAGCCCGTTCCGGTCATGGCCGCGGGCCCTGCGATCTCGGCTGCGACGATCGGTCGAGTCCGCCAGCAGCTCGTCGCCCGGGTGCCGGCAGAGATCCTCAATCCATTCGGTCGCACAGCCGACGACGAGCAGGCCCTTCGCGACGCGATCAAAGCCATCCTCGACGATCCGGAGCTTGACCTCTCGTCGACGCCGGCTCTCGTGGCGGCCGTCGAGGCGGCGGTCGTCGGACTCGGCGCCCTGCAGCCGCTCGTCGCGGATCCCGAGGTTTCCGACATCCTTGTCAACGGGCCGGACGCGGTGTTCGTCGAGCGGCGGGGACGTCTGGAGTCGACCGACGTACGGCTGGGCAGCTCGCGCGAGCTCATTGAGCTGTCCGAGCGGATCGCGGCCCTGGCTGGGCGCGAGCTCTCGGTTGCCCACCCGATCGTCGACGCGCGCATGGCGGATGGCTCGCGCGTGAACGCAGTCATCCCTCCGGTCGGCGGACCGTATCTATCGATCCGCAAGTTCAACCGGCTCCGGCTCGACCTGCTCCCGGGCGGCCTACACGGACGCGACTGGGTCACCGAAGGCGGCCTGTCCACCGAGATGGCGCAGCTGCTGGCAAAGCTCGTGCATGCCAGAGCGAACTTCCTGGTCGCGGGCGAGACCGGTGCCGGCAAGACAACGTTCCTGCGCTCGCTAACCGACCTCTTCGACCCGGCCGAGCGTGTTGGCGTCGTCGAGGACACGGCCGAGCTGGACCTGGACAACCGCAATCGCTTCAATCTCGAAACGCTCCATCCTCACGACATCGCCGCCGGTGACGCTGAGAACCGGCTCCTCGACGTAGGCGATCTGGTGGCCAATGCGCTCCGGATGCGCCCCGACCGGCTCGTGGTCGGCGAGGTCCGTCTGCCAAAGGAAGCCTTCTACACGCTCCAGGCGCTCCACACAGGGCACGACGGATCGGCGACCACGGTCCACGCGAGCTCGGCGGAAGACGCGCTCTTCCGCATCGAGCTCCTCGCGCGCCAGAGCATGCATGACCTCTCCCTCGCCGACCTTCGGGCCTACATCGCGCGCGTCTTCGATGTCGTCGTCGTGCTGCGACGGCAGCGCTCTGGGCTGCGGATCGTCCGCCAGCTAGCCGCCCTCGACGGGGTCAAGCGCGACGGCGAGTACGCCCTCACCGAGCTCTTCGAAGCCCGCCTGGGCGCTGACAGCGCCCCGTCGTGGATCCGCCACGAAACCTGGAAACCCTCGGCGCGGCTGACCGCGCGCCTGGAAGCGGGGGAGGATGCGACATGGAGTTGATAGGCGCGTTCGCGGCAGCGCTGGCAATGGGCTCTCTGATCCTCGCTCTCGCGCCGCGGAAGGCGGATCCGGGGCCTCGCCTGGAAGCGAGCGTCCGTGGCGTCGTTGCCCGCCGCCTGGAGCGATCGCGCGACGAGCTCGCGAAGGCGCGCCTCGCCCTGGAGCCGCGGACGTACGTGGCGCTTCAGGTTGCTGCACCTCTCGTTCTCGGCGCGCTGGGTCTGGTCCTGTCGGTGCCGCTGGCGGTTCTAGGTCTGATCATCGGCCTTCTCGCGCCACACTGGTACGTCCGTTACCTGACCGGTCTCGAGGCCAGGGCTGCGGCGGACGACGCGCCGCGGGTCCTGCGGGCGATGGTCAACCGGGCTGCCGCCGGTGGCGTATATCCGGACCTGTTCGCGGCCGCGGCCGAAGCGGCACGCCATCGCTGGGTGAAGGCGGACTTCAACGAGGTCCTTGGCCGCTACTTTGCGAGCGAGGCGCCGGCCGAGGCGCTCGTCGAGATCAGACGGCGCCAGGCGGGACGAAACCTCGCTCTGGTGTACGACGCGCTCATCGTCCTGACCCGCACGCACCAGCCGGTGTCCGCGGCCGCCGAGGTTCTAGGCGGCCTCGGCGAAGCCGCGCGCTCGAATCAGCGCGTGGCGCGTAGCGCTGCCGCGGAGAGCCGCGGCTTGCGGGTACAGGCGGGCTTCCTTGCCCTCGTCATACCCGGCCTCTTTGTCTATCTGCTCCTGGCCAATCACGCCCTGGTCGCGCCCGTGCTCGACACGGGCTTTGGCCGGTTCGTGCTGCTGCCGGTCGCCGCGTGCCTCGAGTTCGCGGGCGTCTGGCTCAGCTGGCGCGTGACGCGCATGGAGGTGTAGGCCAATGCTACTGCCGCTACTTGGCGCTCTCGCGACCTCGGCCGCTGTCTTCAGCCTGCTCATGGCGATCTTCCTGCCAGCGATTGCCGTGCCCAAGCGTCTGGATGCGGTTCGCGCCGCGGCGCTGCCGCGCGAACGGTACGAGAAGCTCGTGAGCAGCGAGCGCCCGTGGTGGGAACGGGTCGTCGCTCCGGTCGCGGGAAGACTCGCGAGATCGATGCCGTCGCTCGCGTCGCAGGTCAACGAGGCGACGATCGTCCGCGCCGGCCTGGACCCCGCATCGGTGTCGCCCGCGGAGGTGTATGCGGCGAAGCTCGTGCTCGGTGGCGGGATCCTTCTCGCCGGCATCGCCCTCTCCGCAGTCGTGCCGATCCTCTTCCTGGTCGCTCTTCCCGCCGCGTTCGCCGGATACGTGTTCCCGACCGAGTATCTCGCCTATCGCACGCGAAAGCGCCAGGCCGAGCTGCTGCGCGAGCTGCCCGACTTCCTCGCCCTGGTTCGACCGCTCGCCGCGAAGTCCGGCCTCGAACACGCGGTCGCCGAGGTCTCCGACGCGCTCCATGAGGCCTCGGGCGGGAAGCATCTTCTCGCTGAGCAGGTGCGCTCGGCCGTCGCCGCATATGGGATCGGATCAGATCTGTTCGATGCGTTGCGCGATATCGCGGCCGCCGCGGATCTGGAAGCGCTCGACGAGCTCGCCGCATCGCTCGGGTCCTCCCGCCGCCTGGGCAAGGGAGTCTCCGAGGTGCTCGCCGAACATGAGCGCTCGTTGCGCGACGACGAACGAAACCGCCTTGTGGGCTCGGCCTCAATGGTCCAGCCCAAGCTCGCCGCGATCCTCGCAGGGATCTACCTGCCCGAGTTCGTGCTGCTCGTGATAGCGCCCCTCTTCATCGGGGCCATTGGAAGGATCTAAGGAGGTGATTGTGTCCATGCGAAAGAAGCTTGCTCGCCTCGGTTGGCGAACATGGCAGGTAATACACGCCGACGAGCGTGGCTTGACGACGCTCGAATACATCATCGGCGCCGCGGTGATCCTGGTTGTTCTCGCCGCCGCGGTGACGGTCTGGAACAACGGACTGGCAGACAAGATCAATCAGCTGGTCTCGCAGCTCATGGGGACGTCATGAACCGGCGGGTTATCTGGCGTCGGCTGCGCGACGAGCGTGGACAGGCGACCTTGGAGGCCATCCTCGTCGTGCCGCTTGTCCTGGTTCCCGTGCTCTTCAGCGTCGTTACGTTCGGCGAGCTCGAGCACACGCGGCTCGTGCTCGACGCGGCTGCCGCAGCCGGCGCGCGCCAGGCTGCGGTGGACGGGCAGGACGACCAGGCCGTTCGAGACAGGATCACCCTCGAACTCAGCGATGGCGGACTCAATCCGGCAACCGCATCGGTCAGCGTGACGCCGGCCATCGCCGCCTGGGGCGACCCGATCACCGTCACGGTCTCCATCACCTCGCGCGCCTCGATCCCGTTCCTGGGCGGCTGGGACGTACCTATGAGCTCGGACTTCACGACCCGCAGCGAGGTGACCCACTGATGCGTCCGCGGCGAGCTCACGAACGCGGCCAGGTCGCGGTGTATGCCATCGTCCTGTTCCCGCTGCTCGTCCTGGTGCTCTCGCTCGTCTACGTCGTGGGCAACGTGGAGGACCTGCGCTCGCAGATCCGAGCCGATCTGGACATGGCGGCCTTGACCGCGACGCAGGCCCTGGATCCGACCGCGCTCGCGACGGGGGCGCCGCCCCGCCTGCTGCCCGATGAGGCCGACCAGCTCGCCCGCCAGTATCTCGCCCAGAACCTGGCCGATCTTGGCAGCACCCTGGCCGAGAGCCCATCAGACGCCGCCGCGTCCGCGGACGTCGTCGTCACCAACAGTGGCACCGATCCGATCACGGGCTCGGTTGTCACGGCGCCGACCGTGTCGATCCGGCTGGCCGCGCCGGTCCACATCGCCTTGCTCAGCGTGGCTGCCCTGCCGACCACGATCTCGCTGACCCTCGTCGGGTCGGCCGCTGCGAGGACGTAAAGTCGATGAACGAGAAGTATCGATTGCCGTTTGTCGCCCTCATTGCTCTGGCGGTCGTGGCCGTCGTCGTGGTCGCCGTCATCGGCCTTGGCTCCCTCGGTTCGACCGCGACGAGCGCGGCGCCGACCCCTTCGGCCTCGTTGACGCCGACGGCGACCCCAGCGCCGACACCTACCGACCCTCGGTCCACGCCAGAGGGCGCGACGCGAGCCTTCTTCGTCGCGTTCTCAAAGGCACGGAAGACAAACGATCCCTCACTCGTCGAGCCCTATGTCACGAGCAAGGACTCGGGCGCGTACCTCACTGTTGCCGGATACCTAGGCGGTGCCCAGGGAGTCAACCGAGCTTCGGTCGTGACCGTAGATCGGCTCGACAACGTGACCAGCAGGGTTTCTGGCGATGTGGCGACCGTCGACTTCGACTTCACGGAGGGCGGCTACGACATCAGCGCGAGTACAGGAGTCGCGTTGGAGAGTCCCACCGTTCTGCCGTCGGCCCACGTCACTGCCACATTGAAGCGCGTCAATGGCCTGTGGCTCATGGACTCGTACGTGGGCCACCCATGAAGCGCCTAGCCGTTCTTATGCTTACCGCGGTTCTCCTCGTCGCAACGACCGCACAGGCGAACGCGTTCGGCGGAGTGATTGCTGTCACCGTCGCCGACTGGACGTCGCCTGACGGCCATGCGTTCGTTGGCGTTCAAGCGAATGGCCAATGGGCGACGCCCTCGAGCTCGGGCTATTGCTCGGTGTGGCAGCTCAAAGCCGTCGTCGCTCCCAACGAGTGGGTGTACTGGGTTTGGGTTTACGAGAACGGCTGCTCTGGCCAAGCGGTCAACTTCACTAACCCGGCCCAGGTGGTCACGACCCCGGGTCAGCCTGGCATCGGGATTCACGCGAACACGTCGGCCGGCATGAACCTGTATCTCGACGTCTCGGTTCAGCCGGACGCCGCGCCTGCCGAAAGCCAGCGCACTGTGTCGGCGCAGCTCACGGCCGGATGGCTCACCGCGCTCAACGGTGCCATCCAGGCCTATGTCGTCCCGAGTTCCGTTCGGGTCACGACCTGGACCGTGAGGTTCGGCGACGACTCCATCAAGTCCTTCCCGCCCGATCCGTCGAACCCCTTCGAACTCACGACGACGCACACCTACGGGCCTGGTCAGTTCGACGTCGTCGTCATCGCGCACGTCACCGGAGAAGCGTACGGCGCGTTCTTCGCCCCGGACGGGACCCCGTACGAGCAGCTCGTCCCCTTCGCGCTCAACATCAGCAACAGCGCGAGCGGGATCGGGGCGCCGATCGAGTACGTCCCGCCCGTCGTGACCGTCACCGGCAGCCCATCGGGAACGCTGCCAAACGGCACACTCATCCCCGCCGACGCCGTCGGGCAGACCCATCTGTACTGGCCGCGCGGGCTCCACTGCTCACTCTTTCCGCGGGCGGACATCGTGAGGGAGGGATACGAGCTCTCGGGCGGCGTTGTGATCGGTGGGGCCAAGACGATCGTCACCGGCTACCACTTCGACGCCGGCGTCAACGACGCCTCGGACGCAACGCCCAGCGGCGACTACCGCCCGGACGTGCCGATCGCCATCCAGTGGGATACCCCCCTACCGAATGCCGGGAGCTACCCCGTCCAGCTCACTTTGGATCTCCAAACCACCTATGACAACGGGGCTGTACGGACGAGCACCGTGTCCGGCACCGTCGGCATGACGGTCATCTACTCAGCCGTAGGCCAATAGAAGGAAAGGAGGCCCGCCGTGCGCGCCCGTCGAACTGCCTACATCGTGATCTTCGTGGTCGCCTGCCTCGTGGCTGGCCTCCTCTACTACCTCCAGGTGCCCCGCGCTTCGGTCGTGCGGGCCACCGCAGACATTCCCGCGATGACCCAGATCACGGCCGACATGGTCGAGCTGGTCAAGGTCGCGCCGGTCGACGTGTCCACCGATGCCGCGCAGTCGACGAGCCAGGTCGTCGGACAGTACGCGGCGATGCCGATCCTTGCCGGTCAGGAGATCGACAAGCGGGCCCTCGATCGGACGCCGGGTCAACAGCAGTTCGGCTTCGGCGCCGCGTTGGACCCAGGCGACGTTGCGTTCGCGATCCCCATTTCCGATCCATCGCAGGCGGTAGGGGGTGCGCTCTCGCCGGGCGCCAAGGTCACTGTCGTCGCCGTGCCGAACACGCTCAAGAATGGGGTTGCGGCTTCTCCGGCTCCGACGTCAACCGTCCTCGGGACGAACCTGACGATCCTGGCCCTTCGCACGCCAAACGGGCAGACCTTCAGCGCTGCTCAGTCGGGTTCTGGGATCGCCGCGGTACCTCCAAAGCTCGGCAGCGTGGTCGTCGCGATACCGGCGAACCAGCTCTCAGACTTCGCAACGGCTGCCCTGAGCTCGACCTTCTATCTCGCGCTCTCGGTACCAGGGGACAATGCTTGAGCCGAACCGACCCCGCCCGTTGCTGTCCCACTACCAGCCGACTCTTCCCGCTTCCCGCTGCGGCAAGCGCGAAGTAAGCGACAGATAAGCGCTGGCCACCAGGCTCCTTTCCGGTCGGGCTCCGTCTGCTGTCATGCGGGAAACGGACGACGCAGAGCGGGCCGTACAGGCAAAGCACCGCAGCCGACCCGACCTCACTCTTTCGCTCGAGGGGCGGCCACAGGCCGGGAATGGCGGTATAGGCCTTCCGGCCGACCGTCTCGTCCGCTAGGCTGGCGATGAGCCAACATCTGGATGTCGCAGACGACGATTCGGCGTGTCTGCGGACCAGCAGTTCAACCCGTCCGACTCAATTCGGTGGTGACAGTAGAGGCAGCCTAGATGTCTACCCGCGCCTCCCTAGCCGCCCAGGAAGTTGCATCGGCGACGGCCGAAACTGACTGGGTCAGCGCTCCTGTCATTGACTCCCTCCCCGACCCTGCCAGGCCGGACTCACAGGCTCCCGACACGTGCGAACGATCGCTTGGAGCTGTTGGCTCGCCCCACGGGCGTCTCAGGCCATTCTTTGGCTTCTACGGCGGCAAGTGGCGCGACACCCTCAAACACTATCCGGCGCCATCACACGAGACTATCGTTGAGCCCTTCGCGGGATCCGCAGGCTACTCAGTCCGCTACGCGAACCGACGAGTGATTCTGTGCGAACTCGACCCAGTGATCGCCGGAGTCTGGCGGTACCTGATCCGAGTGAAGCCGGCCGAGATCCTGGCCATTCCGGATCTCGACCCCGACGGATCGATCGACGATCTAAAGGTCTGCGACGAGGCGAAGTGGCTCGTTGGAATGTGGCTCAACCGCGGAGTCGCCCGTCCCCGTAAGCGACCGTCCAAATGGATGCGCGACCATATCCGGCCCGGGTCGTTTTGGGGCGACCGCGTCCGCGGGACTATCGCGTCTCAGGTCGAATCGATCAGACATTGGCAGATCATCGAAGCGAGCTACGAGGGCTGCCCGGACGTCGGGCCGGCCACCTGGTTCATCGATCCGCCATACGAACTCGCCGGTCGCCACTACCGGTTCGGCGCCAACGGCATCGACTACCAGGCGCTCGCGGCGTGGTGTCAGTCACGGCCAGGCCAAGCGATCGTTTGCGAGAACGATGGAGCCGCCTGGCTCCCATTCGAACCGCTGGCCGAGGTCAAGACCACGAGGTCTGCACATCGGTCGATCGAAGTGGTCTGGGTCGGCGGCCAACCAAGAGCCGACGAACCATGACAGCCCTCACCGACCGGCTGCATCAGGCGTTCCTTGACGGACTCGGCGCCGGCGTCGAGTCCCACAGCGATCTTCGGATGAAGCCTTTGTGCGTCGATCTGCGATTGCCGCTTCCGCCGAGGCTTCGCGTCTACGCCTACTCGCTCGTGGAGGGCGGGGTTCGGCGTCGCAACGAATACAAGATCGTCCTGCGACTGCCTGGCCAGGAGTACGGACAGTACGCGTCCTTCGATCATTCCGGAGAACGCTTCGCGCTCGTGGTCGGTTACCGGCCCGATCTCGACGTCTTTGTTCTCTGGGACGCCAGCCTGCATCCCCGGTTCAAGTGGGGAGGCAATCTGCAGGTACGCGACAGCGTCGTCCACACCGCGGCCGCGGTCGGTCGCGCCGAACAGCGTCGAACCCTCTCAAGCGGTGCGATCGAGTTGGTGATCGGCTGCCAGTCATCGACCCTGGTCCATAGCATCGAAGACCGGCTGGCCTCCACCGGCGGTGAACCCGGCTTCTTTGATGGGGTGGTCACGTTCGCGTCGTTGGGGCTGACCAGCGAGCCAGGTGGCCGGGATGGCTGATCTGTCCGATCTGGCTCTTCGAACGTCGTACCACAAGGGTCAGGACGACATTGCCGCCGACTTCTACTTGCCCTGCATGGAGCGTTCGGCGACCTACGATCGCGCCGTTGCCTACTTCCGGAGTGCCGCGTTCATCGTTGCGTGGCCGGCGTTACCCGGCTTTGTCGGCCGTGGCGGCCATATTCGCGTCCTTTGCTCGCAGGTCCTCGCACCCGACGACATCGACGCCCTAGAGGCCGGGTACTCCGCTCGCGCCGACGCGACGCTAGCGGATCGGTTCCTCGAGGAGGTTCGCAGCCTGGTCAATGACAAGGTCATGCGAGAGCCGACCCGGATCCTTGCCGCGCTCGTGGCTCGCGGCACAATTGACCTCCAGATAGCAGTTCTACGGGCGACTGAGGTCGAATCTGCGCCGACCAGGATCTTCCACGACAAGCTCGGGATCTTCGCTGACGAGCACGGGCACACGTTGGTCTTCAAGGGATCCATGAACGAGACCTGGGCTGGGCTAGCGGCCGACGGCAACCTTGAGTCGATCGACGTTGCAGCCTCATGGCTGGGCGAGCGCGACCTTGAACGCGTCGACACCGAGATCGACTACTTCTCGTCGCTCTGGGAGAACCGATATCCCGGGCTCAACGTCAGGCCCTTCCCCGAGGTAGCTCGGGAGGAGCTCCGGCGCGTAGCGGACCCCGATTGGGAAGGCACGCTCGAACTAGAGATCAAGAGACAGGCTGACGCGGCTGATGGCCGTGGCCGCACCTTACTGCCTCACCAGGCGGCCGGACTTGCCGCCTGGAAAGCCAACGGGCGGCGCGGGATCCTCGAGTTCGCCACTGGCAGCGGGAAGACCTTCATGGCCTTGACTGCCATCCGTGAAGCCTTGATTCGGGGAGAGGTCGCGCTGATTGTTGTTCCGGACAATGCGCTCTTCGGTCAGTGGCTCGCGGAGATCCAGCCGATCGCCCAGGCCCTGGATGCACACGTCCTTCGCGCGGGGGCAGGCAACTCCCGCTGGCGCGACCACCTGCGCGATTGGACTTGCGCTGGCGAGCCCAGACGGATCGTTCTCGCGACAGTCAATACCGCCACATCCTCGGATTTTCGGACTCGGCTGAGCGGAGGCGAACATCTGCTGCTCGTGGCGGACGAGGTCCATCGACTCGGCTCCCCGCAGAACAGACAGCTTCTCCAAGAGGATCTATTCGGGCCGCGCTTGGGCTTGAGCGCCACTCCGAGACGAGCGGGCGATCCAGAGGGGACTAGGGCCCTTCTCGACTTCTTCGGCGGCATATTGCAGCCGCCCTACACGCTCGCTGATGCGATCCGCGACCGGGTCCTGACTCCGTATTTCTATCGTCCCCACACCCTCGAACTGAAGCCCGCCGAGAAGGCTCGGTGGGACGTATTCACCGCAAAGATCGGCCGCGCCAGGGCGCAACTCGCCGCGGGAAGTGGTAGCCAGGACGCCGAGGAATCTCTGCGCCGGCTACTGATCAACCGCGCGCGGATCGTAAAGCGTGCCGGCGCCAAGCCAGCCCTGGCGTTGGAAGTGCTCAGCGCTGACTACAAGGCAGGTCAGCGCTGGATCGTTTACTGCGACGATCTTGGTCAACTCGAGACGGTCAGCCACCTGCTCGAGGACAACGGCATCGCCAATCTGCCGTACCACTCGCAGATGGACGGCGATCGGGCAGAGACGCTCAAGTGGCTGGACCGTCGGGGCGGCATCGTGGTCGCGATCAAATGCCTCGATGAGGGCGTGGACATTCCTTCGGTAACCCACGCTTTGATCCTGGCTTCATCCAGGAATCCGAGAGAATTCGTGCAGCGCAGAGGCAGGGTCTTGCGAAAAGCCCCAAACAAAGCGCTCGCATATGTGCACGATGCACTTGTGCTTCCGCCACGATCTGGCGGGGGGAGCGGTGGCGCCGGTTCGGACCCAATCACTGGCGGCGAGCTTGCCCGCGCGATCGAGTTCGCCAGTCACGCCGACAATCCGGGAGCACTGTCGGATCTCGAGCAGATTGCGATCGAGGCCGGGATCGACTGGGCTTCGCTAATCGAGACGGGGGTCGAAGATGCGGACGATTGACTCTAGTGAGCTGATGGCCGCGGTAGAGACTGCGCGGCTCAGCCTTCACCCGGAACTTGATGCCGAATTCCTCGCGGCCGTGGTGCGTGCCGAGGAGGAATTTGCTGAAGACGACGGGGCCGCTCTGAAGGCCATCGGGGAAGCCCTGGCAGCGACCATCGAACGAGCGAAGGTGGACTGATGCTCTGGCTCCGTCGTCTGCAGATCGAAGGTTTCGGGCCGTTCGCCGAGCGTCAGGTAATCGAGTTCCCCGAATCCCCGGGGGTCACGGTCATCTACGGCGAGAACATGCGCGGCAAGACGTCCTTGTTGGCCGCCATCCGCTATGCGTTCTTCGGGCGCGTCATGGCCCGCGGACTCAGACAGCGTCGGCTACTCACGGTCTGCAACCGTGAGAACGCGGCACAGGGTCGATACGAGTTCTCGGTCGTCCTCACGTTCAACTTCGACGATGAGACGTACGAGCTTTCGAGGTCCTGCCGATCTAGCGTCGCGGTCCCCGAGTCCGACGCCGATTTCGTTCAAGAAGTCATGCTCCGACGGGATCGGACGATCCTGGGTCCTGACGAACGGGCGAGGGCACTCCAGCACGCATTTCCTGGGGAGATCGCTCGCTTCTTCCTGTTCGATGGCGAACTCCTGCAGGAGTACGAAGAGCTCTTGGTCAACGAGAGCGACACCGGTCATCACATCTCAGAGGCCATCGATCGGATCCTCGGCGTACCGATACTCACGCAAGCGCGGGTGCACCTCACGACGCTTACGGCTGAGGCGGATCAGCAGGCTGCCAGAGAGGCCCAGCGACATCAGGCGACCGAGTCACTGGGGACAGCACTCGGGCAGGCGGTCCAGCAGAGAGACGCTCACAAGCTCGAACTCGCGCGCCTGCGCACTCAACTTGGCGAGTTGACCGCGCAACGGACCGAGCAAGAAGAATTCCTCGCCGCCCACCAGAAGTATTCGTCAGCCGTTGAAGCACTCGATGACGCGCGCACCAAGCACGAGGAGATCATCGCCGAGGAGAAGGACAAGAGAGCCGAACTCCAGGTTGCCATGAGCGATGCCTGGCGATCGCTCCTTCGCGACCGCGTCCGGGCTGCCAAGCTCGCGGCGCAGACCGACGCGGAACACGAGTTCGAGTCCTACGGTCTTCGTCTCCGCGCGCAGGCGATCGAGTCGGCTCATTGCGAGACCTGCGATCAAGACGTTCCGCCCGAGGTCCAGGCACGACTTCGGGACCGTCTCGATGGATCGAGGAGCGCGACGACTTCGCCCGGTTCGGGACTCCGGCGATTGGTAGACCTCGGGCGGTTCGATGAGTCCGATAACACCGACGTCGTGAAACTCCTCTCGCGTCGGCTCGCCGAGATCGGTCTTGAGAAGGTCCGCTTGTCGGATCAGATCAGCGACCTGACAACCCAGCTGGCCGACTCAGACCCAGAGTTCCTCCGTCGATCGAGGGCGACGTACTCGGAGACGGTCGACAAGATCGCGGCGGTGAAGCGGGCGATCGACGACGAGACGACCAAGATCTACGACCAAGAGGTCAACATCCAGCGACTGACCCAGAAGCTGGAGTCGATCGGGAGCACAGCCCTGCTCTCAACCCAGGCCCGAGCGCGGCTCTTGCGCGCGGCCGCCGAGGTGTTCGGGTCCGCGGTCGACAAGTACAAGTCCGATCTGCGCCTCCGCGTTGAGGCGAGCGCTTCCAGGCTATTCCTGCGGATGACGACGGAGCGCCTGGACTACGCCGGGCTCAGCATCAACGAAGGCTACGGCCTGACGATCAAACACCAGGACGGCGCCGCCGAAGAGGCACGATCCGCCGGCGCAGAACACGTTGTGGCCCTGGCCCTGATGGGCGCTCTCCAGGAGAACGCTCCGCTCCGCGGGCCCATCGTCATGGACTCGCCATTCGGCCGGCTCGACGATGCTCACACGTCCAACGTCGTGGCAACCATTCCGGAAATGGCCGTGCAGGTCGCGCTCCTAGTCTACGAGGCCGAGGTCGGGAAGCCGCGGATGCGCGAGCTACTAGGTCCGCACCTTCTCCGCGAATACGAACTGGTTCGTGAGTCGGCAAGGCGAACCACCATCATGAGGCTGGGCAGTTCGCATGACTGAGCGGGATCGCGAAAGCGTCGGCCTGACCTCGGCAGGCCAGCGCACCCTCGCGGAGATCGAAGCGCGCCACTGGTTCGGCGAAGGTCAGGACATCGCCAGGTTTGCGATGTCTTATGCCATCCGGGCAGGGGTAGCCGAGGGTCAGGTCGCGGGAACTGAGACCCGTTGGGCCGTAGGTAACTTCGACAAAACCAATGAGATCCGCAGCGTGCTGGCGGCTCTATACCCCGACTGCACGACCCCCGTTCGGCTGATGGAGTATCTCGTCGACGAGGGCTTGCAAATGGTTGATGCGCGGCTAAAGGCGGGGGCCACTGGGCCCGACCGCCTCATGGAAGACATCTAGTCCATCGATTTGCCACGAGGGAGAGCAGATGGTCGGTTGGATCTGGTCGAGCCTCTTAAGGCTCATTGCCCGAAACCGGGCCGTCGCCCTCGCGATCCTGTCAGCGATTGCATCTGCCCTAATTGGCCTGTCCTTGACCTGGCGCGACGCTTCCCAGACTTCCACTGGCGGACCCCCATTTCTAGGACTAGCAGCGATCGCGGTGGCAATGGCGCTAATAGTCCTCGCCGGTGCTGTTCCTGCCGAATACGAGGCTGCCGAGCGACTTGATCTCCTTCTACCGGTCATCTACCACGTCCTCGACCTTCGGGAGTCGGACCGGCTCACGATCCATCGCCTAAGAACCTTTCCATCCCGTGGGTACGAACAAATCACCGAGTACTATCCAGCGCCAAAGAGACACACTCAGGGCCGCGTTTTTCCGATGAGCCACGGCATTGTGGCCCAGTGCTTTAGCCACCCCGGCCATCCGGTGACGCCGTGGAGCGTTCCAGACGGTCAGACTTTCGAGCACGCCATGAGCGATCGCTGGACGTTCACGGACGACGAGACGCGCCGACTTTCTCAGGATCGTCGCTCCTTCTTGGCGTATCCAATCGGACAACATGGGTCGTATGCGGCCGCTGTGCTCTACCTTGACTCGTCCGACCCATCGAGATTCGCGGGGCCGGCGGGAACCGACACGCTAGACAAGATCACCCGATTCTTCGACAAGCCACTGTCGAACGCGCTAAAGAGCTGAGGCGATGCCCAGCCGAGGCCCCAACTTCGATCTCGTCATCACCGATCTGGACAACACGGTCTACGACTGGGAGGCGTTCTTCATACCAGCGTTCATGGCGATGCGAGACGCCGTCGAACGCATCTCGGCCATCCCTCGTGAAGATCTGGAACGGTCGTTCAGACGCGTCTATCAGAGACACCGAACGTCCGAATACGCCTTCGTCTTGCAGGAGGCCGAAGCCCTCCGGGATGTCGACGCCGGCCTCTCGCCTGCTGCGGTTTTTGCCAAATACGATGAGGCTATTCACGCCTTCCGGTCGCTTCGCAAGAAGGGCCTCAAGCTGTACCCGTCCGTCCGCGACACTCTCGTCGCTCTCAAGGCAGCGGGGGTGAAGGTGGTAGCCCACAGCGATTCGCCGATGGAGTACGTAAGCCGTCGGCTCCGTCAACTCGACGTCGATCAGCTCTTCGACGCTATCTGCGCCCCCCGCGACCACGGCGTCCCTGCCGACCTTGAACATCTCGTTCGCCAGGTACCCGAATCGAGCGTGGGCGCGCGAACGAGGTTGATCGAGTCGGATCCAGAACTTCGAAAACCAGACCCTCGGACCCTCGCGCCTGTCTTCGGAGCCTTTCCGATCTCGCTCGACCGCATCGTCTACGTCGGCGACAACCTCTCTCGAGACGTCTTGCTAGCCCAGCGAGCAGGGATATCGGCGACATGGGCTCGCTATGGCGCCGTTCATGATCCTGTACTCCGAGAGCAGCTCTACAGAATCACTTACTGGACGGATGCCGACGTCGCGGCGGAAGAGCTTCTCCGGAAGGAGTTGGGCCAGACGCCACCAACGTTCGAGATTGACTCGTTTGGCGGACTCCGGGAAATCGTTGGGGTCTAGCGCGCCCGGCCGTCGTGGGCGGCGGGGTCCGATCCACTCTGGCTTCGATGATGGGCACCATCCTTCGACGCATTGATGATCTCGTTGGGGACGCCGCGCGCCTCGCCTCTTGGTCGGGCGGCGTTGGAGCGGACATTCGGTTCGGCCCTCCTCCAGCTGTCGCCCGACTTAGTCGCCGTGATCGTCTTCGATCTTCTGCTCGGCGAGCAACTCGTCAATAGTTGGGACCGTCCCGTCGATCTCGATCTGAACGGACCCTCGGTGGACCCCGCTCAGATCCTTGGCCCGAGCCGTCCACTCGGCAGTAAGCGTCTTGCCAGCAAACTCGACGCCGTCCGCGAATAGGTAGAAGTCTTCGAGTCGGACCGTCTGCTGAGCATAGAAGTCGATCGGGTCGAAAGTGATCCGGCATGACCGGCTGTTGTCGATGGTCAGACCACGACCGATCGGTCGAAATGAGCGGGCGAGATTCCTCGTGTAGTCAGGCACCAAGCCGGCCATCGTCAGACCGCCAAACGTACTTCGACGCGCCTTGCCGAGCACCGCTGGCCGCGTCGGCAGTTCGACGTCAAAGAGCTCGGCGTCATAGTCACTGACGCCCAAGACGCCCTTCTCAGCGATGACCAACTCGACTTGGAGTTGGCTGATTGGGTCATCGCTGCCGTTGGACACCGTCAGGGAGACGCGACCGAGCTTGTGCTCACATGCGCGGCGGAGCAGGAAGAACGGGAGCATCTTGGTTGCTAGCTCGATGTACTCGTCGAGCTCGCTCTGGTACTGCTCAGGCGTTCGTGGGTCTGGCTCCCAGAACATGTTGTTCACTTCGGTCGCCCATTTGGCAACCGCGAGCAAGGGGCTGTTGGCCAATGGGCCCGCGTCCTGCTCTGTCACGGGGACGATTGGCGGAGGCTCGAGACCTTCGCGTTCTAGGCTCGCCCACGCCTCGATCGTCTGGTCGGATCTGTCGATCGGGCAGGCTTTCGTCGAGGCATCGCGAGTCAGCGAGATGTTCGTGATCCGCCGCCGGTTGCCCTGAGAGCGACGCTCCAGCATCTCGATGTCCTGGCTGGTCGCTTCCACGGTGCTGGCCTTGTGGCGAACGTAGATGGCACCTTCCCGCAAGGACAGAACCTTCTGATTGGGCTGAGCAGGCCGAGCCTCCCCCGAGTACGTCTTTCGGCAAGTCCAGATCCGATTGCCCGGCCGCGGCGCCTCGACCGTCAGGATGAGAACGTCCTTGCCGTCGATGTCGACGTAGGCGGGAGCCCACTCTGGGGCGTTCGGAGACGAACCTATATACGTGGACAGCCAGGCATCGATCTTGGCCGAGTCGTGCACTGGTGTGCCGTTGAGGATCCCTGGGCTCACACCGACGAGGATGTAGGCGCAGCCTTCGAACCATGTCGCGGCGACTTCGGGCTCACGGTTGGCAAAACCGAGAACCTGGCGCGACAACTCCGCTTGCCACGCTTTGTCGCCGACGTCGGCCTGGCTCTTCCACTCGATCGCGAGCGTTTCCTGCGCCGAGGAGGACGCCTCGAAGACGGCACCTGCTAACTCTCGATATCGGGCACGCGATCGGATGGGACTGGACGTGTCGAGGTTGAGTGTCACTCAGTCAAATCCTCTGTCCATGAGGTGGGTCAGAATGCCTGTGGCGGATGGAATCTGGTGTCGCACGCCGGCACGCCTGCGGCAGGCTCTTCCCGGCGGTTTGGAGGTAGTTGGATGACATTGAGGCTGGCTAGACCCTGTGCGGTGCTCTTGGCGGTCGCTATCGGAGAACCTCTAACCCATAAGTGCCTGACTTAGGGTATACAGGGACGGCTTGCGACGCCTGAGCGCCCAAGTGATACGCGTGGCCAAAACGCGTGCACGCGATCCTCTGGCGGATTGACACCTAGGTGACGATCACCTCAGGTATGCCTTTGTGATCGAGCGTCAGTCGGAACGGCTCAAGTGCCGACGCTGGAAGTGCGACCTCGGACGCTAGGTCGTCGATCGTGTAGTTGCGCGCCTCGGCGATCAGTTCAATTGCGCGCCTTAGAACCTGTGGCTGCTCCGGCTCTCCGAGATCAACAGGCTCGTTCTTACGCCAGTTGCGGCGACTCATGTCCATCATGCCGCGTCGAAAAGCGTCCTCGCTTACTAGGTCAAGGGTGCGAGCCCGGTACAGAAGTGCTGCCATCGAAACGCCCCAGCGAAGTTTGAGCTGGCCGAACCGACGCCAATCGACGCGCTGCGGCAGCTCATTTCTCATGGCGGGCTCCGGCATAAGGAACGCTGCAGCAAAGCGGTGTGCCTGATCTTCGAGGGTCTTGTCACCTGGCGAAGCGTCGTCATGAGCAAGCAAGTGGAAGAGCTCGTGCGCCGCGTCAAACCGTGCTCGATCGGACTTGCCTTTGTTGGTCGTGAGAATCACATACGGCCGCCCGGATATGCGGCACGAGAAGGCATCAAGCTCTTCGCTTGTAGCGTCGAGGCGTAGCACGATCACGCCGTGCCGCTCGAGTAGCCTGACCATGTCCCCGACGGGTCCATCGCCGAGTCCCCATAGAGCTCGAATCTCGGCGGCCACCGCGTCTGGGGGCGCATCGTGGGGATACTCGGGCAGGTCGGCTGCCGGCAGACGGACGCGACGCGACAGGACGCCGACGATCTCGGCAAGCAGTCGGACCTGCGCTCGAGCTTGGGTTCGGTCTCGCTTTGAAGTGGAGCGAAGCGAGCGAAAATGCACGTTGCTCTCGGCCAGATCTACTTGCGGCCGGCCCACGGAGAAGAACTCGGGCGGCACTCCCAACGCCAAGCTCAGCTGCGCGATCGTCCCGGTATTGGGCCGGCTAACGCCCGATTCAAACTGCCCGATCGCCGCCGCCGAGAGGTGCACCTGTTCAGCTAGCTCTGACTTGAGAATGCCTTTCAGTTCGCGGGCCTCCTCGAGCCGATGACCATCGAATAGGCTTCGGACCGCGAGAAGTTCTTCTCGTTTCATGACCTCGCTTCGCTTGATCTATCCACGGATAACTCCCAAGTGCGGCTCGTCTATCAGCAGAACCTCAGGCGGCTCGATCTCCACTGGCACTGGAAGTCCTGGCTCCGGTGCGTCCGGAAGGTCTACGGATGGCCGCGCGGCATCATATATGGGAACCCACCGCGCCCAGGCGGTGACTTCGCGGCCATCGGCGCTAATTGGAGCCGCGAGGTAGGCCCGGATTAGGCCATCGCGAGGGTTGCCCACATGGGCGAGGATCCAGTTCACCGGCTCGGTATCGCCAGGATCTGCGGACCACAGGGCAAGCTGTTGATTGCCTTCGGCCATCAAGGCCGCCGCCATCGATGCCCGCGGAAACGACGTAGCGATTTGCTCGGCTGAACTGCTACCGACCTTGTTCCAACGAAGACGAAGGCCACCGATGTGGAGCTCAGGTCCAAGGCCAGCCGACACGAACCAGGCGTCTGGATCATCCTGGAAGGCGTTCTGGAGCCGGAACGCGGTTAGGTGGTAGACGATCAGGCCGTGGAGCAGGTCGTTGAAGCCTCGCTCCGGATCGCACACCTCAGCCGCGTCTGTGTACGCTCCGATCAGAGCGGCGCGGAGGATGTCCCGTCGTTCGGCCGCGAATTGCAGGGGGCAGTCTTGCTTATCCACCGTGTGGAGAACTCTAGTACTTGTGCAAGAAACTGTCTAGGAGTAAAGTAAGAAGGACCGTTAGGAGAGTGGATGGTAGCTGCTACGCATACTACATCCAATTCCCTGCCGGGGTTCACGGCGGCGCATGAACGCTCCCTGGCGCGTCCCTCGGCTTCGCCTCCTCCTAGGTAACAGCGAGGGCACGCCGGCAGGACGCCTCCCCGGAATAGACAAGGCCGACCGTCGCTCTAACGACGATCGGCCAAAACCGGCGCGGACGATTCGAAGCTCCCTGCCACCGGGGTCCGCAAAGACTACTCCGCCTTAGGGCAAGTCTGCACTCAATTCCGACCTTCACAACACCAGCACGCGAGTGCTGGCGAAAGGGATAGCCGTGTCTACAAACAAGGACCCGAACGATGGGCGCTTGCAGGGCGAAACCCGGCAGCGTTCGCAGTTCGAGCATCCCAACGGTCATTGGGTCAAGCGGGACACTGAGAGCGGCCAGTTCGTCGGCGTGAAGCACGACGAGCAGCCGTTCAAGTACGTCCGGCGCGAGAAGTAGGTTTTCTGCCTCCGGGGGCGGCAACGCCCCCGGAGAACCGAACGGAGCAATAACTTGGCGGTCAGGATCAGGGTCGAGTGCATCAACAAGACCAACCGCACCGATCCTCACGAACGAATCAGCCACATCGGTGGACGCAACCCCAACGGTACGCGTTGGAAGCTCACCGAGGCCGACGCCATCGCAGGCATCGAACAGGGCAAATGGTCCTTCTACGTACAGAGCCCGACCGGGCTTACAGCCGATGTCGTCATCGCTACCAGGCTCGGCAAGAAGTACCTCAAGACCAAGGCTGACGGCGAGCAGCCTGACAACCTTCTGGCTTTGCCGGAGTGCCCGGCGTAGGCAGCGGAATCTGCTGAGCCGCGGCCCTGATGTCGAGAAGCACCGGGGCCCGCGCCTCAGCCATAGAACCTAGCCCTGGGGAGTTTGAAGAAGGCCGAACCGCTGAGGGGGTAGCGGTCCGGCCTTTGGGGAATAGCTCACACGCGGAACTGGCCGGAGCTTATCGCGGATCAGCATCGCCGACCTGATCCAAAGGCAGCATCCAGAGGCCGACGGAGATTCCCGTCGAGTAGTGGCAGGAGGGTGATATGGCTTATCGACCGAAGGGGATGCCCCGGACCAGTTCTGGCAGCTTCTGGTCGGATCTGGGGAGCGTAGCGGTCCTCGCCGGAGCGTTTGGCTTCGGGTACCTCGTGGGCGAGCGCCGGACGCTCGTGAAGGTTGAGAAGCCTGCGATGAGAGCGCTCGACATCTCCAGAGCCGATGGAGAGCAACCGACTGTCAGGTCGGTAATCGAGACGCTCGAGAAACTGGAGGCGCTGACGGTCACTGACGGGCTGACCGGCCTGAGGAGTCGGTACAGGATCCAACTCGATCTCGCACTGGCCGTCGCGAAAGCTCAGGAGCATGGGGCCTGGCTGGGCATGTGCTTGCTTGACCTCGACCACTTCAAGAGGGTCAACGACGATCACGGCCACGACGCGGGCGATGCGGTTCTCAGCGAGGTTGGTCGACGGTTAGGCGGACTCCCATCCGGTGACGAGCGCGTTGGTCGGTACGGCGGAGAGGAGTTCATTGCGCTGCTGCCCCGGAGCGACCTGGACGCCACGGTCGCCTTCGCGGAGCGAGCTCGGGAGATGATTCAGGCTACGCCGGTGCTTCTGTCCGACGGGACAGAGCTGTCCGTCACTGTTTCTATCGGAGCGGTATCCACCTACGGTCACTACTGCGACCTCGAAGCGATGGCGGATGCCGCCGATAGGGCTATGTATGTCGCAAAGGACGAAGGGCGCGACCGGGTGAGGTCCGGACAGGTGGGGCACAAGGGCGTCCCCGTCGTGGCTGCGAAATGACGAAGGGCAATCGACAGCCATCGCAGGATTCGGAAATGATGCCTGGCCACGTTGTCGCCAAGGTCAACTTCTCGCAGGCTCTGATCTATCTCAGGGCGAGCAAACGGTTGGTGGAGTCGGTCGTCGCCCGCAAGAACTTCCAGACAGGCGACGAAGGGATCGCCTATGCGGGCGACGCGATGATGGGTCTTGTGGCTCTGGAGCTGGGCCTGAATGCGGTGCGCTGGGCGGTAGCCAATTGTCCAGCCGCCGAGACGAGGTTTCCAGCGCCTGGGTTGGCCGAAATGACTCGTTTCTGGGCCCGGATAAGTCCCCTTCGCAACTACTTGGTGCATTTCGATCAGCGGATATCGGAGAGCCCGCTAACCTCGCTTGGGATCGACGCGGCCGGCATCCATGCTGGCAGCGGCCATGCCATCGGCTTCGATGAGTGGCGCGGCTGGCTTGGCGTCCTGGAGCCCTGGGTCTTCTCCGAATGCATGCTTTCGGTGGTACCGACGACGGATCCCGCTAGACCTCCGGATTGGGTACAAGTGCCGGCGGGCGAAGGTCCGAGTGCCGCTGAGGCCCAGTTGCCATCGCCAGGAGTGGTGTGGTTCGGCAGGGGCCTCGTCAGGCCGAACGCGCACGTCCTGGAAAGCCGCACGCTTCGATTCCCTCCGGATGTCCCGATCTGGCTCACGGCCAGGTTTGTCCGAGAATCGCCTGCCGACGTGCGGCTGCAGGTCACGGGACCCGATCACATCACCTACATGGTCCAGTCGCTCGGGACATCGACGTCAGCCAACATCGTTTCCATGAAACTCATCGGCGTGAATTCCGAAGGTTGGTATGCCGTTTCGCTACTGGACGAGATGGATCAGGTCCTGGCGACGGGTCAGTTCGAGATCAGGAAGCCGCCGCCATGAGGCAGCCTTGACACACTGATTGTTGACGACGGCCCTTTGTCAAGGGACAGCAGGATCTGCACGCTGACGGCCACGAAAACTGCACACCGGCGGCCACGAAAACTGCACAATCACGGCCACCAGAACTGCACATTGGGATACGTTGTCGATGCTTTGCCTCGAGGCGGCTGAACGCGCATCCTGGCGGAGACTTCGGCGTCATCTCGTTGGGAGGAATAGCGCCCGGGTTCGAGTGTGGCAGCGAGGCTGGCAGGAGCAGTTGATGGGTCGAACCGCCAAAGGACTCGGTTTCCTTCTTCTCGTCGCCGTTCTCGGGGCGAGGTGCGGGACGCCCCAGCCTTCGCCGCAGCTGACGCTCTCGATCGCGAACGAAACCTCGATAGCGGTTGGCCTCGTCGTGAACGGGTCGGTCGTCGCAACAGTCCCGGCGGGCGTCACCGAAGACCCGGTGAAAGCGACGCTGCCCGAGCTGCCGTGGACCGTCGAGACCCGCTCGCCGAGCGGCCGAACGCTCTCGACGATGATCGTTCGTTCGGGCGACACGAAGACGATGTCGAGCGCAAACGGCCAAACGCAAACCGGCGATGTCACCCGTGTCCTGCTCAGCTGTGGCCGACTCGCAATCTGGGCCGGTCCCGAGATCGAAGGACCGTGGAGCCCCACTGCAGACGACTGCCATTGAGCGCCGCGGGGGAAACCCCCGGCACGGGGTGCGGTTAGGGGTGGCTGGTGCCGAGCGGCCGGACGCCTCGACCTTCGATCGCTTCGGTGAGGCGGTGCGACTGGCCCTCAGTGACGACGATGTGGGCGTGGTGGAGGAGCCGGTCCACGGCGGCAGTGGCCAGGCCCTTGGGGAAGATCGTGTCGAAGCGTGCCGGGTGAAGGTTCGAGGTCACGATGAGGGAGCGCTTCTCATAGGCCGCGTCGATCAGGCGATAGAGGGCCTCGGCTTCGTCGGCGCCGGCGGGCAGAAGTCCGATGTCGTCAACGACGACCAGCTCGGAGCGGACGATCCGCTCGACGACCTTGCCGGTCGAGGCGTCGATCCGGGAGCGCGCGATCGTCGCCGTCAGTGACTCCAGGGTGAACCATGACACCCGCAGGTCGTGGTCGATGGCGGCATGGGCGATTGCCTCGGCGAAGTGCGACTTGCCGGTGCCTGACGGACCGACCAGCACCAGGTTCTCGGCCCGGCCGATCCAGTCGAGCGATCGAAGCGCCCACTGAGCGTCAGCCGGGATCGCGGAGGCCTTTGGATCCCAGGCATCGAACGTCTTGCCCGAAGGCAGCCGCGCCGAGCGGCGGTGCATCTCACGCGTGGCGCGATCTCGTCCGGCTGCCTCTTCGGCGAGAAGGACTTTGAGGAGCTCGGCGTGATCCCAGCTCTCCTCGGCCGCTCGGGCGAGGATCGACGGCGCGGCCTCGCGGAAGTAGCGCAGCCGCAGACGATGAAGCAACCGAGCGACGTCCGCTGGCAGTGGTGGTGGCTCGACCGGATGAAGCCGGGGCGGCAGGTCGCGCCAGCGGGCGAACTCGGCTGCTGACTCGGCCGCATAGAGCCGGTCGCGCGTCTCGATCGGATCGTGGGCCGGACCGCTCACCATCGCGGCGCCGAGCCGAGCAGCTGCCAGGCCCCGGTGCCCGGCTGGAGGGTGTCGTCGCCGGTCTCGAGTGGTTCGCTCGAGCGATGGCCCAGGAGCCGCAGGTGGTCGACGATGGCTTCGAGATCGCCGTCGGCGAAGCGGCCGGCTTCTGCCGCGAGACCGAGGGCTCGCTCGACCTGCCGGGGACCGACGAGCGCGGCGAGCTCCGTCGCCCGTCGGATCTTGGTCCGAATACGCTCGGCGCCCGACGCCGCGGCGAGGATGAGCCAGCGCTCGGCGCCCGACCCGAGCGCCAGGAAGGCTGCCTCCTCGGGACTTGCGGGCTTGGGCTTGGGATGGAGCGGGTCGCTGGTTCGCGCCGGATAGTGGGCGGGGTCGATGCGTGGGTTCCCCGGGGTCGTGAGCCGATGGCGAGCAGCCTCTCTTGCCCCGGCTGGTCCGACGTGAGCGACGACGAGCTCGTCGCCGTTGACCCGGACCCAGACTCGTTCGCCGACGAGGGTGTGAGGCACGCTGTAGCGGGCCGAGCCGAAGCGGACGGTCGACTCCTCGTCCACGACTCTCGTGACCCCGAAGGCGATGGTGTATGGCTCGGCCGCAACGGTGTGCAGCCTGCCTCGCTCCTCGACCAGGAGCTCCGACGGGACACGGTGGGTCTCACGGTGAGCCCGGGCGTTGACCTCCTTGCAGAAGGCGTCGCACGCGGCTCGGAGCTCGGCGAACGAGCGGTATTCGGGAAGCAGGTTCGCGTCGGTCGGCACGAGATCGGCCTTGGCCACCTTGACGGTGCTCTCCGACCCGCCCTTCGACGCGGGATCTGCTGGCACGCAGGCGTGGATGGTCAGGCCATAGTGGCGGCCCGCGGCGACCAGGACCGGATGGCGGACGCCGATGCCGGCGACCCGATCGATCGTCACCGTCCTCTCGTTGTCGGTCAGGGCATAGGTCGGGGACCCGCCGAACCGACGAAGCGTTTCGTCGAGGCACGCGATGACAGTCGGCATCGTCCGATCCCAGGTCGGGATGACGACCCGGAAGCGGCTCCAGGCCAGCCAGGCGCACTAGAGAACGGTGTCGCGGCCGCCGATCCGCGGTCCCTTGCCCCAGTCGAACTGGAACCACATGCCGGGCTCCGGGATCCACGGCCGGAAGACCCGTCGATGGCCGGCGGCATATGCCTTCTTGGCCGCGGCGACGGCCCGTCTCGTCGTTCGCTCTGAGCCGGCAAAGCCGAGGGCTCGGAGCTTGTCGTGCACGATGTCGGCCCGGACCTTGCCGCCTGATCGCTCGACCCACTCCTCGATCTTGGCGAGGTGCGGGTCGATGAGCTGGCAGCGCCTTACCGGCTCGGCGAGCGATCGGCCTCGTGCCCGCAGGCGGACATAGCGGCGAACCGTGTTGGGCGAGCAGCCAGCGAGCTCGGCCGCATCGCGCAGGCTGCCTGTCAGGTCGAATGCTTCGAGGATCTCCACGACGTCTCCGTCAGACTTCACCACGTCCCTCCTAGGTTCCTGGGATCCGAACAACCCCAAGTGAACCTGGAGGGACGCCTTGTTATCTGGACGGCGTGCAGTTCTCGTGGCCGCGAGCGTTCAGCTAAATGGCCGCCCGCGTTCAGATTCTCATGGCCGCTGTCACCCTTGACGGTTGTCAAGGTCGGGCTAATTTGGTACGCAAGATGGTACGCAAACTCCCTTGACTCAGCAGGTGCCAATCCGGCACGCTACTGGCCATGTTCACCAAGCGGCGCCCCCCGGCGGAACGGTCAGAACACAAGGAGTTCCTTCGGGCGTTCGAGATCCCGCCGGTCAACCTCGATCTCCTGCGGACGGACGAGCGCGACGCGGCGATCGCGGCGACACGCGAGCTGTACGACGCCATCCCGGGACCATTCCAGATCCTGTCGGTGCCGATCGAGCGGAGTCCGTCCGAACACCTTGACTGGCTCTCTCCAGTCCCGGGCGCGCCGCGTCGATTCCTGACCGCCTACGCCGGCCTGTATCGCGACCTGGCGGCGAAACTGGCTCGTCCGCCGCGGCGGTGCCTGCTCGTCCTTTCGGGCGTCAGTGAGACCTCCGTCGCCAGAGTCGCGGAGCTCGTGCGCCGCACTGCCGAAGAGCACGGGATCCGGCTGCGCGCAGTCTCCGAGGACGAGCTCGGCGAGGCGGCTTCGCTGCTCGCGGGCGAAGGCTCCGAGTACCGCGTCGGCGCCAACGTCGTCGAAGGCCCCGAGGCACTTACGCTCGTGGCACTTGGTCGGCGCTGGCCGGCCCAGATCGAACCCGGCTGGACGGCGCCGGTGCTCGCGCTTTCGGGCGTTGACGCGATCTCGATGCGGGTGCGGCCGTTGTCACGCGCCGAGGCGATGAGCTTCCTGACCGTTCGGCTCCGCCAGGTTCGGGCCGCCGAGCGTCTCGCTTCCGAGCGGGGCGAGCTCTCCGACGTCGAGCGCGAGCGGGTCCTGCAAACGAGCGCGAGCGGGCGACGGACCGTCCACGCCGGAGCGGGCCGCGTGTACCTGGTCGACACCATCCTCCTGGCGCGCGCTCCCGATCTCGCCATCCTCGCCGAGCGGCTCGACATGTTGCGTCTCGAGATGCGGAGCCTCGGCTTTGAGCCCGAGGTCGCGACACTTCGTCTTGCCGATGCCTGGCACAGCGTCGTCCCCGGCTCGAATCCCGCGCCCATCGCCGAACGGAACCTCGATAGCGCGAGCCTCGCCGCGAGCCTGCTCCATGTCGCAGGCGACCTATACGAGCCGTCGGGCCACTTGTACGGCCGCGCTCGCACGACCGGCGCGCCGATCGTGCTGGACCGCTTCGCCCGGCCGTCGCACAACGCCATCGTTCTCGGGCAGACCGGCACGGGCAAGACGATGGCCACTGGCGCGGAGATCGTCCGCTGCATGCTCCAGGGCATACGGGTCCTCGCGGTCGATCCGCTCGGCGACTATCGCCGCCTGACCGCCGAGCTCGGCGGCCTCTACATCGAGCCTGGATCGGGCGAGACTGGACTCAACCCCCTGGCCCTCACAGGCTCGCGAACCGCAGGCGCGCTAACGGCCAAGCTCCAGATTCTCGTGTCACTCGTCGCAGCTATGGTGGGCAACCTCTCGCGCGACGAACGACCGGTGCTGGATATTGCCCTTCGGCGCGTATACGAACGCGTCGGGATCACGGCGGATCCGGCCACCCACGACGAAGCGCCGCCGACCCTCGAGGGCTTGCTCGAAGTTCTGCGGGCAACGCCCGGCGGTACATCGATTGCGACCCGCCTGGAGCGATGGGCGGTCGGTTCCCTGGCCCTGGTCTTCGCGGGGCGGGCGCCTTCTCTCCGCGATCAGCAGCTCGTCGTCGTCGGACTGGCCTCCCTCGGCGATCCCGAGGTTCGATCGGTCGCTCAGCTTGCCGCGCTGGCGATGCTCTGGGACGCGGTCCGGATCGATCTCGCTCGCAAGCTCGTGGTCGTGGACGAAGCCTGGAAGGTGATGCGCCAGCCCGCTGGTGCGGCCTTCATCGAGGAGCTCGCGCGATCCGCCCGCCACTATCACGCGGGCCTGCAGCTTGCGACCCAGGACATCGTCGAGTTCCTGCGTTCCGACTACGGCGAGCCGATCGTCAAGCAGTGCGACATCCGGATCCTGCTCGGCCAGACGCCCGAGGGCGCCGATGCGCTCGCCCGCTACTTCGATCTGACGCCAGCCGAACGACGCTCGCTGATCCACGCCCGGCCGGGCGAGGGTCTGCTGTTCGTCGGGCGAAGTCACGTCGCCTATGAGGCCGTCGTGAGCCGCCGCGAATACGCCGCCCTTACCAGCCGGCCGTCGGACCTTCTCGACGAGACGCATCTTAGGTACGCGCCCGCCGATCCACCGTGACCCGCCGGCTTGGATGCGGCTGCCTGGTCGGCTGCGCCGGGCCGCTGGTCGCATTCATTATCCTCTGCGGCGCGGTCGGAATCCTCGCGGGCTCCTGCGCCATCGCCGCCGAACCAGCGCTCCCACCGCCGGCGGCGATCAGTGGCATTCCGGCCGCGTACCTCGTCCTCTACGAGCAGGCGGGTCAACGCTTCGGTCTGCAGTGGCAGGTGCTCGCGGGTATCGGGCAGGTGGAGACCCAGCACGGCCGCCTCGACGCAGACTGCGCCCCGAACTTCGCCGGCGCCCGCGGGCCGATGCAGTTCCTGCCCTCGACGTTCGCGCGCGCGGCGACTCTCGCTGGCATCGCAAACCCGGACATCTGCAACCCGGCGGACGCCATACCCGCGGCCGCAGCGCTGCTGGCGACGGACGGCGCTCCCGCGAACTGGCACGCGGCGCTCCTCCACTACAACCCGAACCCGGCGTACCCCGACGAGGTCATGACCTGGGCGAACAGCTACGTGATGGCCGTCCAGGTTGTCTGGCCGCTCGATGGCACGATCACCCAGGGGTTCGGCCCGACCTCGGTCACGCTCGAGCCGCCGCTCGTGTACGAAGGCAAGAGCTACCCGCACTTCCACACCGGCATCGACATCGCCGCTCCCCTCGGCACGGCTGTCCGGGCGATCGCGGGCGGGCAGGTCGTCTTCGCCGGGCGGGACACGAGCGGTGCCGTCGTCGTCGAGATCGAGCACCTGCCCAACGTCATCTCGCTCTACGGCCACCTGGAGGACCCGCCCTCGGTGAAGGTCGGCGATGCCGTCGTGACCGGCGAGGTCTTAGGTGACGTGGGCGTGACTGGTGTCACGACTGGGCCGCACCTGCACTTCGCCATTTACGAGGCCGGGGTTCCGGTCGATCCACTGACAGTCCTGCCACCGAAAGGATGAGACACCATGGCCGTACCGACCCCGATCCCAGCCCTTGGGGTCCTGCCGCTACTGTTTCTCGGAGGCGGGCTCCTCCTGGCGCTCGTTGGCCTGGCAGTTGGGCCGGCGCTTTTCACGAGCGTTCGCCAGGCCGGATACGAGCGGGCCGTCGGGCGCGAGCTGGTCCGCCTGGAGGTCATCCTGCCGGCGAACGTCGAGCTCGACGCCGACGCAACGTCGGAACTGATCCGCGCTCTCCACCCGGGGCAGCGCCGCGGCGTCGATCGGTTCCGCGTCGGCTGGCCGCCGATCGAACTGCGCTTTCTCTGGCGCGAGGGCGTCATGCACTGGCAGATCGACTGTCCCCCGCAGGTCGTGGCCTCGATCGAGATGGCGGTCCATTCGGTCCTCGGACGCTGCGAGCTCGAAGAGGTTCGCCTCGACGATCCGGTTCCATCCGCCGTCGCGACCGCGCGACTCGCCCGGGCCGCGACTCGTTCCCTTCGTCCCGACGCGACGAGCGCCTCGTCGGTGCCGCTGCGTCTGGCGGTGGCGCTCGGTCAGGCCCGCACAAGTGCGGCCGTCGTGCTTCGCATCCGGCTGATGCCCGGAGCGGCAAACGATCCCGATGATGAAGGCATCGGGCGGTCGATCGGCGGCTTCCTGGTCTCCACGATCATCGATGCACTCCTCTTCCGAGAGACGGCCGATACCCGGCCATCGAACCCGGCGCCAGCGCGCTCGACCGAATCTCCGACCGGCATGTACAGCGCGACCATCGCCGTCGAGGCCTCCGGCCCGAAGCCTGAGGCCGCGACGGCGCTGCTGTGGAAGCTCGTCGGCGCAACCGACGCGCTGCGATCCGGATCGCAGTCGCTCGTGTGGACCGTCCGCGAAACCTCGAAGTCCGGATCGTCCGGGCTGTCGGCGGACCCCGAGCTTCTGGGCGCGCTGTGGGCGCTGCCTGATCGGCGGTTCGACGCCCTGGCACTGACCCGCGAGCGAGCGCTGCCCGGTTCGCGCCACGAGTCAGAGGGGGCGTCGGGTATCGCGATTGCGGATGCCCGGCGCGGTCCGCTGGTCCTGTCGACCGAGACTCTCGCTCGCCATCTCGCGGTCTTCGGCGCGACCGGTTCGGGCAAGACCACGCTCCTGCTCAATCTTGTGCTCGGCTGCGCACGGGCTGGAGTTGGGGTGAGCGTGATCGACCCTCATGGCGATCTGGCCGCCGACATCCTCGGCCGCCTGCCCGAAGGCGGCGGACCCACGGTTCATGTCCTGCGCCTGGCAGATCGGGCGCATCCGCGCGGCTTCAACTTCCTAGAGCGCCACGGCAGCGACGACGCGCAGCTCGTGGCCAGCGAGTTCGTGACCCTGCTCGCGGATCTCTGGCCGCGCTTCTGCGGACCCAAGATGCAGCACTACCTGCGCCACGCGCTGTTCGCGGCGTTCGCCGATCGCGACCAGCAGACGATCCTCGAGCTGATCCGCATCCTCACAAACGACCGCGCCCGGGTGCGCTACACCGACCAACTCTCTGACCCGATGGAGCGGGCGTTCTGGCGCGACGAGTGGCCAGGACCGAGGGAACGCGAGCGCGACCCCTCGATCAAGGCGGTGCTCAACAAGCTCGGCGCCTTCGTCTCCTATGGCTTGATCCGCTCGGTGGTTGGACAGGGCGACTCTACGGTCTCGCCGCGGAAAGTCATGGACTCAGGCGACGTCCTCGTCGTCGATCTCTCAGGTGTGGGCGGCGACAACTCGGCGCTGTTCGGCGCGATGCTCATCAGCCGCTTCGCCATCGACGCTGTCGGACGGCAGGGCCGGCCAGCGTCAAAGCGCCGGCCCCATCTGCTCGTCGTCGACGAAGCCCAGCGCTTCCATACGCAGGCGCTGGAAGGGATCCTCGCCGAAGGCCGCAAGTTCGGCCTGCACGCCGCGCTTGCGGCCCAGTCGCTCTCGGCGCTCGGGGAGCGGCTGTCCAGCGCAGTCCGCACCAACGTGGCCTCGGTCGCGCTTCTTGAGCCCGGTCCCGAGGACGTGCGCGACCTGGGCCGGCTATTCGCCCCGGTCAGCGCCGACGAGCTCCTCGCGATGCGCCGCTTCGACGTCGTCGTTCGGACGCGCGGTTCCGATGGCCAGCCGCTGGTCCGCGGTGGGACGGTATCGATGCCCGGACCCGCCGATCCCGAGCGCCTGGCCGCCAACGTCGCCGCAAGCGACGAGCGTGACGCCCCTCGATCGCTGAAGGACGTCGAAGACGAGGTCCACCGGCGCTCGGGTGGCGACGAGCCCGAGGAGGACAAGCCAGCCGAGACCAAGGCGCCTGAGACGGCCACCTCCTCGACGCAAGCGGCGATCCAGCAGGCGCAGCCTCGACACAAGGGGGACAGGTAGTGACGCTCAAGATCCGCGCCGGGCTATGCGCCAGGCTATGCGCCGGGCTATGCGTCAATTGCCAGCCGGAATCGGCCGATTCGAGCACGAATCGACGCCTGCGGCGAGCGGAAGACCCTACATGAGCGCTGCCTTCCGAACGATCGAGCCCGGCAGCGTCATAGATGTAGATCCTGACCTGCTTCCGACCGCCGATCGAGCCCTCCTTCGTCTCCTAGCTCGCCACGGCGCAGTCACGCCAGCGGAGCTCGCAGAGCTCGTATACACGGACCTCCGCCGCGGCCAGGAACGACTCCTCCGCCTGTATCGCGCAGCTCTACTCGAGCGAACACCACTGCCACGACGAACCCCAGGTCGCGCCGATCTCGCCTACCGCCTCAGCCCTCTGGGCCACCAGCGTCTCGGAACCAGACGCGCGACAGCTCCCGCTTCGTACCTGCGCCACAGCATCGACACCGTGAGAGCCATTTGCGCCCTCAACCGGACGAGTGATCGCGAACGGCCGCCCGTCCAGCTCTGGTTCACCGACACGATGACAGCGGACATCCTCGGCCGGTTCGTCCGACCCGACAGCATCGCCGTCGTAACCACGGAAGCAGGCTCGGCCGTCCTGGCGCTCGAGATCGACGAAGGCACCGAACACATCAGAACGATCCGGTCCAAGCTCGCAGCCTATCGACGGCCGCTGTCCCTCCGCCCGTCGTGGCATCTGCTCGTAGTTGTCCCGGGGCCGCTCCGAGCCGACTGGATGGTCCGACAGGCCGCCGCGGTCGATCTTGGCGAGCGCTCCTGGGTCGTCACGCATGCCGATCTCGCCCGCGACTCGCTGGATTGCGTCCTCCGGCCTCTCGATCCGAGACTTCCACCCAGCTCGACACGGGCGCTGCTCAAGCCACCGCAGCGGCTGCTGCCCGCGCCGGTCGGCTCGGGTGCCTGGCTCGAACTCCTCGCGACCGGCGGCGGCGAGACGGAGGACGGCGCCCTCGCGCCGTAGGAACGAATCTTCGGCCGGGCCGGCTCCGAGCGCGGGGATGGCTGCCCGCGCGCAGTCTCGACGGGGTCACACGAGGTCGTCTCAATTCGCCTAGGCCCTTGGGAAGCGACGGATCAGCCTGGACTGAAGTCGTTGTCCGCCAAGGGCCGCCAGGTCGAAAGGCGGTGTCCGCGTGGACCCAAGTCTGCCCCGTGATCCCCGCTCGACCAACCAATGTCCGCATTGACGAGTCAAGATTGTCGACAACTGTCCTAGCGCCACGGTGTCCTGATGCTCAACAACCGGGAGTGGGCGACTCTCTTCTGGATCGTGGTCGTTCTGGTCGTCGTGTTGCTCCGGCCAGGCGGCCGCGGCGCTCTGGGCCAGTTCGCCAAGGCTCTCTTCATCCGGCCGCTGATCCTCCTCACCGGCCTACTCATCGCATGGATCGCACTGGTTGTCGTTATCGGTCGAGCCGCCGGGCTGTGGGACCTCGACCTGACAAAGGACACGTTGATCTGGGCCGTCACCGTGGGTCTGCCACTCTTGTTCAAGAGCGCCCAAGACGCTACCAAGGCCGGCTACTACCGCCGACAGGTCAAGCAGACGGTCGAGATGAGCGCCTTCATGGGCTTCTACCTCAATCTGGTCTCCGCCCCTTTGCTGGCTGAAATCGTCCTCCAGCCAATCCTGGTGTTTGTAGCCCTGGCACCCACTCTCACCCGTACCAAGAAGGAGCTCGCTCGGTACCAGCGCTTCTACGATCGTCTCGCGGCCGTCGTCGGACTCATCTTCTTCGCGGCTGTCGGCGCGTGGTTGATCGGCGACATCCACACCCTGGATCCACGAGAGCTCAGCCTGTCCTTCTTGCTGCCGATCTGGCTGACGATCGGAGTGCTCCCGATCATCTATGTGTTCTCGATCCTCTTCTCGTACCAGTCGGCCCTGCTCAGGCTCCGCTGGCACTCGGAAGACCGGCGCTCAAAATGGAAGGCCCAGCTGGCTCTGGTCCTGGGGTTCAGGCTTGGCCTGCGAGATCTGGGAGCGCCAGGCCAGGGATACCAGTGGGGCCTGGCTCACTCGGTGGGCTTGCGTGACGGCCTTCGAGTCACCAGTGAATTCCGCCGATCGCTGCGCGAGCAGGAGGCCGCGGAGCGCCGTCGCCTCGCCAACCTCAAGGAATTCGCTTGCGTGGAAGGCACCGACGAGGAAGGCCGACAGCTCGACCAGCGCGAGTTTGCGGAGACCCGTGAGACTCTCGATTGGCTCGCGACGTGCCAGATGGGCTGGTACAACAACCAGGGTCACCGATACCGTGACGATCTCCTGAAGATCTTGGACCCCGACTTCGCGCGGAAGGGGTTGCCCGCCGACCACGGGATCCAACTCCTCGTCCGTCGCGACGGCCAGGCGTGGTATGCCTGGCGTCGGACGATCACGGGCTGGTGCTTCGCGATCGGCGCGGCAAAGGTGCCACCAGATCAGTGGCACTGCGACGGCCCAGAGCCTCCGAGAGGTTCCCCCGGTCGAGACCCGAGTTGGGGATCGGGCGCTCTCGATGACGCGATCAACTGGTAGTTTGCGCAACTCTGAGTGCTAGATCTCGAGCAAGCTGACCGCACGAAGGGCCGATTGCCAACAACTCAGGGCCGTACGCCTTCCGCTCGGCCCCTGAGAGCTATGCTCCGCTTCACAGCCGCATCGCTCGGGGGTAGCCGGAACGTGGGAGACGCGTCGGAGGAGCTGAAGGGCTCGCGACCGCCGATGCATCGTGGCCGGCTATTACTCGTCTGGGTCGCGGTGCTGGCTACCCTCGCGATCTCGATTGTCTTGGCGTTGCTGTCTCCTTGGCTCGCACTCGACCCCCACATCTCCGAGGACATCGCAGTCATCGCAGGACTCGTGGCCGCCACCCTTCTCCCGTTCGTGGCCGATCCCATTCGACAGCTCCTGTATCCAAAGCCCTCGGAGTCACCCTTCCCAACCAAGCTGCCCCCAGGGTTCCCGGACCCACCCGCAAGGCTCGTCGACCGACCGGCCCAGTACGGCAGGATCCGCCACCTACTGTTGGCCAAGAAGCCGGACTCTGGGCGTCGGTCGGTGGCCATCATTGGAATGGGCGGTGCGGGCAAGACCGCGCTCGCGATCGTCGCAGGCTACGACGAGGCCATCGAGAAGGAATACCGTGACGGCGTTCTGTGCATACCCGCCGGGCAACGGCCCAACCTGCCTGAACTCCAGACCGCCCTGGCTCACCGGCTCGGCAAGGAGAATGCGGCATACACCAACGCCGACATCGGAAAGGCAGACCTCCAGGTCTTGCTGGCCGATCGCGCCTGCCTCCTCATCATCGACGACGTCTGGGAGGCGGCGAGCCTCGATGCGCTCGACTGCGTCGGCAGCCGCGGCGCTCTGCTCTTCACCACTCGCGATCGCGGCCTCGCGCATGCCCGCCTTGACGATGCCTCCTGTGTGGAGGTGTCCGACCTCGAACCTCAACAGTCCCTAGAGCTTCTGGCCCGCTGGGCGAGCACCGCCGAGCGCACGGTCAGAGCCGACAAACTCCCTGCGAGCGCACCCGATATCTGCACTGGGGTAGGCAACCTAGCCCTCGGAGTCGCTCTTTGCGGCGGCATGATCCAGGCCGACGGCAACACACCCGACGCCTGGGATCGCGTGGCTGCGGCCGTCCGCCGTCACGACCCGAAGACAATCGCGCTTGACGGAGCCGATGGAGACTACGGCCCCGATCAGTACAAGTACTCGAGTCTGTACGCGGCGATTGACCTGAGCATTGCCGTTCTGCGGGAGGAGGTCGACCGGCAGCGCTATCGCGAGTTGGCCGTCTTCGCTGGGCGCGGTCCCGTGCCACCGGAAGCCGTCGAGGCGCTATGGGGCACTGACACGGACGAAACGGCTGGGCTCCTGCGCCAGTTCGCCAATCGCTCGCTCCTCGGGCGCGGCAACAAGGGCTGGATCATCCTCCACGATCTCCTGTACGACGTCGCTCGAACCCAGCTCACCGCAAGTGCCGGCGGCCTTGCGGCGACCCATCTCAAGCTCGTCGAGGGTTATCGCGCGCGGTGCGCCGATGGCCAATGGCCGGACGGCCCTGACGGCGGCCCCGACGGCTACTTCTTCGAGAACATCGCCTACCACTTGACCCAGGCGGGGCTCACCGACGAACTGGACCATCTTCTGCTTGACTACGACTGGCTCCGCACCAAGCTGAGTGTCGCCGGAATCGTCGGCTTGCTCTCGGACTACTCGCAGCAACCTCGGTCACCTACGATCGAGTTGGTGCGAAGTGCACTGCAGCTATCCGCTCCCTTCCTCGCCACCGACTCAACCCTGTTGCCACAACAGCTGACAGGCCGGTTGGTCGGCTCTCCTGAGCCCGAGATCGCTCGCTTACTGGACGTGATCCGCGAGCGCGCTCCGCGACCATGGCTGTGTCCTCGCACGCCCGTGCTCAACCCCGCGGGCGGGCTGTTGGAACGGGTCATCGACGGCCACACGGGCCCGGTGACGGCGGTGGCGGTCAGCCCCGATGGCACACGCATCGTCTCAGGTAGCGAGGATCGGACCGTGCGGGTCTGGAATCTCGCCGATGGCGGGCTCGAGCGGACCCTCGAGGGCCACACGGACTCGGTGGTGGCGGTGGCGATCAGTCCTGATGGCACACGCGTTGTCTCTGGCGGCGAGGATCGGACCGTGCGGGTCTGGAATCTCGCAGATGGCCGGCTCGAGCGGACCCTCGAGGGCCACACATACTCGGTGACGGCGGTGGCGATCAGTCCTGATGGCACACGCGTTGTCTCGGGTGGCAGGGATGGGACCGTGCGGGTCTGGAACCTCGCCGATGGCCGGCTCGAGCGGACCCTCGAGGGCTACGTGGTGTGGTCTGTGGCGGTTAGCCCCGATGGTACACGCATCGTCTCAGGTAGTTGGCGGACCGTGCAGGTCTGGAACTTCGCCGATGGCCGGCTCGAGCGGACGCTCGAGGGCCACTCGCTCGCGGTGACGACGGTGGCGGCCAGCCCCGATGGCAAACGCGTTGTCTCTGGCAGCAGTGATCGGACCGTGCGGGTCTGGAATCTCGCCGATGGCCGGCTCGAGCGGACCCTCGAGGGCCACACGGGCCTGGTGGTAGCGGTGGCGGTCAGCCCCGATGGCACACGCGTTTTCTCTGGTGGCGCGGATGGGACCGTGCGGGTCTGGAATCTCGCCGATGGCCGGCTCGAGCGGACCCTCGAGGGCCACCCGGGCCTGGTGTGGTCTGTGGCGGTTAGCCCCGATGGCACACGCGTTGTCTCTGGTGGCGCGGATGGGACCGTGCGGGTCTGGAACCTCACCGCCAGCCGGCTCGAGCGGACCCTCGAGGGCCACACGCGCTCTGTGACGGCGGTGGCGGTCAGCTCCGATGGCACACGCGTTTTCTCTGGCGGCGGGGATCGGACCGTGCGGGTCTGGAGCCTCGCCGATGGCCGGCTCGAGCGGACCCTCAAGGGCCACACGGTGTGGTCGGTGGCGGTCTACCCCGATGGCACACGCATCGTCTCAGGTGGCCCGGATGAGGAGCGGTTCTGGAATCGCATGAACTGGCGGCTCGAGCGGACCCTCAAGGGCCACACATACTCGGTGGCGGCGATGGCGGTCAGCCCCGATGGCAGTCGCGTTGTCTCTGGTGACGCGGATGGGACCGTGCGGGTCTGGAACCTCGCCGCCGGCCGGATGGAGCGGACCCTCGAGGGCCACACATACGCGGTGGCGGCGGTGGCGGCGGTGGCGATCAGTCCCGATGGCACACGCGTTGTCTCTGGCGGCGGGGATCGGACCGTGCGGGTCTGGAATCTCGCAGATGGCGGGCTCGAGCGGACCCTCGAGGGCCACACGGACTGGGTGATGGCGGTGGCGGTCAGCCCCGATGGCACACGCGTTTTCTCTGGCAGCAGTGATCGGACCGTGCGGGTCTGGAGCCTCGCCGATGGCCGGCTCGAGCGGACCCTCGAGGGCCACCCGGTGACGGCGATTGCGGTCAGCCCCGATGGCACACGGGTTGTCTCAGGTGACGGGGATGGGACCGTGCGCGTCTGGAACCTCGCCGATGGCAGGCTGGTCGCACGTTGGACGGCAGAGCCTGGGACCATGGCTACTGCGGTATGCACGGTCCCGACCGACTCTTCCCTCGTCGTCTACGGCGACAGCGCGGGTGACGTACACGTCTTGCAGCTGCTGGAAGCCTGAGCCGCAAAGGGGCGTGCTGCCAAATTCACGGCGCATGAGGGCTTACCAAGCGCAGCCAACCAGCTAGCGTCACGGGTGAGCCCTGAGGTCCGCTCGGGCGCCTCGTGCTCGTTCATCATCGCGCGCTACTCACAAGAAGGCTCCAGGCGATCATTCGGACGGGCCCCCGGAGTCAACCGCACTTGCGGCACCTCGGTCGCTCTGATGCCGTACTCGCTCGTCACGGCGCAGTCACGCCAGCAGAGCTCGCACCGCTCGTATATCGATCCAAGATCGAACACGATATAGCCGGCCCGGATGGGGCAGCCGGCGAAGCAGAGGCTGTGTCGGGGCAATGGCTCGGTATTCCACTGGGTAGGGGACCTGGGATCAGGTCTGCGAGCGAATGGCCTTCTTCCTGGGCTTTGGCACACAACGTGTGACAGTGTCCAGTGTCTGTCTGTCCTGCTCCCCGGGTGCGAGCTAATTTGGTACGCAAGATGGTACGCATAATGCATTGACTCTGACGGTCCGTCGACCTATCGTCAGTGTTGGCGGCCGGCCCAGAGCCCGGAATGCGTACCCCGGTAGAGACCGGTCGCCTCCACTTCTCGGAGCTTCCCGACGCGAGCTCCCGCGGCAGATGCCGCGACATAGAGCGCCGGCGCTGGTTCCCTTTCGGGTCCTCGGCGATCTCGCACCTTAACAACCCGCATAGCGCTGCCAATCGCACGTATTCCACGAGCGACTGCGCGGCCACAGCCTTGTTGGGCGAGCCGACCGGACGACCGGTCGAACGGTGAACGGACATGCTCCGTGCCGAACGATCGGACGACCGCCCTCGCGCATCGCAAGGGTGGTCCGTCAGTCGTTCGCAGCAGCGATCCATCAGCCGTTCGATCCCGGCACTCCGATCCGCTCACCCGCCTTATCGAAAGGAGGGATGCCCGGAAAGGGAGTCCACCTACCGCTACCCGCGCGCAGGACCGGGGCCGATCGCTCGATGCGATCGCGCTTTTGTGGCCAGTGCGTGACTGGCCGTCGTTCCCCGGTCCTCCGACCCATTCGGCAACAGTCGAACAGCAAGGAGATACATCGTGGAAACGACGACAGCACAGGCGACGCGAGTCGTCTATGGCGTGAACGATCTCGAGCTCGATCTGGCGGGCAGACGCATCACGACGGTGTACACGGTCCTCGAGCAGGTCCTGAACATCCCCCGCGAGGCGTCGGTGACCGTCAACGGCGGCCGGGTCGACGACGAATACGTCGTCCGCCCGGGCGACGAGATCGAGTTCCTCAAGAACGCCGGCGTGAAGGGCCAGCAGGCCTGACGCACGCCGGAGGTGCGAGCGCGGGAGCCGGGTCCATCCCGATCCTCCCGCCTCCGCCCCTTTCAGAGGAAAGGAGTCATCGCGCCATGCAGTTGCGCACATACCTGCGGATCGAGGGCGAGCTCGTGTCCCACGTGACCGAGAAGGTCGAGCGGGAAGTCGAGCTATCAGCGCTCCTCGACGAGGTCGTCCGAAACCAGCCGATCTCGACCGGCCGCCTGCCCGCGAACACACGATTTCTCGTCCGCCTGGGCGAGCGCGAGGCATACGTCCTCGAGCAGCCGCCGATGCGGCGCGTCATCGAGTTCCATGCGAGCCAGCGTCCCGGATCCGAGCCCTCTGCCTACCGGCTCGCGCTCCCGTACATGGTCTTCGTCGTAGGCGTCGAGGCCGGCCAGATCGTCACCCTCTCGAACTTCTTCCGAACGAGCCCGATCCGCTCGATCGACGACCAGCTCTCTCACTCGTGCCTGCCGAACACCTCGGACGACGGCGTCGTCTGCCTCGGCTCGGTGCGAGTCTCGGGTCGATCTGTCGGCGAGCGAATCGACGCCTTGATCGGCGCCTTCTGGGCGAGTCGCTTCAACCAGGATCTCCATCGCCATCCGCTGCCGTTCTCCGGCGGCTTTCGGAGCTGGGTGTCCCGGAGCCGAAGCGACCCGCTCGCGGCCCTGTCCCTTCAATACGACCCCACCTGGCGGACGATCCGCCAGGTCGTCGCGTACATGGTCGGCGCGGCCGAGCGGGACATTCCCGACTCGGGCGTTGCCGAACCCGACATCAGCGAGTCCGAGGTCGTGACGCCAATTCCGGAAGCCGACGGGGCGGAACCCGAAGGTCCGGAGTCCGACGTCGTGACGTCGGTTCCGGAGGCCGAAGGAGGCGACGCCGATGCGTCAGCTGCCTGAGGCGTTCCGGTCCATTCCGGCCCTGGAGCCGCGTGATCTCTGGGAGATGATCGGGCCCCGACTCGTGGACTCGGCGTACGAGCCCTCGATTGATCGGCTCGAAACCCAAGCACTCACGATCGCGGTCGCGGCGCTTCGAGCGTCGGGTCGACGAATGCGCGACGCACTTGTGTACGACACGCGTTCGTTCCGCCGCCTCGAAGCCGCGCTCTACCGGATCCCAGATAAGCCACCGGAGGTGCGCGATGTTCCCAATCGTTGAGGCCGGCTCGCCGGCCCTCGAAGGAACAGCTCTCCCGGCCTTTGTCGTCGCGAGAGACGGGCTGTATCTGCGCAAGCAGAGTCTGCTCGGGCTTTCCCAGACGAAGGTCGAGCGAGTCGCTCATCTCCCGGCCGGCAAGCCATTTCTCGACTACCGACTCCCCAAGCTCCCAGCCGAGCTTATGGGCCGGGTTGTCGGGTTCTTCCGGGAGGTGTACGAACGCCAGCAAACCGAGGCCCTCGTGCTGCTCTTGTGGCAGGACGATCGCTTCGAGATCCTGGTGCCCTCGCAATCGACGACATCAGTCTCGGTCCGGCACAAGCTCGACTCGTCGGGCCTGCCGGCCGGGTCCCGCCTGGTCGGCACGATCCACTCACATGGCGCCTTCTCGGCGTTTGCGAGTGCGACCGACGAAGACGACGAGGCGGACCTTGACGGACTCCACGTCGTCGTCGGCGATCTACTCCGGCGACGGCCATCGTTGTCGGCGGCGCTCGTCGTCGACGGTTATCGCTTCGGCGTCCGCCAGAGCCAGGTGCTCGAGCGGCCCAGGGCGATCGTGCCGCCGCCCGACGAGTGGCTCGCACGCGTGAAGGTGGCCCCGGCGCCACGACCCAAGCGGTCGCCAAAGGCCCCGGCGCTCACGCTGCTGCCCAGCAAGATGGAGGCCGTTGGGCCATCGCCAGACCGGCGACGGCTCGACGAACTCCTCGACGCCGCGGCAGCTCTTGCCGAGAAGCTCGGGTACAGGCTCCGCGCCGATCTCGTGCCGACATACGGCACGCTGGAAGGAGCGGCAGATGCCTAGTCGCTTTGTCCTTGTCGGTTGTGGCGGCATCGGCTCACAGCTGCTGGCGCCACTGGTTCGGTATCTAGTGCATAGCTCTCGCGAAGCCCTGCTCGTGCTCGTCGACGGCGACGTCTTCGAGCATGGCAACGCGCTACGCCAGGAGTTCCCGGCATCGGCCGTCGGTCGCAACAAGGCCGAGGCCCTGGCCGACTGGGTCCGCGAAGCAGGCCTCGCCTGTCAAGCGGTCCCGCTCTACCTGGACGAGGCGAACGTCGGCGATGTCGTCCGAGAGGGCGATGTCGTCCTTCTCGCGGTCGACAACCATCGAACGCGAGCGCTCGTCGATCGCCACATCTGCAGCCTTGCCGAGGCCACGCTCATCAGCGGCGGCAACGACGAGATCGACGGCAACGTCCAGCTCGTCCGCCGGCGTAACGGCGTCAGCCTCGACGGCACCCTCTCCGAGATCCACCCCGAGATCGCGACCGCGACCGACGGTCCGGCAAGCGGCGAAGGATGCGCGGCACGAGTTGCCGAGCGTCCCCAACTGCTCGTCACGAACCTCATGGTCGCGTCGGCGATGCTCAACTGCCTTTGGGCAGTCTGCGAAACAGGCAGCGCCCCCTATAGCGAGGTCTACCTCGACGTCGTCCAGAACGCGGCTCGCCCGCGTAGCTGGCTCCGGGTCGGAGTGGACGCCGCCTGACGGGAGCGGGTTGTCAGCGGTGCAACAGCGATCGGCCGGGCGCAAGTCCGGCCGATCCAATCCCTTCACTGTTGGAGTTCTTCGTGCCCGAACCGCAGTCGGCAGTCCTCGCGAACCCGTTTCGCCCCGGGAACGGCGTACCCCCGCCATACCTTGCGGGACGCGACGCGCTGCTGGGCGAGTTCTCGCGATTCCTCTCGGAACCACACCCGCCGCACTTCAACTGGTCACTCACCGGCCTCCGGGGTACTGGCAAGACCGTGCTTCTCGGCGAGTTCACGACCCGCGCCGAGCGAGCCGGCTGGGTCTGCAGCGCTCGCGAACTCGGTGACCGGCATCGCGACCCCGAGCGCCTCGCTGAGGCGATTGCGGCTGACTGCGACGCCCTCGTCCGGCGTTGCGACGCGCTCGCCGGCGTCGGTCAAGCGCTCGAGCGCGGCATCCGCCTTCTCCGTCCCCGACGTGTCACCCTCGGGGAAATCGGCGTCGAGCCCGCATACGAGACCATAGACTCCGAGCCTGCCGAGAGGATCGGCACAGCGCTGTCGGCAGTCGCGCGAGCGGCTGTGAATGCCCGTCGTCCTGGCGCCCTCCTTCTTTACGATGAGGCCCACTTGCTGGCCGACGATCGAGCCCGCGGCGAGTTCCCGCTCTCCTCACTGCTCGCTGGCGTAGGCCAAGCGCAGCGCTCCAGCCAGGCCGTCCGGATCGTCCTCTGCGGCTTGCCGACGCTGACGCTCAATCTCAAGCGCGCGAAGACGTACGCCGAGCGAATGTTCCGTCAGGTCGTCGTCGGTCATCTCGAGAGAGGCGATGCCTGGGACGCGATCGGGATTCCGCTCACTGGAAGTGGGCGAAGCTTCGCCCTCGATCTTGTCGGCGACATCGTCGAGCGAACGGACGGTTACCCGTACTTCCTTCAGTTCTTTGGCGCGTTTCTGTGCAGCCGGATAGGGCACGCCGATGTCGGCCGCTCCGACTACGCATCGCTCGAACCTATGCTGCTGCACGAGCTCGATCTTGCGTTCTTTGAGGACCGGTACGCCGTGGCTGGTCCAGCGGGGCAGCGCGTCCTGGAGGCGATGGCTCGCCACTCTGGCGCCGTGGGAGCCCTCGAGCTGCGGCGCGCCATCCCGGATAGCGCGAACGTCGACGCAGTCATCGGCCGGCTTGTCGAGCGGGGCCTCATCTACCGGCCCTCTCGCGGTCGCTACGACTTCGCGCTGCCGCTCTTCCGCGCGTACCTACGGCGGCGGGCGAATCTCACAGAACTAGCGCGGGGGCGCTAGAAACGTGAGCCGCTCGCCTCGCTCGCTTGCAGAGGTCCCGCCCGAGTCCGGGCTCGAAGCAATGCGCCTTAGCGAGCTAGTGGACGAGTACCGGGTTGCCCTTAGGGTCGCCGGCCGAAGCCCGCGGACGATCCGTTGGTACGGCGATCACCTGGCCGAGTTCCTACGCTTCCTCGAGCGCCCCGGCGATCGGGCGACGCTCGCAGAGTTGCGTCCGCCTGTCGTCCGCCGCTGGCTTGTCGCGATCAGCGCGCGTCACGACCCGCCACTCGCCCCGAGCAGTGTCGCGGGGCGAGTTCGCACGCTCCGGGCCTTCGGTTCCTGGCTGGAACGCGAGTTCGATCTACCTGACAACCCACTCCGCGGAGTGCCGGTGCCGCGCGTCCCAGAGCAGCTCGTCCGCAGCCTCCGCGAACCTGACATCCGGGCGCTACTTGCGGCGATCGATGCAGGCTCGGAGCAACCCGATCGCGACCGTGCGCTCGTGCTGCTGCTGCTCGATACTGGCATCCGGCTCTCCGAAGCCGCCGGTTTGAGCGTCCACGACGTCGATCTCCTCGAAGGCCGCTGTCGGGTGATGGGCAAGGGCGCGAAGGAACGCGTCGTGCCGATCGGACGCAAGGCGCGGCGCGCCGTCCGGCAGATGCTCGCCCGGCGCGACAACCCAGGGCCGTCAGCGCCGCTCTTCGTCGGCGCCGACGGTCGCCAGCTCGCACCGCACGGCTTCCAACAGGTCATCCGCAGACTGTCCGCGCGGGCGGACCTGTCGGTCCCCTGCTCGCCGCACATCCTGCGGCACACGTTTGCCCGCTCGTTCCTGCAGAACGGCGGCGACGTGTTCAGCCTGCAGCGCATCCTTGGCCACAGCCCATCGTCGCTGCAGGTCACCCGCCGCTACGTCGATCTCCTCGATGACGACTTGCGCGAGATCCACCGGAATGCGTCGCCCGTTGATCGGCTTGCCTGAAGTTGCTGCGACTTGAGTCGTGCTAGTACAGGTCGCATGCCGTGCATCGAATGGGGGAAGCGTACGGACGAGGGATGTGTGGTCGTCGCTCGGCCGGGTTGAGGCGACGCAGGGTGGCCTAAGGCGCCAGTGGACCGGCCTCGACTCCATTCGCGATGACGATGACAGGCGAATCAGATTCGGATCGCCTGGGGAACCCCTCACCATGTGGGCGTGCTGGCCCTTGCCGAGGTGTCGGCAGCAGACAGACGCCGCCGCCCACCTGATGCCGGCCTCGCTCCCCTAGTCGCCGAAGGATCCAGGCCCCGTGTCGGCCAGTTCGAGCGGTTGCGTCGGGGGCCTCGCCGACAGTACGCTAGCCTCACTAGCCGGGTGGTCAGTGCGGTATCACAGCCCTCCTTAGCCGCGTGGGACTATCGGGTAGCGAGTTACGAGGAACCGTTGTAGTGCCCAGCACGATTGACCCAAAGGACGGCGCCCGGGAAACGCCACGTCGGCGGGCTGCCGTGTCCCTCAAGCCAGCGTCCTCGGCACCGAGAGCCCGTACAGCCAAGAATGGCGAGGTCAACCAAGAGGCCGTTGCGACGCAGCAAGCCGAAGACGACGCGCTGATCTCAACGTGGGAGAAGCGCGCTCGCGCCGACGGGACGGCGGCGTTTCGGGCGACCCTTCGCGCCGACGTCGAGATGACGGAGGGCGGAAGCGACACACCCGACGGTGCGGCCGCTGGGGCTCTCCTCATGTTCACCTCCAAGGGCGATACGGAGGACGCTGCGACGGTGCTCTTCTTCCTGATGGAGCCTGTCATCCTCGATGACTTGTCCCCTGCCATCGCCGCTAGTGGCTCCATTGGTCTCATGTCGGCGTACACCAAGGCTTTCGAAGCGGCCTACCACGCAGCGGCCAAGGATTTCCGAGCGGCTCCAACAACCGTCGGGGACTTCCTTGGAGAGGTCGCCCCAGAGGAGGCCCGCTGGCGCGGACGTCTCTATGCTTACGGGGCGAAGGCGCTGGCCAACACTCCCGCGACCTCCCCCCTTTACGCCCCAGACAAGCCACGGCTGGTCGTGTTCCACTACTGCGTGTCGCTGGGGATCGTCAGCTTCAAGCGGACGTCGGGGATCAAGGTGATCCCCCCTGGTCGCAGTCGCTTTCTTGCCGGCCTCCCATACACGTTGATCAGCTTCTACCTGGGTTGGTGGGGCATCCCTTGGGGACCCATATGGACGCTCCAGGCGATCGGTCGCAACCTGGGCGGGGGCACAGACGTTACCGAACTCGTTAGCGGCGGAGGGCAGCCTGATGGGATTGCTGCGCCATAGGAAACCGAAGACCAACGAAGAACTCTTGGGCGAGCTGATGGATCAGGCAGCTCTCGCAGCCAAGGGCGAGGCCGAGCGAAGATTTCGCCAAGATCCCGGCTTCGTTGAGGGGTTCGTCGAGGCATTTGTATACGGCGAGGTGGGATCGTCCTACGACATTGGCGATGATCTCCTGATGCCGATCCTCGACGCCGCCGGGGCTCTATCGCCTCGACCGGATGACAAGCTCCGGTTAGTCGGCGAGGTGTCTAAGGCCTATATCGCAAGCTTCTGCCTCAGCGTCTCCAATGAGAAGAAGGCATCAACCCCCGGGCCGGAGTTCTTTCAACTCTGGGCAGAACTGCATGATGCACAGCACCTCATAGAGTCGATGTACGCCGGCACTTGGGATGAACAACGGCGGCGGACGGCCGCGGTGGATTTTTGGCGCAGCACACTGAAACTCGGAGTCAGTGTCAGGAGCCTCCGTCCGGATATGGCGTGGCCTAACCGAACCGCTCGACCGTATCTTCCCGCCAGCGAACCGCTCAATCCCGAAACACCTCAAGACCGGGGCTTGCTGGCTAGCGTACGGGCGATTTCTCGCGGTGACGCGTCGCCCTTCGATCGGCTGACTTGAAGTGGGGCTGGTTAGGGGCGTGCGGCGAGCAAATGACTGCCGGGCGCCACGAATCCGGCAAGGCCAGGCTCGACCGCAACGCTATCCCGCTGGGCCTCTTTGCGTCCCGACTTTGCCAGGTTCGATCCGGTTTCGGCGATCCCCGTCTCGGGTCCGACGCCCGTCACGCGAGATTCGCGCCGCCCTTGCGACCAGCGCCCGCCCCAGCAGATGGTCGGCCGGCGACGCGAGGTCGTGGCGGCTTGCGACGTCAGTGTCGGCGAGCGCGACATAGCGTCGAACCATGTCGAGACTCGTGTGGCCCAGGATCCGCTGGAGGGTGAACACGTCGCCGCCGTTGACAAGGTAGTTGTGGGCGAACGTGTGGCGGAACGTGTGCGGCGAGCAACGCCGCTCAAGCCCCGCGCTGGCCTTGAGGCGTTTGAGGATCTGCTGGATACCGTGGAACGTGAGCCCGGTTCCGGACTCCGCGAGGAAGACAGGCTCATCGGGCTCGCCCCGGCCTCGCTGCGCGAGATAGCGCCCGATCGCCCGGCGGGAACTCGTTCCAACAGGCACGAGCCGTTCCTTCGCGCCCTTGCCCATCACCTTGATCGCGCCGTCGGGCCGCAGGTCCCTAAAGCGGATGCCAGCCGCCTCAGAGACGCGCAGGCCGGTATCGAGGAGGAGCAAGAGGATCGCCTGGTCTCGCGTGCCCGCTCGGGCGAGAAGCTCGCGGAGCTCGTCGTCGTTCAACGGCTCGATGAGCTTGCGCGGTACCCGCGGCTTGGCGAGGCGGCGAATGGCCGCGGCGTCGGTGAGCTCTTCGGCCGCGAGCCAGTTGCCGAACACATGCAGGCAGCGGACGTAACCGGCAACGCTCACCGGGGCGAGAGTGGCGCGAAGCTCGACGAGCCAGGTGCGCCAGGTCGGCGCTTCGATCTCGTCGAGGACCGCATTGGCTCCGAAGCGTGCGACCGCCCGGCGAAGGATGTCGCTATACCAGCGCACCGTTCTGGACGACAGCCCTTCGGCCTCTTTCGCGTCGCAGAACAACTGCACGGCATGGCCGATCTCAAGGGGCCCCGCAGGTGCTGCAGGCCCGCGAACCACCATCCGAATCTGATTCCCATCGCGCCGGCCACGAGTATCAGATGCCCGGCCGTTTGACTCGGAAGTGTCAGATGCCCATGGATCGAGGGTGTCAGATGCTCGCCGCATATTCTTACCTCCATGGGCGTCGCCCACGAGGTCGTCCTACGCACAAGATCTAGCGGTCCTGCCACCCCAACACCACTACATGTTGTGGTGTTGGCGCGCCCGGAGGGATTCGAACCCCCGACCATCTGATCCGAAGTCAGATGCTCTATCCACTGAGCTACGGGCGCGCGGTTCGCGAGTGGTTCCACGCTCATTTGGATCATCTGATCCGACGCTGCGATCCTTGCTCGACGGACAGAGCATCTAGAGCATCTGATCCGGCGATGGAGGCACTCGGCGTGGAAATGCGGAACCGGGATATGGTAACGGCTTGGAGCTTCCGTGGCAGCTGGCTTCCGGCAGCAAGGACGATCGCTCGCCCGAGTCTGCCTCGGTGGCTGGCCGCCGGGAGCCGGCCCGCGACCAGGCAGGGTCGGACAAGGCGACCGCGTCCGCACGGCGCGGAATTCCGCAAGGGCCGGGCTCCGTGGCTACTCCCCCGCTACTTGACCGTGACGCCGCCGTGCGCGATCAGATCGGAGGCCTTCTCGGCGATCATGACCGTCGGGAAGAACGTGTTCGACGTCGTGAGGATCGGCATCACCGACGAGTCGATGACCCGCAGACCCGCGATCTCGCGGACCCGCAGATCGGTGTCCACGATCGAATCGGCGTCCGCGCCCATCCGACAGGTGCCGACGGGGTGGTACGACGTCCGGCCGTAGTGGCGAGCATATTCCTCGCAGTCGGCCTGGCTCTGGACCCTGGGGCCGGGCAGATGCTCGGCCTTGATGAACGGCTTGAATGAGGCCTGGGCCATGATCTCGCGGGAGACCCGCAGACCCTCCACCGAAGCCTTGATGTCGCCGGGCTCGGCCAGATAGTTGGTGTCGATGACGGGCTTGGCCAGCGGGTCGGAGCTGCGCAGCGTGACCGAGCCGCGGCTCTGCGGCCGCAGGTAGTACGAGTTCATGGTGCAACCGTTGCCCGAGGGCACGGGTGCGATGCCGGCCTCGACGCCGGCGCCGTTGAGGAAGTGGAACTGCAGGTCGGGCGCGATGCCGGGCCGGCTGTGCCAGAAGGCGCCGCCTTCGACCACGTTGGACGTAACCGGGCCCTTGTGGAACAGCAGGTACTCGAAGCCGGCCCACAGCATCCAATGAGGCTTGTTGTAGTGGTCCAGGCTGAACGGGCCGCTCAGGTCGTAGATTACGTCCACGTCGTAGTGGTCCTGGAGGTTGCCTCCGACGCCGGCCCGATCGGCCACGACCGCGATGCCGTTCTTGCGAAGCTCATCGCCGGGCCCGATCCCGGACAGCATCAGCAGCTTTGGCGAGCCGATCGCGCCGGCGGACACCAGCACTTCGCGGTCGGCGGGCTCGAAGTAGACCCGCTTCGAGCCGCCTCTGACGTACTCCACGCCGACTGCTCGGCCGTTCTCGATCCGTATCTTCGTCGCCAGGCAGCCGGTCTTGACCGTGAGGTTCGACCGCCGACGGGCCAGCTTCAGATACTCGACCGTGCTCGAGCGGCGGCCGCGGCGGGTGTTGGTCTGGTAGAACCCGCAGCCCTCTTGCACCGGCCCGTTGAAGTCGGGGTTGTAGGGCATGCCCATTTCCTGGCAGGCGCGGACGAAAGCGTGAGACAGGACGGTCGGCGTGATCAGGTCCGAGACGCCGATCGGACCGCCGACGCCGTGATACGGGCCGGAGAGGCGGTCGTTGTCCTCGGCCTTGCGGAAGTACGGCAGGACGTCGTTCCAGGACCAGCCGGGGCAATTGCCCGCCGTTGCCCAGTCGTCGTAGCTGGCTGGCTGGCCGCGAGTCAGGACCATTGCGTTGACCGAGCTGCCGCCTCCCAGGACGTGGCCCTGGGCATATGGGATCTCGCGGTTGTCGGCATGGGGCTGCGGAGACGTCGCGTAGGGCCAGACGAGAGGACCGCCGGTCATCTTGTAGAAGCCGACGGGCATGTGGATGTACGGGTTCGTGTCGCGTGGTCCGGCCTCCAGGAGCAGGACGCGGACGGCGGCGTCCTCCGACAGTCGCGAGGCCAGCACGCAGCCCGCCGCTCCACCGCCGACCACGACGTAGTCGAACATCTGCCGCTCCTCCTGGTTCAGTCTGGGCTCTGCCGGGTCGCGTAGTCCGCGACCGAAAGGTAGGTGCTTTGATCGGCGAGCCGGCCGAGGTAGATGGCCAGCTCCCGCAGGTGGTAGTCGCCCCACATCACGGCCTCGCCGCTGGGAACGGACCGACCCGTGGCCGTGGCGTCCCAACCGAGCGGGCGGCTGTAGATGGAGTGGAGCAAGAGGCCCTCGTGGTCTTCTCTCTCGCTCAAGTAGGGCTCTTCGAGCAGACGGGCGGCGATCGTCAGCCCGGCCTGCCGGTACCGCGTGGCCGCGTGCGCGTCGCCGCGCGTTTCGCAGACCCGGCTCAGGCGCAGCAGGCCCTGGGCGGCGATCGCCGCGGCCGAGCTGTCGACGGGCTCGTGCAGGTTCAGCGGGTCGGCGGGCCGGTCCAGATATCCGGGCATGGCCGCGAGGCCGGGCGCGCCCGTGTCCCAGTAGGGGATGCCGTCGGTCGGGGTCGTCTCGATGTAGTAATCCGCGACGGCCCGGGCGGCGTCCTCGAGTTGCGCGGTCAGCGCCTCACGGCCGCCGTCCGGCGCCAGGGTCTCGTCATCGAGCAGGGGCAGGATCTCGAGGATCTCCGGGAAGCCCAGGACCGCCCAGGCGAGACCGCGCGTCCAGGTCGTGAACGGCGAGTAGCCCTGCTGCGTGCTGGCGCAGCAGTATGTGCCGCTGGCAACGTTGAAGAGCGACTCGTGGGCCACCCGGCCGCGGACGTCGTAGATGTCGCGATTGCGGCCGTAGGAAACGCTGAACTCGGCCGTAGTACGCGCGTGGCGGATGGCCCGCGTGGCGAGCGAGACGTGGCGGCCCTGCTCCGCCAGCAATTCGTGGCCCATGAGGTGGGCGATCAGGAGTACGCGCACGGTGCGGATGGCGTCGACGAAGAGCGAGTGCGCGCCGTTGAATGAGTAGATGTAGCCCGCCCCGGCGCCAAGGTCGGTCCAGCGGCTCGCCTGAACGGCGCCGCTGACCTTGAGGCAGACCCGATACAGCTCCTCCTCGGCCGGCTCCACACCCGTGCGGCCTTCGACGGCGAGCCGCAGCAGGTTGCCGAAGGTCGAGACGGTGTTGAAGGCGTGGTCGTGGACGCCGGTGTCGGTCAGGTGGGCCACGATGTCGTCGAGCGAGCGGCGCCGCCCGAACTCCAGAAATCGGCGATCTCCCGTGGCGTCGAATTGCAGGATCGCCGAGCCGTACCAGAAGCCGCGCGTCCAGTCGGTCCATTCCTGGCTCACGTATCGGCCGTCGCGTGTGAGGACGGGGGCGCCGGGGTCGCCGGCCCAGCGATCGTCCAGGCGCACGAGTTTCGCGGCGGACGCGGTCCAAAGGCGGTCCAGGCGCGGACGAAGCGCCGCTACGTCGATGGCCCCATCGATCTTGATCATTGCGTCTCCGTTGCGTCGTGACGGCGCCGCGATACCCGGCCGGGCTAGCCGGTCGTCAGGACCGAGCGCAGGGTGAGGGTCTTGGTCTGCATGAATTCCGCGAGGCTCGTCCCGAGGCCCTCGCGCACGTTGCCGCTTCGCTTGTAGCCGCCCCAGGCGACGGCGTCGGCGCGGTACAGGCCGGTGCCATTGATCGAGATGTGGCCGGTCTCCATCTGCAGCGCCACTCGCATAGCCCGGGCCAGATCCGTGCTGAAGACGGCGCCGCTGAGTCCGTAGATCGAGCCGTTTGCGATCTCCACGGCCCGGCTCTCGGACGAGAACGGGATGATGTCGAGGACGGGGCCGAAGATCTCGAGATCGTGCGAGACGTCCGCCGCGGCTTCGGCGTCGACGACCACGGTCGGCGCGAAGAAGGCGCCATCCGGCCGGCCGCCGCCGCACACCAGGCGAACGCCCTGGTCCACCGAATGGGCGACCTGGTCGGCCACGTTGACCGCCGCGCTGCGGCTGATGAGCGGGCCCAGGCCCGTTTCGGCCTTCAGCGGATCGCCCAGGCGCAGCCCACCGAATGCGGTCCGGAAGCGTTCGACCAGTTGTTCGGCCGCCGCGGCCTCGACGATGATCCGCTTGTTGGCGCAGCAAACCTGGCCATTGGACAGCGACCGGCCCCAGACCGCTTCGGCGATCACGCGATCCATGTCGGCGTCGGCGAAGACGATCATGGCGTCGTTGCCGCCGAGCTCCAGTGCCACGCGCTTGAGCGTCTTCGCCCCGGCCGTGGCGACGCTAATGCCCGCCTCGGTCGAGCCGGTCAGGCTGATCGCGGCCGGGATCGGGTGGGAGGCGAGTGCGTGGCCGAGCTCCTGATCGCCGTTGAGGATCTGGACCACGTCCCGCGGCACGCCGGCTTCCCACAGCAGCTCGATCTCGCGGATGACCGTGAGCGGGGCCTGGCGGGACGGCTTGACCACGACCGTGTTGCCGGTCGCGATCGCCGGAGCCACCTTCCAGGCGTTGAGCTCGGAGGGGAAGTTGAAGGGCACAATGGCCGCGATCACGCCCAGCGGATCGTGGTGGGTGAACTGGATGTCGCCCTCGCGGCCGGCCTCCGAGTCGAGGAAGCGCGCTTCCTCCTCCCAGGCGAGGATCCGTTCCGCGCAACCCTGGTAGATGCGGATCGTGGTCTCGATCTCGCCGCGGGCCTGATCGATCGGCTTGCCGTTCTCGCGGCACAGCAACGTGCCCAGCTCGTCGCGGTGGGCGCGCAGCAGGTCGGCGTAGACGCGCATGTAGGCCGATCGCTCGTGGCGAGACACGCGGGCCCACGTCTTCTGGGCCGCCGCGGCCCGGACGAGCATGGCGTCGAGATCCGCCATGGTGTCGAGCGGGATGGAGGCGAGGACTTCGTCGTTGGCCGGGTTGGTTACCTGGTAGGTGCTGGCGGGCACGGTTGTGGTCATTTCCTTCACCTCTTGGCGTCCCAGGCCTGTAGCAGGTGCGTGGCGACCGCCACGAGCTGGCCATCCTGGTTCGTGATGCGAATGCTGGCGGTGGTTCGGCGCTTGACCGGATCGAAATCGGTTATCTCGTAGTGCACGACGATCGCGTCGCCGATAAGAACTGGTTTGATGAATCGAATGCGGTCGTAGCCGGCGGAGACGACCTGCTGGGGCGTCCGCTCGGCGAGGGCGCTCGATGCGGCGGAGGCGTAGGCGACGAGCAGCGCGCCGTGGGCGACTCCGCGGCCGAGCGACGTCGCCCGCGCGTACTCGGGGTCCACGTGCTGCGGCGCGAAGTCGCCGCTCAGCGCTGCGAAGGCGAGGACGTCGTGCTCGGTCACCTCGCGCTCGACGTCGACCGCCTGGCCAACGAGCGTCGCCAGCGGGTCCACGGGTTCGACTGTCAGCTGGGGATCGGGAGTCGACGGCATCAGGGTCGCCTTTCTGCGCTTGCTCGCACGGGCTCGGGTCCTGCGCCCGCGTCGATCGTCGGGTCATCGGGGAAGAGAGCCGCGTCCATGGTCCTCAGCGGCCGCGCGACGGCCGGCCGGAAGGCCATGTGCGCGAGCACGTCGCGCTCGACGTCCAGGCCGGCCGCGATTTCGACCAGGACGGGCCCTTCGTCACCGAGTTCGAAGACGGCGCGCTCGGTGACGTACGTCACGCGCTGGCCGCGAGCCCTGGCCTGGGCCGCGCTGAAGGTCATGTGCTGGACCTCTTCGACGAACTTGCAGTGGCGGCCCTCGCGTTCGATCGCGATCCGGCCTCCGCCGACGCGCGCGGCGAGCCCGCCTGCCGTGAGCGTCCCGCAGAAGACGACGCGGCCCGCCGACTGGGAAATGTTGATGAAACCGCCGGCGCCGAAGACCGTGTCGCCGACCCGGGAGGCGTTGACGTTGCCAAATCGGTCCACTTCGGCGAAACCCAAGCAGGCGATGTCGAGTCCGCCGCCGTCGAAGAAGTCGAACTGGGACGGCGCGTCGATCATCGAGTCGGGGTTCCAGACGGCCCCGAAGAGAACTCCCTGGGCGGGGACGCCGCCGCTCAAGCCCTGCTCGACGGTCAGGACCACGTCTTCCAGCCGGCCCTCCGCCAGGAGCACCGCCGGTACTCCGTCGGCCATGCCGACGCCGACGTTGACCACAGCCCCCGGGACGATCTCCGCGGCCGCTCTCCGGGCGATGACGGCCCGTTCGCCGGCCGGCAGCGCCGGGATGGCATCAACCGGCGCGCGGAACTCTCCCGAGAGTCCGGGCTGGTAGCGGCCGATGATGGTCTGGCGCTGCTCGGGCACGACCACCACCACGTCCACCAGATGGGCCGGCACGACGACGTCGCGGGCTCTGAGCGAGTGGCCGGCGGCAATGCGCTCCACCTGGGCGATGACCTTCCCGCCGGAGTTGTGGCAGGCCATCGCCAGCGCCAGGACGCCGAGCGATGCCACCTCGTGCTCCATCGTGAGGTTGCCGCGCTCATCCGCGGTCGTGGCTCGGATGAAGGCGAAGTCGATCGGGACGGCTCGATACAACAGCCAGTCGTCGCCCTCGATCTCGATGACCCGGACCAGGTCGTTGGTTGGGCCGGGGCTCAGGCGGCCGCCGTCGAGGCGAGGGTCGCAGAAGGTCCCAAGCCCCACCCTCGTCAGAACGCCCGGCCGGCCCGCGGCGACTTCGCGATACATCTGGGTCAGCACGCCCTGGGGGAAGTTGAAGCCCTCGATCTGCCCGCTCGCCACGAGCGCGGTGATCCCCGGGTTCATCCCGAAATGCCCGCCGATGGCGCGACGCAGCAGGCCCGGCCGGGCAAGGTTGTCCAGGCCGCTGCCCTGCTTGTCGCCGATCCCCGCGCAGAAGTAGAGCGTCAGATCGCGCGGCTCGCCCGACTCCGTGCTCCGGGAGCCCAGCGCCTCGAGCAGCGCCGTCGGCTCGATCACGCCGCCGCCGGAGCCTTCGACCGCCAGAGTTGAGCCCGAGCTGACCAGGCCGGCGGCCTCCGCGGCCGACATCAGCGTGGGATTGACGTCGGGGCGCGAACGGCGACGGCCGGCCGGTGCGGTCGTCACGTTTCGGACCCTCCGTATCGAGCCGCGCGGACCGAGATGTCCGCGGCGGCGGCCTTCGCCAGCGGTGCCAGGCGCTCGATCATGCGGTCCATCCGCCAGCGGCTCGCGGGGGCGCCGACGCAGACGGCCCCGAAGGCGCTGCCCGACGCGTCGAGGATCGGCGCGGCAACCGAGCGGACGCCCGGCTCGCGCTCCTGGTCGTTGACCGCGTAGCCCAGCTCGCGCACGCGGCCAAGCTCGACTGTCAGGTCCTCCATGCGGTCGATCGTGTTCCGCGTCAGCTTCGTCAGCGTCAGGCGGGCCAGGATGCGCCCGGCGTCGGCCGGACGGAGGAACGCCAGGATGGCCTTGCCCTGGGACGAGGCGTGGATCGGCAGCCGGACGCCGGGTCGGCCGCCCAGGCGCAGCGTGGCGTCGGCGACGATGCAGTCCGTGATGACGACTTCATCCGAGTCGAGCGCCGCCAGGAAAACCGTTTCGTTGGTCTGGGCCGCGAGCCGCTCGAGGATCGGACGCGAGACGACCTTGAGTCGCTCGCCGCCGGCCATCTGGTTGGCCAGGGCGCTGATGCGCGGCCCGAGCGCGTAGAGCTTGGTGACCGGGTCCTGGAGCGTGAAGCCGGTTTCCACCAGGGCCCGGAGCAAGCGGTGGATCGTGGGGGCAGGCAGCCCGGTCTCGGCGGCGAGGTCGGACAGCCGCACGCCGTCCGGATGGGCACCCACCTGGATGACGAGCTCGAGTGCCCTGACGACTGCCTGAGATCCGTCTGCCACGTTCTGTTTCCACCATATGGAAGTTGCTTCCATTGTCGGCACGACGGCGGTATCCTAGTCGCAGGACAGGCCCGAAGTCAAGGCGCCAGAGGATGCAATGGATGCGAGAGCCCTCATGAGCGACATACCGCAAGCGACCCTGCGCGAGCGAATTCGGACGTTCGGCATCGTCCCCGTCATCACGATTCCCGCGGAAGAAGTAGCCGTGCCGCTCGTGGAGGCGCTGGCCGGCGGCGGCCTGGGGTGCGCCGAAATCACGCTCCGGACCGAGGCGGGTCTGGCCGCGATACGCCGAGTCCACGAGGCTCTGCCAAACCTGCTGGTCGGCGCAGGCACGGTCCTGACGGCCGATCAGGCCCGCCGCGCCATCGCCGCGGGCGCGCAGTTCGTCGTGACGCCAGGTTTTATGCCGCGGGTAACCGAGGTCTGCCTGGCGGAGAACGTGCCGATTTTCCCGGGCGTCATGACCCCGACCGAAATCGGCATGGCGCTCGACGCCGGCTTGACCGATCTCAAGTTCTTCCCGGCCGAGTCGGCCGGCGGCCCGGCCGCGCTGCGAGCCCTGGCCGGACCGTTCCCGATGGTCCGCTTCATCCCGACCGGCGGCATTGGCCCTGGGAATCTGGCCGCCTACCTGCGCGAGCCCACGGTTCTGGCGGTTGGCGGCAGCTGGATGGTCCGGGCCGAAATGATCGTCGCCGGTGACTGGGCGGCTGTGAGATCGGCGGCCGAGCAGGCAGCAGTCGCGGTTCGCGAGGCGCGCGGCGATTCCGCCGTAGCCCGACCATGACGCTGCAGGTCAAGCCGACCGGCTCGGGGCGCTGGGATCTTGTCGCCCTGGGCGAGGTCATGCTCCGGCTCGATCCGGGCGAGGAGCGCATCCACACCGCTCGGACCTTCCGGGCCTGGGAGGGCGGCGGCGAATACAACGTCGCCCGCGGGCTGCGCCGCTGCTTCGGAATGTCCACGACCGTGGTCACGGCCCTGGCGGACAACCCGGTCGGGCGGCTGATCGAGGATCTGATGCTGCAGGGCGGCGTCGATACGTCGCACCTGCGTTGGAGCGCGTACGACGGCATCGGGCGGTCGGTCCGCAACGGGCTCAACTTCACCGAGCGCGGGTTCGGCGTTCGCGCGGCGGTCGGCTGCTCGGACCGCGCCAACTCGGCCACCTCGCAACTCCGCCCGGGCGAGATCGACTGGCGGGCCATCTTCGAGGGCGAAGGCACGCGCTGGCTCCACACCGGCGGCATCTTCGCCGGCCTCTCGGACACGACGCCGGCGGTGGTCGCCGAGGCGATCGAAGCCGCGCACCGGGCCGGGGCGATCGTGAGCTTCGATCTGAACTTCCGTGAGTCGCTGTGGCGGTCACGAGGCGGAAGCGCAGCCGCGCAGGCCGCCATGCGCGAGATCGTCCGCTCGGTCGACGTAGTGGTTGGCAACGAAGAGGACTACGTGGCGGCGTTGGGGTTGGCCGTCCGCGGCGCGGACGCGGCGTTTGCCCGGCTGGACCCGGCTGCCTATGAGGCGATGCTGCGCGAGGCCGCGCGCGAGTTCCCCAACCTGAGCCTGCTCGCGGCCACGTTGCGAGTCGCCCGAACGGCGACACGCAACGATTGGGGAGCGGTCGTCCTGGCGGACGGCGAGTTCCACGAGGCGGCGAACCGGCCGGACATGGAGATTCTCGATCGAATTGGCGGCGGCGACTCGTTCGCCTCCGGTCTCATCTACGGCTTGCTGACGGGCCGCTCGCCGGCCGAGTCCGCGGAATATGGAGCGGCCCATGGAGCGCTGGCAATGACGACACCCGGAGACACCTCGATGGCCACACTCGCCGAAGTCGAGCGGCTGGTCCGCGGCGGCGGCGCGCGGGTGACCCGATGAGGCGGCGGAGTGGCGGCGCCGAGCCGAGTGGCGCCCTGCGACGCGGCGCAAGGGTGACCCGATGAACCGCGCGATGGTCCTGGTCGAGCGCGAGCGCTTCGATTGGGCGGACCTGCCCGATCCCGAACCGGAGGCCGGCGAGGTCGTCGTGCGGGCGCTGTTCACCGGGCTTTGCGGGACCGACCTCCATATCGTCGAAGGCAGCCACCCACGAGCCCGCTTCCCGCTGGCCATCGGCCACGAGATCGCCGCTCGCCCGGAAACCGGGGCACTCGCCGGCCGGCTGGTGCTCGTCGATCCGCTCCTTCCGTGCGGCGAATGCGCTGCCTGTCTCGCGGGCGCCTCGAACGCGTGCGCGCGGCTGCGGCTCATCGGCATCGACCGCGACGGCGCTCTCGCCGGCCGGTTCGCGGTGGCGGAGGGCCGGCTCCACGCCGTCCCGGACGGGATTTCGGCCGAGGCGGCGCCACTCGCGGAGCCCCTGGCCGTCGCGGTGCACGCGGTCGGCCGCGTGCCGGATCTGGCGGGGCAGCGGAAGCTGGGCCTCGGCGCCCGGCTCGTGGTCGTAATCGGGGCGGGCCCGGTGGGCCTGCTGATCGGGCACGTGGCCCGCCGCGCCGGGGCCCGAGTCCTCTTTGGCGAGCGGGCCCCGGCGCGGCGCACGGTCGCGGCCACGCTCGGGTTCGAGCTCCTCGACCCGGACTCCCCGGCCGAGAGCCTGGAGTCGATCACTTCCGGCGCCCTTGCCGACGTGGTCTTCGATGCCGCCGCCGCGCCGCCGGTCGCCGCGAGCCTTCATCGGTTCGTCCATTCGACCGGCGTCGTAGCCATCGTCGGCGCGTACGGCGGCCTGGTCCCGCTCGACCTTCAGGCGGTCATGTTCAAGGAGCTGACCATTCGCGGCCACCGCACCTACCTGCCGGCCGACATCGACGCCGGGCTGGAACTGCTGCGCGCAGACCTCCCGGCCCTGAAGCCGCTTCTGAGCGGCGTCGTCCCCGCCGCCGATGTTGCCGACGCGATCGCCGCGATGCGCCGGGGCGATGGCATGAAGTTCGTAGTGGAGTGCCCGGCATGATCGGTCTGATCAAGGTCGCCCACGGCAATTTCGAGCTGGAGCTGCGTGACGTCGCGCTTCGGGAACCGGGCGAAGGCGAGGTCGTGGTCTGCGTACGTTACGCCGGCATCTGCGGCACGGACGTCCACATCGCCCGCGACGAGTTCCCGTCCTGGCCGCCGGTCATCCTGGGTCACGAGTTCACGGGCACGGTGGAGCGGCTCGGACCGGGAGTCGATCCCGATCTCGCCGGCCGCCGTATCGTCTGCGAGCCGCACGCCAGCGCCTGCCACGTCTGCCATCTTTGCCGGCGCGGTCACCCCGAGCTGTGCGCGTCGAAACGATCTCCGGGCTGGGGCATGAACGGCGCCTTCGCCAGCCACGTGGTCGTTCCGGCGTGGCTGCTGCATCCGCTCCCCGCCGGCATCCCGGATGAGGTCGCGGTGCTGGCCGAGCCGATGGCGGTGGTCATGACCGCGCTCCGCCGCGCATCCCTGGTAGCCGGCGACTTCGTCCTTGTCATCGGTCCCGGGCCGGTGGGCGCTCTCGCCGCGCTGGCCTGCCGGGCAGCCGGCGCGTCCAACGTCGTCGTCGCCGGACGGACCAGTTCGCCCGCCCGTCTCGGGCTGCTGTCGGACATGGGTTTCACCACGCTCTCGGGCGATGTACCCGACGCCATTCGAGGCATGACCTCGGGCCGCGGCGCCGACCTGGTCGTCGAGTGCAGTGGGTCCGCGCAGGGCATCGCCATCGGGATCGACGCGGCTCACCGGACCGGCCGGATGGCCTCGATCGGGCTCAGCGGCCAGCCGACGCTCGAAGTGCCGTGGGACCTGGCCACATCGCGCGCGCTCGACGTCGTCCTCTCGATGAGCTCGAGCTTCGAAGGCTGGGAGGCCGCCATCCCGATCCTGGCCCGCATCGCCGCGGACGCGGCGCGCCTCCCGACCATCTTCCCCCTCGCCTCCTGGCGCGAAGCCTTCGCCGCGCTCCAGTCCCGAAGCGTAGTCAAAGCCGTCCTCGACCCGACCGCCCTGATGGGTCCGGCGGCGCCGACCTCGGCCGCCCGGGCAGACTCCTGATGGGCCTGATCGTCATCACCGACTGCGACCACCCGAACGTCGACATCGAGCGGTCGATCTTCGAGTCGGCCGGCCACCAGGTTCGTCTCGAGCAGTGCCGGACCGCCGAGGACGTGATCGCCGCCGGCCGCGGCAGCATCGGCCTGCTGGCTCAGTACGCCCCGATCGACGAGTCGGTCATGGCCACCCTGCCCGGGCTACGAGTGATCGGCCGCTACGGCGTCGGGCTCGACAACATCGAGCTGCCGGCCGCGGCCCGCCGCGGCATCCCCGTCCTCAACGTCCCCGACTACTGCGTCAGCGAAGTGGCGGAACATGCCCTGGGCCTGATCCTCGCGCTCACCCGCGGCCTCGTCTTCCAGGATCGCGGCGTCCACTCGGGCACCTGGGACTTCCGCCTCGGCGGTGCGGTTCGCCGCGCCTCCACGATCCAGCTCGGCATCGTGGGCCTCGGCCGCATCGGCCGGGCGCTCGCCCAACGGGTCGCGCCGCTCGGCTACCGGGTCGTCGCCACCGACCCGCGCCATCCCATCGTGGAAGGCATCGAGCTGGTCGAGTTCGACGAACTTCTGGCCACGAGCGACGTTGTGAGCATCCATTCCTGGCTCGACGACAAGAACCGCCATCTCTTCGACGCCCGAGCCTTCGGCCTCATGAAAGCCGGCGCCTTCCTGGTCAACACCGCTCGCGGAGGTCTCGTGGACCAGGCCGCTCTTGTCGCGGCCCTTCAGTCCGGCCATCTCGGCGGCGCCGGTCTGGACGTCCTGGAGCAAGAACCCATTCCGCCCGGTGACCCCTTGCTCGCGCTGCCCAACGTTATCCTCACCCCCCACGCCGCCTTCTACAGCCGCGAATCCTTCGTCGAGATGAAGCGCAAGGTCTCGGAAAGCATGGTGGGAGCGCTGTCGAAGAACCTCCCCGAATGACGCTAGCTCACCGAGCGGCCGAGCGGCCCCATCTCGTGCGGGTCGGAGGTCCAAGTCCAGTGGAACCGGCGACCGGAGCGTCGCTGCGCGGTTGCCCTGGCACGCTCAATCGGCTGATGGTCTGGCTGGCGAGGGCGTCGGCGCCGAGTCGTATGATCCGACCTCTCGTCTTGCAGAACTCAAGAAGGGCAAGCCAGACCGCGCTCACATAGAGCATCTGATCCTGCTTGTTTTGCATGCCCATCCCCCTCGTGACGGACAGGGCATACGTCCGAGCAATCCGAAGTCAGATGCTCTATCCACTGAGCTACGGGCGCGCGGCCGGCGAGGATCGCTCGGATTGAGCATCTTAGCCGCTTCGGAGTCCGTCGTCCGCCCACTCCTGGCCAGATTGTGAGAGATAAGGGTGCCGCCGGACGGCGGCGGCTGTAACCTCTGCGTTGCAGGATGGCGCGACCGACGGAGGAGCATTCGAGAATGGGCGACTCGCTCAAGATCGGCAGGTCGACGGGGCCGGGGGGCAAAGCCACCGGAATCGCGGCGCCAGCGGCGGACGCTCCGGCGCCACAGAGCTCGTCTCTCGTCCTGGTGCCGCCGGCACCCGTGGCGGTCGTCGAAGAGAGCCAGGCCGCCGGTTCGATCAAGCTCGACGCCGCCACGCTGGCCAAGCTCGACAGCATGGTCGCCGACTATGTGGCTGCCATCTCGCAGCTGGAAGTAACCGATCCGAAGTTCGAGTCGCGGATCGCGGACATTCGAACGCTCGGCAACGAAGACGTCAAGGCATCCGCTCAGGTCTCCTCGCGCCTTCTCGATCGGCCGGTCGGGTCGATGCAGAAGGGCGGGCTCGCCACCTCCGCGACCGTCTCCACGAGCCTGCTGCAGCTGCGCCGCCAGATCGACGCTCTCGACCCGAGCCACCAGGGCGATCTCTTCGGCCGCCGCAAACTCCTCGGCGTCATCCCGTTCGGCGACCGGCTGCGCAGCTATTTCGCTCGCTACCAGTCGAGCCAGGGCCACATCAACGCCATCGTCGGCGGCCTCGAGCGCGGCCAGTCCGAGCTGGCCAAGGACAACGCGGACCTCGAGCGCGAGAAGGAGAACCTGTGGCAGACGATGGAACGTCTGCGCCAGTACATCTACCTCGCCGAGAAGCTCGACGCGAGCCTGACCCAGCGCATCGCCAAGGTCGAGACAACGGATCCGGAGCGCGCGCGCGTCCTCAAGGAGGACATGCTCTTCTACGTGCGCCAGAAGGTGCAGGACCTTACCGCGCAGCTGGCGGTGAGCGTCCAGGGCTACCTCTCGATAGACGTCATCCGGCGCAACAACCTCGAGCTAATGCGGGGCGTGGACCGAGCCACCATGACCACGGTCTCGGCGCTGCGAACCGCCGTGATCGTCGCCCAGGCTCTCGGCGATCAGAAGCTCGTCCTCGACCAGATCACCGCCCTCAACACGACCACCTCGAACCTGATCGAGAGCACCTCGGCAATGCTTCGCCAGCAGTCGGCGACGATCAACGAGCAAGCCTCGTCGTCCACGATCGAGCTCGAGAAGCTGCAGGCCGCCTTCGACAACATCTACGCCACGATGGACGAGATCGACGCCTTCAAGCTCAAGGCGCTCGACTCGATGACGAAGACGGTCGACGCGCTGACGACCCAGATCAACAAGGCGCAGTCGTATCTGGATCGCGCCAAGACCGGCGAACCGGCCGCGATCGACGGAAAGAGCGGGCAGGCCAAGCCGAGCTGATCCTCAGGCGGGTGGGTCCGGCAGCGGCGCGGCACCGGCTTCCGGTGATCGAGTAGTTCCGGTTTACTGGTGGTGGCGGTGTTATGCCGCGCCCGTCGCTCGAGACAGAGCCGTTGCCGGGGTAGCGAGGCCGGTATGGGGTCGGTGCGCCATGGACCGAGCGCAACGATCGACACGACCGCTCAAGATCCGCCGCGTCGCCACTGATCCGGGGCCTCGCGACCGCCGAACCCTCGCCGAGTCCCGTCTAGCACCGCCCCCACCGGTATCTCGCTAAAAGTGCGTGCCCCTCGGAGTCGCGCCGCCACGGCCACTGTGAACCGCCGGACCTCTGGAGGCCGCGCCGGCCGGAGCCAGCGTGAGGCGCCGCATCGGTGGTCGTCGAAATGGGCCGGTTGGCCCGCCTCAGCCGGGCCGCCCGACTCACGTATATCTCAACGCAAATTGAGACAGTTCGCACTGAGATGTCGCACGAGACAGCCGCCCCAATCGCCCAAACCACAAGCCCCGAAGTCACGGCGGCGTGGCCAGACGGCTGCGCCACGGCCTCCGCGCCACTTCCGCCGGAGCCACGTCTGAACCTCCCCGCCCCGGATGTAGCGGGCGCCGTGGCAGCGGCCGGACTGCTCGCCGATAGGACCCGGGCCGGGATCCTGCGGATGCTCGCGACCGGCCCGTACTGCGTCTGTGAAATCGCCGCGGCCCTCGGGGAGCGGCAGAACAACGTCTCGATGCATCTCGCCCGCCTCCGCGAAGCCGGGCTGGTTCGAGCGGTACCCCACTCCGCCGACGCGCGTTGGATGTTCTACGAGCGCGACCCGGAGCGGTGCGCAGCAGTTGCCGCCACGATCGCAGAGCTGCTGCGATGACCGCAATCGCCCTCCCACGGCCGCGATTGCCACTCTCCGTTGTGGTGGGCGCGGCCGCCGCCATCTGGCTGGCGGCGTGGATTGCCGAGGCCCCGGCCGCGGACTGGATGACGTTCACCGTGCTGGGCCTTTCGCACGGGTCTCACCTGGGCGAGTCAGTGGCCTTCTACCTCGAGGATCTGCCCAAGGTCCTGCTGCTCCTCACCGGCATCGTCACCGTCGTGACGCTGATCCGCAGCTTCTTCCCGCCAGAGCGGATCCGCCCTCTGCTGGCGGGCCGCGGGCTGGTGCCCGGATCGTTCGCCGCCGCAGGGATCGGGATCATCACGCCCTTCTGCTCGTGCTCGGCGGTTCCGCTCTTCATCGGCTTCGTCGAGGCGGGGGTGCCGCTCGGCGTCACCTTTGCGTTCCTGATCAGCTCGCCCATGGTCAACGAAGTCGCCCTTGTGCTGCTGTGGGGTCTCTTCGGCCCCGCGATCGCGCTGGCGTACATGGCGGCCGGCCTTACCGTCGCTATCGTCGGCGGACTGGTCATCGGCAAGCTCGGCCTGGAGCGTTACGTCGAGGACTATGTCTGGGAGCTGCAGGGCCGGCCGTCCACAGCGATCTCGATCCAGCTCGCGTTCGCGGATCGGATCACCGACGCCTGGGCCTACACCCGCACGCTTGTCCGGAAGCTTCTGCCGTACCTGATCATCGGCATCGGCATTGGGGCACTTATCCACGGCTACGCGCCGACGGACCTGGTGGCGGCCATCGGCGGCCGCTCGAATCCGCTGGCTGTCCCCCTCGTCGTGCTGCTCGCCGTGCCGATGTACTCAAACGCAGCGGGCACGATCCCGATCGTTCAGGCGCTCCTCGGGAAGGGCATGCCCCTCGGCACCACCCTGGCTTTCATGATGGCGGTCACCGCCATCAGCTTGCCCGAGTTCGTGATCCTGCGACGGGTAATGAAGCTGCCGCTTCTGGCGGTCTTCATCGGCGTCGTGACCACCGGCATCGTGGTCATCGGGCTGATGTTCAACGTGTTCGTGAACTGACCGCGGCCGTCCGGCCGTCCCCGCCCCGCCAGATCAACTGTCAAGGAGAGTCGAATGCGAACTATCGAAGTCCTGGGCTCCGGGTGCCCCAACTGCCGCCGGCTCGAGGCAAACGCACGCGAGGCGGTGACGATGGCCGGCGTCGCGGCCGAGGTCAAGCACGTGACCGATCCACGCGAGATCGTGCAGCGGGGTGTCATGAGCACGCCGGGGCTGGCGATCGACGGAACCGTCGTCTCCACTGGCCGGATCCCATCGGCCGGCGACATCGCCCTCTGGCTGACCGAGCGCGGCTGATCTCAGGCAGGAGCGCCCTGCGGGGCTCGCCGGGCGCGGCGCGCCAGCTCGACGAACGGGCGAAGGCGCGTTGCCACCTCGATCCGGGTCCGTCGGAATGCCTCGAGCTTCTCCGCGTCCGTGCCCTCGACCTCGGCCGGGTCGTCGAGACCCCAGTGGAGCGAGTTGTGCTCGCCCGGGAACACCGGGCAGGTCTGGCGAGCCCGATCGCAGACCGTGATGACGTAGTCGAACCGCTGGCCGAGGAACTCGGTTACCGACTTGCTCTTCGCGCCGGACCAGTCGATGCCGATCTCAGCGAGGGCCCGCAGTGTGTATGGGTTGACGCCCTTCGGCTCGGTGCCCGCCGAGAGCGTTTCGAAGTCGGCGCCGCCGAAGTCGCGCAGCAGCGCCTCTGCGATCTGGCTACGGGCTGAGTTGCCGGTACAGACGAAGAGGACTCGTATCGGTGCGGCCATGTCTTCCTCCGAGCTGCGCCGGGCTCGGCCGGCGGCGGCGATAGTCAACTCCAGGTCCGTCAGCTCCGCGTCAACGCGATCGAGGTCGGCGTGCTGGCGGGAGATAGCGGCGCGCTGGCGGGCGATCAGCGGCTCGAGGTCGATGTCGACCTCGCCGCGATCGATGCAGAGGGATGCGAGCCGGCCCGCTTCGACCGGCGGGAGCCCCAGGCGGCGCAGTGCGACGACCAGGCTGAGACGGGCGAGCGCCTCGTCGCCGTAGTCTCGATAGCCGTTCTCGCCACGGGCCGCCGGCGGAAGAACCCCGGTCTCCTCGTAGAAGCGAACCGCAGAAGGAGCGACGCCGGCGCGTCGGGCGAGCTCGGAGACTTTCATGCCATGACCCTACACCTTCAAGTCACTCGAAGGTCAAGGGCAGAACAGAACGGCGGCCCACTCTCCCGGAACCGCCCGAACGCGAGCGGCGATGACCGGATCGGGCCCGCAGCCTACGACGGCCGCGTGAGCGGCAGGCGAGCCGGCCCGCCAGAGAGCGCCGCGGCCGGACGCGCCAACCCGGGCACCAGCTCCCCTGCCAGCTCGCGGAGGCGAGCCACGGCCTCCGGCCGCAGCGAGTAGTAGATCCACGTCCCCTTGCGCTCGGTTGCAACCCAGCCGGCCGTCCGCAGAACGCGGAGGTGATGCGAGACGGTCGGTTGGCCGACCCCGCAGCAGTCGGTGAAGTTGCAAGCGCAAATCGCGCCTTCCGCGCTCAACTGGCGAAGTATCGAGAGCCTTGTCGGGTCGGCGGCTGCCTGGAGGAGCAGGACGTCCGGGTCGGTCGACCGTTTCATCTTCAAAGGATATCGACTAATTTCGATATTGACAACTGTCGATATAGTGGCTATGGTACGCTTCGAAAGGAGATCGAAGAATGTCGATCTATTACAGCCCCGAACTCGTAAGAACGCTGATGAACGAGAACCTGCGCGAGGCGCGCCGGTTTGCCGAAGTCCACTGCTGCGAGGAGCCGCGGGTCGAGCCGAAGCGCTCCATGCGCAGCCTCTTCCGCCGCCAGTCCCCCGCCGCGTGCGAATGCTAGGGAGTCCCCCGATGACCGCCGACATCCACGAAGAGGTCCGGCTCCACTACGCCGAGGCGGCGCGCGACGTTGCCTCGGGCGAGTCCTGCTGCCGCGACACCGGTAACTACGGCAGCGAGTTCTACTCGGCCCTCGAGCGTGACGAGCTTCCCGACGCGGCCGTCATGGCGTCGCTGGGTTGTGGCAACCCCATCGCCGTTGCCGATCTGCACGAAGGCGAACGCGTCCTGGACCTCGGTTCCGGGGGCGGCATCGACGTTCTGCTGTCGGCCAAACGAGTCGGACCGAGCGGCCGAGCCTTCGGTCTCGACATGACCGACGAGATGCTGGCACTCGCCCAGAGCAACGCCGCCGCTGCCGGTGTCACGAACGTCGAATGGCTCAAGGGCCATATCGAATCGATCCCGCTGCCGGCGGCCTCGATCGACGTCGTCATCAGCAACTGCGTCGTGAACCTGGCCGCCGACAAGCCTTCGGTCTTCCGCGAGATCGCCCGCGTCCTGCGGCCGGGTGGGCGGATCGGCATCACCGACATCGTCGCCGACGACTCGCTCACCCCAGAGGATCGCCGCGAACGCGGCTCGTACGCAGGCTGCATCGCCGGCGCACTGTCGTTCTCGGAGTTCCGTTCCGGGCTCGAGGACGCCGGCATGGTGGACGTTTCCCTGACCGTTAGCCACGAGGTTGCCGACGGGCTGTTCAGCGTCATCGTCAAGGCCCGCAAGGCGCCCGGGTCGGACGAGGAGGTCTCCGCGAGCGCCTCTGCGGCGGCAGGCTCGGCGGCCCAGACCGCTCCGCAGGCGCAGTCCGGCTACGGGAGTTGCTGCGGATGACGGCCATCGAGCGCGCGCTCGACTCGGATCGACCGGCGATCGAAGGCCTGCTGACCGCCAACGGACTGCCGCTGGACGGGCTCGATGTCGCATTGCCGACTGCGGTCGTCGCCCGCGACGCTGGCGGGATCGTCGGTTGCGCCGCGATCGAGCCATACGGTCCGGTCGGGCTTCTCCGTTCAGTCTGCGTCGCAGCCGAATTGCGCGGCTCCGGCCTGGGCACCCGTCTCGTGGCCGCGGTCGAGGCGCTGGCGGTTGAGCGCGGCGTCGCCGATCTCTACTTGCTGACCGAAACGGCGGAGACGTGGTTCCCACGCCTCGGTTATGTGGCCACCGTGCGCGGCTCGGTCCCGGCAGCTCTGAAGGCCTCGCCGGAATTCACGAGCGCCTGCCCGGAGGGCGCAGCGGTCCTTCGCAAGCGCCTCTAGCCGTAGCCTCTCGACGGCAGCAGCACGCTCGGGGACCGCTCGTGCGATGGAGCTTCAACAGGCCGGTCGATCGGCGTCGGTCGGTCTGCAGCCGCACGCTTCCATGCAGGCCCGCATTTCGGGCGAGCATTCGCAGCCGCGCATCATCCGCTCCATCATGCGTGGCATCAGCGTTGGGCCGAACCGGCGGAGCAGCAATGCCCCGAGAATCGCGGCCGCTGCAAGGGTGACGATCCCGCCGGCCACCCCGGCCAGGATCGATCGGGCGTCGGAACCGCATCGATCAGAGCACGAGCAACCACCGGCGCACTTAGGGGCTGAGTCGACCGTCGACGCCATTCTCGTCTCCCGTGGCGCGGGCGGACGCAGCCTCGCGGGAACACTCTAGCGCGGGAGGCCCGCGTCGAGAACCCCGCGAGACGCGCTGCGCCCGAAGAGCGCATTGCACCCGTCCCCCTCCCCGTGCTGATGGGTCGAGCTAGAACGGGCTGGCGATGAAGCGGCCGTAGGCGACGGCCAACGCCAGCAGACCCAAGACGGCGTTGAAGGTCGCATTCGGATACTCGCGGCGAGAGAGGTGGAGGCCGATTGCAAGCACCATCACGACACCGAGCAAGAGCGCGGCTAGCGGCGTGAGCCAGGGCAGGACGCCTGTGAGGGCCGGCAGGATCAACCCGATAGCGCCGAGGATTTCGAGACCGCCGATTGTCCGAACCATCTGCGATGGCACGGCCTTCATCCAGACCATGCCCGGCTGCTGGCTGGCCTTCTCATAGCCGATCGAGTGCGTATAGCCGGCCCCCAGGAATGCCAGCGCCAGAACAACCTGGCCTGCCCACCACACCAAGTTCATCGAATTACCCTTCCGCTGTTCGGCGAATCGACGCCGCCCGTTCCATGTGCCCAGCCCGTGGCTTGTCGCGCCTCCGGCTACCACGGGCCCGAAACCTTGCGGGCGCCACTCCGACTCGTATGATGAATGTGTGCACCGTCACTGTGGTAACGTTGTGACTGCAACAATATCAGGGAACATAGTGAATGTCTACATCATCTTCGGGATCTCATCCGACTGGCGGCGACCGGCCAAGTGTGTCGGGTGCGGTCGAGTCTTCGACTGAGGCCGCTGTCTCGGCCGAGGCACTCGCGATGGCGGCGGGTGCGTTTGCCGGGACCTTCGAACGCTGGGCCAATCGGAAGGCGATGGCGGCTGGCGCCAGCATCCCGCGACTGAGGTTGCTCTACGCGGTCCACTGCAACGGTCCGCAGAAGATGGCGGATCTGGCGGCTCAGCTTTCCGTGACGCCGCGAAACGTCACGGCTCTGGTGGATGGCCTCGAGGCCGAGGGCCTGGTCAGGCGCCTCGCCCACTCCACAGACAGGCGGATCACGCTCGTGGAGCTGACCGGCAACTCCGATCGAGTGGCGGAGCAATTCAAGGAGTACCAGACCGCCATAGCGAGTCTCTTCATCGGCCTGGGCGAGGAGGACAGACGTACGTTGCTGCGCCTCCTCGAGTCGCTGAGCGATCGCATGCACGGCGAGTCCGGTTGTTCGCCAGCGAGCGAGGTCGCAGCCGATGAGTGAGCCGAACCGGGGCGCGCCAGCGACCTCGGGGCCAATGCCCGCCGCCCAGACGGCCGTAGGCACAGCGCCCGCCACTCAGCCAGCCGCCCCCGAACCGACCCCTGGCCGTCTGCCGGCCGTCTACCTCGGCCACGGCGCGCCGACCCTGATCGACGACCAGCTCTGGCCGGTCGAGCTGGCGGCATGGGCGAAGGAGATGCCGCGCCCCAAGTCGATCCTGGTGGTGAGCGCGCACTGGCAATCGGCACCGCTCACGGTCGGAGCAGTCAACCCCGCGCCGCTCGTCTACGACTTCTACGGTTTCCCCGAGCGCTACTACCAGATCCGCTACGACTCGCCCGCCGCCCCCGATCTCGCGGCACGGGTCAGGGCGATGATGCCGCCGGGCGAACCGGTGGCCCAACGCGAGCGCGGCTTGGACCACGGCGCCTACGTGCCGCTGCTGGTCATGTATCCGGAGGCCGACGTTCCGGTCCTCCAGATGTCGATGCCGGACCTGGCCCCGCAGCACCTCTTCGAAATCGGCCGGCGGCTGGCGCCGCTCCGCGACGAGGGGGTCCTGATCATGGGTAGCGGATTTATGACCCACGGCCTGCCGTTCGTCCACGACTACTGGGACGGCCGGCCGGGTGCGCCCGAATGGTCGGCCGAGTTCGACCTCTGGGCCGCCGAGACGCTCGAGAAGGGCGACGTCGACTCGCTGTTCGACTTCCGCAATCGAGCGCCCGGGATGCCGTACGCCCATCCGACAGTCGAGCATTTCGCGCCGCTGTTCGTGGCTCTCGGAGCCGCCACCGATCCGTCAGCGGCACCGAAGTTCACGATCGAGGGCTACTGGCTGGGCCTGGCCAAGCGTTCGTTCGAGGTCCGCTGACCGCCTGACGAAATCCACTGGTTCGGCCGCCGGACAGGCAACGGCCATGGCGCCGCCCCGACTCTTGACCGGCCGCTCGACCCTCCGGTACCATGCGCAGCGCTAATTCCGAGTAACTCAGTAAGAATTAGCGAGGCTGCCCCGCCGCGCCCATCCCTGCCGAGAGGAACAGATGAGCTTTGCCCAGACCGTGATCCTGGCCGCATTCGCCGGTGGGACCATATTCCTCGGTCTTCCGGTGGGCAGGGTTCAGGGGCTGTCACGCAGGTGGCAGGCGACGCTTACGACCGCGGCCGGCGGCGTGATCCTGTTTCTGATCTACGACGTCCTGTCCCAGGCGGTAGAACCGGTGAGCCGCGCGCTCGACGACGCGCAGGCCGGCGGTTCCCCCGCCACCTTTATTGGCTACGCGGCCGCGCTCGGGCTCAGCGTGGCGTTCGGTCTGCTATCGGTCACGTATGTGACGTCGAAGATGGCCGCCCGGCAGGGCGGCTCGGCCGCGATCTCGCCGCGCCAGATCGCGCTGGGCACCGCGCTCGGCCTGGGGCTGCACAACTTCTCCGAGGGCCTCGCCATCGGTCAATCCGCGGCGACGGGCGCCACGTCGTTTGCTCTCTTGCTGGTCATCGGCTTCGCCCTCCACAACACCACGGAGGGATTCGCCATCTCGGCTCCGCTGAGCCAGGGCGAGAAGCCGAGCTGGAGCTTCCTCGGGGCCGCCGGGATCGTCGGCGGAGGGCCGACCTTCATGGGCGGAGTACTCGGCTACGTGATCGTCTCGCCGGTTCTCTCGATCCTCTTCCTCGGTCTCGCCGGCGGGGCGCTCATCTTCGTCTTCAACGAGATGATGGCCGTGGCCCGCCGATTCTCGCTGCCGATGGTGACCGGCGTCGCCCTGACGATCGGGCTCCTTGCCGCCTTCGGAACGGACTTCCTCCTCTCGGCCGCGGGCGCCTGAGACGTCAGCCGTGCTCGCCGCTCAGCTCGCTATCACCGGGTCGATCGGATAGTCGAACAGGATCTCCGAGGCGGTGGGGCCGACTCGATAGATATCCTCGAATCGGACGCCGCCAAAGCCCGGGATCGCAAGGATCGTGTGGCCGATCGTGACCGTCATGCCCTCGACCAGCGGCAGGTTCCTGTGGGGCGGGATGATCGTCGACGCCGGCGGCTCCTCGAACCGCAACCCGATGCCATGGCCGATGCCGTAGACCTGGTAGTCGCCGAACCCGTGGGCGACGCAAACCTCGTGGGCAGCGCCGTCGAGCTGGGCGGTCGTAACGCCGGGTCGCATCGCCGCCCTGACCGCGACCACGATCTCGCGATAGGCGGCGATGAGCTCGGCCTGTCGTGGGTCCGGCTCACCCAACACGAAGGTTCGGGCGAGGTTTGCGCAGTAGCCGTCGACCTGCGGCGTGAGGTCGATCAAGACCAGCTGGCCGCGCTCGAGCGGCTGCGGGCTAAGCCGGCCGTGGAGCATGCAGGTCTCGACGCCGAAGTTGACGTAGATCGGCGTGCTCGTGCTTTCCGCTCCGGCCCGCATCATGGAGTACAGCGCCTCGGTCGCGATTTCCTGCGCGGTGACACCCGGCCGCAGCAGCCCACGGGCGCGATCCATGCCGAGGCCCGCGATCCGCTGGGCCTCGGTCATCAGCGCCAGCTCGCCGTCCTCCTTGACGGTGCGCAACGGATCCATTACCGGGTCCGACGAGACGAGCTCGGCTCCGGGGTTGACCTGCTTGAACATCTCGACCAGAAACGCCGGCGTGTCGAACCACATCTGGAGGCCGACCTTGAACTTGCCGTCGGTTGCCCACGAAGAAGGCGCGGTCGAGGCCAGCTCTCGGATGCGGCCTACCACGTCGTGGATCTGCCCGCCGACGCTGCCGAAGACTCGGACCTCGCCGTCCACCAGGGCGGCGCGCAGCTCCGGCTCCTCGCCGGTGAATGCGATCAGCTCAGGCGGTCCCTCGAAGGGTATGAGCGCTCTAGGCTGGGCCCGATCGGTCCCGAAGAGGTAGCGGTAGTCGTCGTGGTTGAGGATCACGATCGCGATCCAGCCGCGCTCGCTCATCGCCTCCTGGATTCGCCTTATCCGGTCGAATCGAACCTTCAATCTCGCGCTCCCTTGATGGCGGCCAACGCCGGGTCCAGCGCATCGGGACTCGCGCTCCATCCGGATCGCGTGCTTGGGCGACGGCCCGACCGCGCCGCGGCCAGCATAGATCAGCCGCGTCGGAGGTCAGATTCGGCGGAGCGTCACCCTATCGGGTCGCGGGTTGGGTCGAGTTTGGGGCAAAGAGCGGAGCGCCCTCCGGCGACCGACGCGAGCCGCAGCGGCGTCAGAGCCCGAGCAGTCGGCGCTTCGCCGCGGTGAACTCCTCATCGGTCAGCTCGCCACGGCTGTGCATCTCCGACAGCTGGCGAAGCCCATCCAACCCATCGCCGGTTGGACCCTGCGAAGGCGTCGGGGGCATCGAGGCCGGCCGAGAAGGCCCCGAGAAGAGCCAGCTGAACAGGACGAACAGGAGGAGGCCGAACAGGAGCAGCGGGATCAGGCCCCACAGCCCGAAGCCCCAACCGTCCCAGCCCATACCCCTGCCGTAGCCCCTCATGGGCCCGAAGAAGGTCACCGGGCTGTTGTGGCCGCTGGCGCCGTAGTTGTAGGCGACGACGCCGACCACCGCAAGAACGGCGATACCGATGACAAGACCGATGAGAAGTCGAACAACCTTGCGGTTCATCCGAGGCAACCTTTCGAATTCGCGCGTCTGGCTAGTATCTTGCATCGCGGGCTGAACCACGCCTGAAGGTCCGACGACGTTGCGGCCGCCGCGCTCCGGCTCGACGCCCCGGGCCACTGATACCATGCCGGAGAGTGCAGTGCCGCACGCACTGCCGTCACCTGGGCAGGCAATGACGGAGAGAGAGCGGGAACGTCTGGGCCCCGAATCTTCGGGCGACGGCTCGCCGGGACCGGCGGCTGGGCCTGAGGCCGAGCCATCGACGACGCCCGCCGAGGTTCCGGCCCAGGCGAGTTCGCAGCCCTCACAGATTTTTCCGCCGCCGACGGGCTTAGCCCATTCGCCGGCGCCTTACGCCCCTCCACCCGGCGCATACCCACCACCTGGCGCATACGCGCCGCAGCAGCCGGGCTTCGGTGGATTCGGCCCCGATCCGTCCAGCGGCTGGGTTGCGCCACAACCTACGGGCCCGGGTTGGCCGGCTCAGTACGCCGTGCCCGCGTGGGGCTACCAGCCCGCCTATACAGCCGCGGCCTATGCCCCGCCAGGGCCGGCACCGGGACTGCGGTGGGCCGGGATGGCGGTCCGGCTGGGGGCGCTCTTGATCGATGCCGTGATCATCGTTGGATCGGAGATAGCGCTAAGCGTGGTCGTGGCCGGCGGAATCGCCTCGTCAGAGTGGGCCAGCTCCACGTCGGCGACGTTTGTGTCGCTGGTGTGGTGGCTCTTCGCACTCTCCTACTTCCCGGCGTGCTGGTACATCTCCGGCGCCAGCCTCGGTCAGAAGGCCCTCGGCCTGCGAGTCGTCCGGGCATCGGACGGGCTGCCGCTCGGGATCGGTGCGGTCCTTGCCCGTTACCTGATCTTCTTCACGGTCACGATCGTGTTCCCGATCGGGATCGTCTCAGGGATCGTGGCGTGGGCCGAGCCGCACAAGCGAGCCTGGCACGATGACGTTGCACGATCGGTGGTAGTCCGGCGGGCCTGACCGCCCGACCCGGCGGACCAGGAGCTGGGCCGCGCGCCTCCGGGGAAATGGAGCGGGCGCGAGCGATCCATCCGAAACGCCCGCGCCCACCCGAGAGGGATTACTTGCCGGTGATCGTCACGTCGGTGGCGGTTCGGGAGATCGCACCTGGACTCGCGCTTGCGGAGGCCGTGCCGGGGCTCGCAGCAGAGCCGGATGTCTGGACTACGACCGTGGCCCCCGTGGTCACGTCGGTGCCCGTGGCGGACGTCTGGCCGTGGTAGGAGGTCGACGATCCGGTCGCGACGGTGACCGTCTGACCGTCCGCCTGCTGGATCGTTATCGAGTCCGCGGTAACGCTCACGACCGTGCCGGAGACCGTGGCCGTGCCGGAGCCCAGCCCGCCCTGGCCATCCCCGCCTAGACCTGGGGCGCCGCTGGCATTGGCATCGAGGGCCGGGACCCCGTTCTGGGCGCCATTCGTCGTCGTCTGGCTCGTGGCGGAGGAGGTCACGCGACCAACGGCGAAGCCGATGCCGCCGAGGGCAACCAGGGCGGAGACCGCGAGCAGAATCGTCGTGGAGGTCGGGCGCCGCCCGCGCGCCCGCGCTCTCAAGGGTTTCGCGCCGCCGATGGCCGGTACGAGCGGCTCGAGACTCGGTCGGCCCTCCAGCGGATCCGGCCCGTCCGATTCCGTCAGCTCTGGTGCGGCGTCGGCGGGCTCGAAGCCTTGAGAAGGTGCAGGGGCTTCCGCCGCGTGCTTGGGAGGCCGCCACACGGGAGCCTCGGAGCCTGCGGGCAAGCCGGACAGGCGGCCCTCGTTCGGGGTGGTCATGTGATCGCCTCCTTGAGCTGCCAGCCAGGGTGCCGTCCGGCGAGGCCCGACACCGCGAGAGTCGCCGCCGGCCCGACTGGCTCGGCGCCGGCGTTCATGCCCACAGGTTGCTTCCGCGATGCTGTCGAACGGGTTACGGAGGCATCTCCTCGCCGACGGACGCGCGGAAGTCTCCCGGCCGTGGATTGGTCTAGTTGCTCGTGATGGTCACGCTGGTGGCAGTGCGGGTGGCGGCGCCACGATTGGCATCTCCAAACCCCCCAGGAACGCGCTCTCGACCTCCCGAACCTGTCGTTTGGACGACCACCCTCGCACCGGGGATGACATCGGCGGCCGTTGCGGCCGTCTGCGTGGCGTAGGTGGTGGAGGGTCCGATCCCGATCGTGACCGTCCGGCCGTCAGCTTGCTCGACGGTGATCGAGTTCGGCGTCACGCTCGTGACCGTGCCCGAAACGACCGTAGTGCCCGAGGCCAGACCGTTGCCAGGCTCGCCGGGTGCCAGAACCGGAGCAGAGGTTGCGCGCGCCCCCGATCCCGGAACGGTGCTCTGAACTGCCGCGATGCCGCCACCTCCACCTCCACCTCCGGGCTGTCCCGTGGCGCTCTGGCCTTGAGCGGTCACGCGGCCGGCCGCAAAACCCACGCCGCAGACCGCTATCAGGGCCGAGACCACCAGGAAGGCCGGAGCCGAGTTGGTCCGGCGGGACGGCGTCGACGAATTGGCGGCCCAACCAGCCCGAGCCACGTTCGCTTCGTCGCCGGCCGGCTCGCCCGGGATCGGATCCAGGGCTGCGTCGTCGGGTGCCAATGCATTCCAGGTTGTACCTGGGTCTGCTGCCAGCAGCTCCGCCGGGAGCCGGGGCGGCTGCCATACCGGGAGCTCTGCTCGTGAAGTCCGATCGACCGTTCCCATCTCATTCGGGTTGGTCATCCGAGTGTCTCCTGAGCCGGCCGGCGCGCTCGCTCAGCGTTGGCAGGCTTCGCCGGGATCGCTGCGACCCCGACTGTCGCGGCACCAGCGTGTTCGTTGGCAAACGTTCCGAGCGCCATGCTTTCGAACCGATCACGGCGATTTCCTGAAGCCTGCTTGAGAAGCGCTTTGTCCCGCAGGGCGGGACTCCGGCGCGCCGCGAGCCAGCCGTGTGCCGCGCGCCGCTACTCGGCCGAGTGCGAATCCCGATGCCCGCTCATCGATCGGGGCCAGCTGACGCTGATGCTCGCGCCGCCAGCGGGCGAAGTGCCGATGTGCCATCGGCCTCCTGTGGCCCGCACGATGGCGTTGGCGATGGCCAGGCCGAGCCCGGAGCCACCTGGCTGGTTCGTAGCGCGGTGGAACCTGTCGAAGACCCGGCCGCGCTCCGTCTCCGGGATCCCAGGACCCGAGTCGTCCACCGTCAGGCGGACGCGCCGCCCCTCGCCGACCACACCGACCGCAACGGAGCCGCCCTCTGGCGAGTACCTGCAGGCGTTGTCGAGCAGGATCCCGACGAGCCGGTCCAGCCACTCCGGCGGCGCGGTGACGATCGCGTCGGCCGCGGTCGAGCCCTGCCGCAACTCGAGGCGCTGGCCGCGAGTCTCGGCCACGGCACTGAATCGGTCGGCGGTCTGGGCCGCGAGGATGCGAACGTCTACCGGTTCTGATACGGGCTGCCCTCCGGTGGAGTCGAAGCGGGCCAGCCACAGCATGTCCTCGACCAGCCGCCGCGTTCGCTTGAGCTCCGCATCGATGCGCCCAAACGCCGCGGAATCCCAGGCCGCGTCGCGGTTCCGCGCCAGCGCCAGCGATGCCTGGGCTTCGATGACCGAGAGCGGAGTCCGAAGCTCGTGCGAAGCGTCGGCCGTGAACTCGAGCTGGCGTTGCCGGGCCCGCTCGATCGGCATGGCCACTCGCCGGCCAACCGCAACGGAGCCGAGGAACACAAAGATCAGCAGTGCGCAGCCGATGCCGATCTCGGCCACAACCAGAGTCGATTCGGTCTGAGAGACGCTGTCCAGCGACTGACCGACCACCAGCCGCATGTCGCCGACGAGCTGGCCGGCCAGCCGGTAGCTGACGCCGTCGATCGACACGGTGGTCGGGGTCGTGATCGACCGGTCCGCCGCTGGCAGCACCAGGCTGTTCAGGCCCTGGCCGGTGGCCGTGCCATCGTCATTGATCCGCCACAACAGAACCGGCAACGCATGCGGGTCCTGGCGTGTCGGGTCGAACCCCGGGCCGCCGCCATCCGGTATTCCGCCCGGCCCATTGACGTTTGACATTCCAGTCAGCGCCATGTTCAGGTGCTGGTCCACCTCGGACGTCAGATCGTTCATCACGATCACCGCTACGACCACCGCGATCAGCACGTAGGCAACGGTCACGACGGCGCCGGCCGCCATGGCCACGCGAATCGTGAGCATCCCGACCGAGGGTCCGGCCGGTCCCCCGTCGTTGTGGCTCCGGCCCAGGGCCTTCACGCTTCCTCCAGGCGGTAGCCGGCGCCGCGAACGGTGACGATGTGGATTCCGGCGTTCGGCAGCTTGGCGCGAAGCCGGCTCAGCTGGACGTCGATGGCGTTCGAGCCCATCGGATCGGTCTCGTCGTCCCAGCCGTGCTCGGCGATCGCCTTGCGATCCACCACCGCCGGCGACCGCCGCATCAGCAGCTCGAGGATCTTGTATTCCGTTGCGGTCAGCGACAGGGGAACCTCGCCGACCATGACCGTGCGCCGGATCGGATCCAGGGAGAGCGAGCCGCGCGTGATTACCGGCGCATCCACTCCGCGGGGCCGGCGTTGCAGCGCCCGGATCCGGGCCAGCAGCTCGCCGAAGTCGAAGGGCTTGACGAGGTAGTCGTCCGCGCCCGCATCGAGGCCGCGGATCCGATCCGGCGGCGCGTCACGGGCGGTCAGCATCAGCATGGCGGTCGGTTTGCCGTGCTTGCGGGCCCAGGCGACGACGTCGATCCCCTCGACGCCCGGCATCCGCCAGTCCACGACGGCGACGTCGTAGTCGTAGAACTTGAGGAGGTCGATGGCGTCGTCGCCGCGCTCGGCGGCATCGACCTGATAGCCGTAGTCCTTGAGACCGAGGACGAGGACCTGACGGAGCCCGGGATCGTCCTCGGCTACCAAGACGCGCATCGTTCTTCCTCATTGACCGCCGCCGATCCGCCGACGCCAGATTCGGAGCGGCGGCCCTCAGGCGCCGCAATCGTACTGCCGAGGCCAGCCCGGTCGAGCCTGAGGCTCAGACATTCGAGCATGACGCGATGCGAGGCCGATGTTGCTCCCATGGCCAGAGAGTGCCGGGGGGCGCCTTTCGGAACGGTTACGGATGCGAGCTGTGGCCGCGGAGCCGCGAGCCCGCTGGCAGAAAGAGAAGCGGCCGGAGGGGAGACCGGCCGCTTCCCAGGTTCCGAGGCGGCCCGTCAGGCCGCTCCGGCACAGTCGTAGAGCTGGCTGTTCACCGAGCTGACCAGTTTGCAGTTGGCCGATAGCCAGGCCGTGCGCTCGCTGGTGGTCGTGTCGCTTGCGGCGCCGCCGAAGCCTCCACCGCCCATGCCTCCGCCTGCCAGGATGAACCGCAGCTTGCCCGAGGCCACGTAGCTCTTGAGCTGATCGAGTGTCGGCGTCGGATCCGATCCGGTGAAGCCGCCCATCGCCATGACGGGCAGCCCGGTCGTCAGCTCGATCGTGCCCGCCTCCTGCGCCGAGTTGATGGCCACGATCCACGTGGCGGTGCCACGGTTGGCGACGAGGTAGTCGATCAAGGCCGAGTCGACGCCGTTACCGGTTGTCGCACCACTTGTGACGCCGGCCGCCAGCCCGCCGCGGGCGCCGCCGAACCCGCTGGGGTTGCCACCGGCGAGGCCGGGACCGCCGGCAAGGCCGCCGAACCCGCCCGACCCGCCTATGCCGCTCGCCGCACCGGGTCCCGGGTGCGGGTCGCCGCCGCCAAAAGCGGTGCCGGTAGTCGCCACGGCATACGCGGCGGGCGCAAACAGGGTGGCGGCGATGCCCACCCCGGCTGCGGCAAGGGCGACCCGCTTGGCCACGGTGCTCTCGACGATTGCGGGGAGCGACGTGGCCACGAGAACGGTTAGGGCCATGGCGGCCAGAGCGATCGCCACGGGACCCAGCCCGGGGGCGAAGCTCGGCGTTCGATCGAGCAGCGTGGCGCCAAACCACGCCGTGCCCAGGCACGCGATGCCGACGCCGACGCCGCCCAGCCAGATCCTGGTACGACTCTTCCACATATCGACCAGCCCGGCTCCGACGAGTGCGCCGATGGCCGGCGCAAGGGCAACCGCGTAATAGGAGTGGATGATCCCCGACATGTAGCTGAATACGATCGCCGTGACGATGAACCAGCTGCCCCATAGCAGATAGCCCGCGAGGGCGAGGTCGGTCCGATGGGCCCAGCGGCGCCGGAAGAGGCCGACCACGAGACAGACGATCGCGAGCGGGATGAGCCATGCGATCTGGCCGAACATCTGGTCGTTGAAGAGCCGCAGTAGCCCTACGTCTCCGCTGAAGCCCCCGCCACCTCCGGCACCGCTCGAGCCGAAGATTCGGCCGAGCCCGTCGTAGCCGAAGATCAGGTCGAGCGCAGAGCCGGAAGTGCTGCCGCCGATGAACGGCTTGCCGCCGACGGGCAGCAGCTCGACGATCGCTACCCACCAGCCACTCGCAATGAGGACGGTGGCAAACGCCACTCCGAGCCCGACGATCCGGCGGCGCAACGACGTGTTTGCCGAGAAGCCGAAGACAAGGGCGTAGCCGGGCAGGACGAGATAAGCCTGCAGGTACTTGGTAAGGAAGGCGAGACCGACGCACGCTGCCGCGAGCGCCATCCAGCGGTAGCTGCCGTTCTCGAGCGAGCGGAGCAGCGCCCAGGCGGACAGCACGAGCAGCAGCGTCAGCAGCGCATCGGGGTTATTGAAGCGGAAGATCAGGACCGCGGCCGGGGTCAGGGCCATCACGATCGCGGAAATCGTGGCCGCGACAGGCCCGAATGACCGCTTCACGGCGAGGAACAGGACCCCGGCCGTGGCCACGCCGGCGAGAGCCTCCGGCAGCAAGATGCTCCACGAGCTCAACCCGAACAGCCGGACCGAGAGGCCCATCAGCATGGTGCTGAGGGGCGGCTTGTCGACGGTGATGAAGTTCGCGGCGTCGAAGCTGCCGAAGAACCAGGCCGACCAGCTCTTGGACGCAGAGAGCGCCGCCGCCGAGTAGTACGTATTGGCGTAGCCGCTGACGGTCAGGTTCCAGATGTAGAGCACGGCGGCGAGGGCAAGTACCCCGGCGAACGCGGGCCGGACCCAAGTGGCTTCGTCGGCACTGCCGCGGACAAGGCTTCGCAGCCCTTCCACGGGCCGAAATCTCGGCACGAATGCAGGTCTGGTTACGGCAGTCATCGTTGTGTCCTTTCCGACGTTGAGAGCGCGGTGAGCGGGAGCTGGTGCGCGGCCGGCCCGCGAGCGTCTCGGGGCCGATCAATGGCGATTCGCAGGAGCAGGAAGCGGACGAGAGTCGCGGCCGCGTTCGCGGCCACGAGCACGGCGACCTCGGCGATGCGGCCCTGGTGCGGAGCGAAGACGCCGAGCATCGCCAGCGATGCCGAAGTGAGGGCCAACGCAACACCCAACGCCACCAGACCTGCGAAATGGTCGCGGAGTAGGCTCCGCCGGCCACGCACGCCAAAGGTCACGTGCCGGTTAGCTGCCGTGTTGGCGAGGGCCGTGATCAGGAGGGCGGTCGCGTTTGCAACGGCCGCCGGCGTGAGCTCACGCAGCCCAGCGTAGAGCGCGACATAGGCCACTGTGCTGGCAAGTCCGATCGCTCCGAAGCTGGTGAGCTGGCGGACGGTGCGGCGATGGATGGCGAAGGTGCTGGGATCGCTTAGCGCTGTCATGGCGATGACTGTGGGCCAGGCTGACTTACGAACTGGTTACGGTCGGGACGGGCCCCCGCGGCCGGGCGGCACCGCCTCGGGCGGCAGCTCCGCCTGCCACCCGACGCCACCTCCCGCAGCCGTTCGGTTGTCGGCGGCTAGCCTGAGGGTGCCACTACCACCGAATCTCGTAAACGTGCATAATGCTCAATGCGATGTTGAATATCTCTGACACGTTGAACGATGCCGGCGAAGTGGCGGCCGCCCAACCGGGGCTCGACCGCGCCGGGCTCGAGCGCGAGCTCCTCGACGAAATGACGGCCTGGTCCCCAGGCGACCGAAGAGGCGCGCTCAAGACATGGCACGCGCACGCCCTGAGCCTGGTCCACCTCAATGTCCTGACCGGGCTGGAGGTGGAGGGTCCGCTTTCCATGCGGCGCCTCGCCGAGCTAATGGACGTGTCCGACGCAAGCGCGACCGGCATCGTCGATCGAATGGAGAAGCGCGGGCTCGTCGAGCGCCGCCACGACACGGCGGACCGGCGCGTGGTTCTCGTTCACCTCACTGAAGCCGGAGCAAGGGTCTTCAGCGAAATGGCCGACCGGCGTCGAGAGATGCTGTCCAAGGTTCTCGCAGTACTGTCCCCCGACGAACTGGCGGCTCTGCTGGTCGGAATGCGAGCCATCCACTCGGCTCGCGGGCGCCTTTTGGACGACGGAGGCCCGCCCCATCCCGCGGGCGAATCCGGCTGAGAGCCACGATCACGACTCCTCCTGGCCCAATTCACCAGTCCTACACAATCCGCCAGCACGCTAGCGCCAACCTCGCCGAAGTCTCACCACCAAGGACCCACATGAGCACGCAGGACCCAAGCCGATGATCAAACTTCTCTCCAGGTTCGGATGGCCGTACCGGAAGCTGGTCGCCATCGTCATCGCCCTGGTGACGGTCCAGGCGCTGACCAATCTGTATCTGCCCAACCTCAACGCCGACATCATCAACAACGGCGTGCTCAAGGGCGACACGAACTACATCCTCCGCATCGGCGGGGTGATGCTGGTCATAACGCTGTTGCTTGGCGCCTGCTCGATTGTCGCCGTCTACTTCGGCGCTCTGACGTCGATGTCGATCGGCCGCGACCTCCGGAGCGCCATCTTCCGCAAGGTCATGGGCTTCGCCCAGCAGGAGACGAACACGTTCGGGGCCCCAACCCTCATCACCCGCAACACGAACGACGTGCAGCAGGTGCAGATGGTCCTGCTGATGGTCTTGAACATCATGGTCCTGGCGCCGATCATGTCCGTCGGCGGGCTGATCATGGCCCTTCGCGAGGACGTGCCGCTGTCGGGCACGCTCCTGGTGATCGTCCCGCTCGTGCTGATGGTGATCGGCACAATCGCCCTCATCGCCGTGCCGCTGTTCCGGTCGATGCAGAAGAAGACCGACCGCATCCAGCAGGTCATGCGCGAGATCCTCAGCGGCATGCGGGTCATTCGGGCCTTCGTCCGAACCGACCATGAGGAGCAGCGCTACGACGACGCCAACAGCGATCTGACCGACACCTCGCTCAAGGTCGCGCGGCTCTTCGCCCTCATGATCCCGTTCCTCTTCGGGATCATGAACCTGTCGATGGTCGCGATCGTGTGGTTCGGCGGGCAGCGGATCGACTCCGGCGGGATGCCGATCGGCAACCTCGCGGCGTTCCTCCAGTACGTGATGCTGATCCTCTTCTCGGTCATGATGGCCGCCCTCATCTTCGTCATGGTTCCTCGAGCGGCCGCATCGGCAGAGCGCATCAACGCCGTCCTCGACACCGAATCCACGGTTTGTGACCCGGACGTTCCGATCGTCGTGACCGACCCCCGCGGCGTCGTCGAGTTCCGTGACGTCGAGTTCCGATACCCGGGCGCCGAAAACGCGGTCCTGTGCGGGATCTCGTTCACCGCCCAACCGGGCCAGACCACCGCCATCGTCGGCGGCACGGGCTCGGGCAAGTCCACCCTGATCAACCTGATACCGCGCTTTTACGACGTGACCAAAGGCAGCGTCCTTGTCGACGGTGTGGACGTGCGCCAGATGCGCCAGGAGGATCTCTGGCGCTTGATCGGCGTCGTGCCGCAGAAAGCCTTCCTGTTCAGCGGAACGGTCGCCAGCAACCTGCGATACGGGGACGACAACGCCGACGACGAGGCCCTCTGGCACGCCCTGGCCATCGCTCAAGGCAAGGATTTCGTGAGCGAGATGGCGGGCGGACTCGAGGCCGAGATCGACCAGGGTGGGACGAACGTTTCGGGTGGCCAGCGCCAGCGCCTGGCTATCGCCCGAACGATCGTCAGGAAGCCGAAGGTATTCATCTTCGACGACAGCTTCTCGGCCCTCGACTTCAAGACGGACCAGAAGCTTCGCGGCGCGCTCCACGACCAGACCCGCGAAGCGACGGTGATCATCGTCGCCCAGCGCGTCGGAACCATCCTCCACGCCGACCAGATCGTCGTTCTCGACTCGGGCGACATCGTCGGAATCGGCACTCACAAGGAATTGATGGAAACCTGCGAAACGTATCGCGAGATCGTCTACTCGCAGCTCACCCAGGAGGAAGTGGCATGAGCGGCCCTTCGGACGGGTCCAACGGGCACGGCCCCGCTGGCACGAACGGGCGCCCGGCCGGCATCCCGGGCGGGCTCGGCGCCGCAGGCTCCGGAAATGGTCGCCCGTCGGGCGGCGCCCCTGCCGGCGGGTTCGGCGGTCCGGGTGGTCGCCGGAGGGGCGGCGGCTTCGGCCCCATGGGCCACGGCATGGCGATGCCGGCCGAGAAGGCTCGCAACTTCCGCGGCACGTTCCGCCGGCTTCTGGGCGAGCTACGCCCTGAACGCAAGTGGATCGTCCTGGTGGCGATCGTTGCGTTCTTCAGCACCGCCGGTCAGATCTTCGGCCCCAAGATCCTCGGCAACGCCATCAACAAGCTTCTGGACGGCATGGTCGGCAAGACGATGGCCCAGATGGGCATCCCGACCAACCTCACACACGACCAGGTCGTCGCCCTGCTGCGCCAGTCGCATAGTCCCCTGGCGGACATGGTGGCGGGCACCAACGCGGCGCCCGGCGTCGGCGTCGATTTCGGAGCCCTGGGCACGATCTTGCTGGGCCTCATCGGGCTGTACCTGGTCGCGACGTTCTTCAGCTGGGTGTCCTGGTACGTGATGGGCGGCGTCTCGCAGCGGACCGTCTACCGGCTCCGCCGCGACGTCGATCTCAAGCTCGCCCGCCTCCCGCTCAAGTACTTCGACACGCACCAGCGCGGGGATACTCTCAGCCGCGTTACGAACGACATCGACAACATCGCCGGCACTCTGCAGCAAAGCATGACTCAGATCATCACCTCGATCGCGACGATCATCGGCATCCTGGCGATGATGTTCTGGATCAGCCCGATGCTCGCGCTGGTTTGTCTGCTCGTCATACCCCTGGCGGCGGGTTCGACGATGCTCATCGCCCGGCGATCCCAGAAGCAATTCGCGGCCCAGTGGCAGAGAACCGGCGTGTTGAACGCGCACGTCGAGGAATCCCACACGGGACACGCCATCGTCAAGGTCTTCGGCCACGAGGAAGACGCTATCCGGCAATTCGACGAGCAGAACGAACGCGTCTTCCGGGCGAGCTTCCGGGCGCAGTTCATCTCGGGCATCATCCAGCCGGTGATGGGGTTCATCAGCAACCTCAACTACGTCGCCATCGGCGTGCTCGGCGGGATGCAGGTTGCGAGCGGAACGATGTCGCTCGGCGACGTTCAGGCGTTCATCCAGTACTCGCGCTCGTTCACCCAGCCGATCACCCAGACGGCGAGCATCGCCAACCTCCTGCAGTCGACGATGGCCTGCGCCGAGCGGGTCTTCGAACTGCTCGACGAACCCGAGGAAGAGCCGGACGCTGAGCAGCCGGCCGTTCTCGTGAACCCGACCGGCCACGTAACCCTCGAAGGCGTCTCGTTCCGCTATGAGCCGGACAAGTCGCTCATCGACGATCTCAACGTCGACGTTCGCCCCGGCGAGGTGCTCGCCATAGTCGGACCAACCGGAGCCGGCAAGACCACCGTCGTCAACCTCCTGATGCGTTTCTACGAGATCGACGCCGGCGCAATCTGCATCGACGGTATCGACATCCGCGATCTGGCGCGTGACAACCTGCGCCGGACCTTCGGCATGGTCCTCCAGGACACGTGGCTGTTCGGCGGCACGATCCGGGAGAACATCGCCTACGGCCGCGAGAACGCGACGGAAAGCGAGATCGTCGAGGCCGCGAAGGCCGCTCACGTGGATCACTTCGTCCGCACGCTGCCGCATGGGTACGACACGGCGATCGACGACGACGCCTCCAACCTCTCCGCAGGCGAGAAGCAGCTCCTGACCATTGCCCGAGCCTTCCTTGCCGATCCGGAGATCCTCATCCTGGACGAGGCCACGAGCTCGGTCGACACGCGCACCGAGATCCTCGTCCAGAAGGCGATGGCCCGGCTGATGAAGGGCCGCACTGCGTTCGTCATCGCCCATCGCCTTTCAACGATCCGCAATGCCGACGAGATCCTGGTGATGAACCACGGCAAGATCGTCGAGCAGGGCAGCCACGACGAGCTGCTGGCCCGCCACGGCTTCTACTACGACCTCTACAACTCGCAATTCGAAGAGGCCATCGCCGAAGCGGTCTAGCCGACGCGCAACTTCCACTCACCAGCCGGCGGGCCGGGCGCGCCACCGGTCCGCCCTGGCCCAAGTCGGCCGGCCTGCTCGAGTCGGAGTAACCTCCGCGAATGCATCCGTTTCGGTTCGGCGTCCAGCAGGCATCGGCGCGAAGCGGCGATGCCTGGGCGGCCCTCGCGCGCCGGGTCGAGACTCTCGGCTACAACATCCTGGTGATGCCGGACCACCTGGGCCACCAGCTCTCGCCCTTCGCGGCGCTGGCCGCTGCGGCGGCCGCAACGACACGGCTACGCATCGGCGTCTTCGTGTTCGCGAACGACTACCGCCACCCGCTGATGCTGGCGCGCGAGGCCACCACGTTGGAGCTGCTCTCCGGCGGGCGGTTTGAGATGGGGCTCGGGGCCGGCTGGATGACCGGCGATTACCGCCAGCTCGGCATGGCCTACGACCCCGGGTCGCGCCGGGTCGACCGGCTCGAAGAGGCGGTCCCGCTATTCAAACGGTTGCTCGCCGGCGAGACCGTCAGCCATCAAGGCAAGCACTACCAGCTTGACCGGGCATCGGTCGGCGTGGAGCCGGTCCAGAAGCCGCGGCCGCCGCTGGCCATCGGTGGCGGCGGGCCGAGGATGCTCAAGCTGGCGGCACGCGAAGCCGAGATCGTCGGCCTCGTTCCTGGCTTCGACGCCCACGGCCGGATCCGCGTGCGACAGGCCACGGAGACGGCGACGGTCGAGAAGATCGCAATCATTCGCGAAGCGGCCGGCGACCGGATGGAGCAGCTCGAGATCAACCTGTGGCTGGGTGACGCCGGCCTCGTCGGCAGCGGCAACTCGCTTCCGGGGTCGGTTTGGGCTGCGGCTCGTTGGGCGCCGACGGCGATCTTCGGCAGCCCTTACGTGCTCTATGGGACCCTGGCCTCGGTGCGCGACAGACTCCTCAGGCGCCGCGATCGACTCGGGGTCAGCTACTACACGGTTCCCGCCCACGCCATGGAATCGATGGCGCCGCTGGTGGAGGCACTCGCCGGCAAGTAGGGTGGTTCCGGTGGCCAGTGGCGGTTCGCTGCGGCTCGACCGCGTTCCGCTAGAGCGCGTCGCGCCCCCCGGCATTACTCTGCCGCCATGACCGACTCCGACCGGCACATTCCAGCGCCTCGATACGCGGAACGACTTACGGCCTGCCGCGAAGCCATCGCCGCGCACGGGTTCGCGGCGTTACTGATCGGGGTTGGGCCCGACCTCCGGTACCTGACCGGGTTCGTCGGCGAGCCGATGGAGCGCCTGACGTTGCTGATCGTCCCGAACGACGGCCCGGTCTCGTTCGTCGTCCCCCACCTCGAGGCTTCCAAGGCCGAGACCACGCCACTAGTCCGCGCCGGGGCTGCGGAGGTGGTCGCCTTTGAGGAGACCGACGACGCCGCAGCGCGCGTCGCGGAACTGCTGCCGAGTTCCAGTCGTGGCACAGGCCGCGCCACTGGGGGACCGATCGGGCTTTCGGACCGGCTCTGGGCGATGCACGTCCTTCAACTGCAGGGCTCCCTGCCGGGCCGGCGGTTCGAGCCAGCGAGCACCGTCCTCCGCGAGCTGAGAGAAGTGAAGGATGCCGACGAGGCGCGGCTCCTCCGTCTTGCCGCGGAAGCGGCCGATCGAACGGTGGATGCGATCGCGACCGGCCGACTGGTCGGCCGGTCGGAGGCCGAGATCAGCCGCGAGATCCGCGGCCGTCTGATCGATGAAGGGCACGACCTGGCCGACTTCGCGATCGTGGGCTCCGGGCCAAACGGCGCCTCACCCCACCACGACGCCGGCGACCGTGTGATCGGCGCCGGCGAGCCTGTCGTGCTGGACTTGGGCGGCAGTCTGGCCGGCTACGAAAGCGACACGACTCGGACGATCTGGGTGGCCGGCGAAGCGGGCGTGCAACCCGAGCCGGAGTTCAGGCTCGTGTACGACCTGGTGCGCCAAGCCCAAGCGGTGGCCACCGCGGCGGTCAGACCCGGAGTCCCGGCCGAGCTGATCGACGCGGCTGCCCGCCGGGTCATCGAAGACGGCGGATACGGCGACTACTTCACCCACCGCGTCGGGCACGGAATAGGCCTCGAGGTCCACGAAGACCCGTACATGGTGTCGGGTAACGCCACCCAGCTTCGGCCGGGGATGGCCTTCAGCGTGGAGCCGGGGATCTACCTTCAGGACCGATGGGGCGTCCGCCTGGAGAACATCGTGATGTGCACGCAGACCGGCGTGGATGTTCTCAACCGCTCGAACCTCGACCTTCGGGTAGTCCGCGGCTGATCGAGCGGGGCCGTCCGTAGCCCAAATGGCGTCTGGTAGCCGCGAGGGGCCGGCGCTAGCATTTCGTGCAGTCGATCTGCCGCGACGGCAGACCCGCTTGGGACGGGCAGGGAGGTTCCGATGGCTTCGTGGCGCAGGGCTTACGGGCGGCTGGGGGCCTTGGCCCTGGCACTCGTCTTCGTGGCCGGCTGCAGCAGCTCCGGCGCAACCTTCCCGCACACTCTGAGCTCGAGCCGAGCCTCGGGCTCGGCCGGTCCGCTCGCCTCGGGCGTCTATGTCGTCGTGCCAGGAGCGTCGGGCGCTGGCGCCTCCCAAGCTCCCGCATCGGGCGCTCCCAGGGCCACCGCCGGCGCCGCAACCGTCGACCAGATCACGGCCGACTATACGTACAAGGACGAGTTGATCACGCCGATCGCCCACCTCTACGGCACCTTCCTAGACGACTTCGTGATCGTGACGATCAACAACAAGAACTCGGGAGCCGTGAAGGTCGTGATCACGAGCCAGATCAGCGGCTACACCGACCAGGCCACCGACACGGTCACCGTCGACGCCAACGGATCTCAAGAGGTTCGCCAGAACCCTCGACTCACCACCGCCGCGATCGACGGCCTCAACAGCGAGCATCAGGCCGACTTGCACGTGGCCGTCTCATATCTCGACAACGGCCAGCCGCGGACGATTCTCGACCAGACTAACCAGACCTTGATCACGTCTCGGCGCGACTTTCCCTGGAGCATCAAGGGGTTCACCCAGCAAGAAAACTACGACCTCATCACGGCCATGGTCACGCCTACGGACCCGTCAGTGGAGAGCCTGATCCGCGACGCCGCCAACTACGACCCAACAGGCTCGATGTCGAGCGGCTATGACGCCCAGAATGACGACGATGGCACGGTCTGGCAGCGTATGGCGGACGTCTGGCAGGCCGAGGCGACCGACTTCAAGCTGACCTACATCAGCACGCCGATAACGTTCGCGTCTGGTTCGTCACAGCGAATCCGATTGCCGGGCGAAGTGCTCGACACGAGCAGCGGCAACTGCATCGAGCTGACTTTGCTGTACGCGTCGGTGGTAGAGGCCCTGGGCATGCAGCCGGCGATCGTCGTAGTCCCCGGCCACGCCTACGTGGCGGTCCGGCTGGACGACACCAACGACTCCTATTACTTCATCGAGACGACCATGATCGGTCAGGCGACCTTCAAGCAATCCGTGACCGAGGGCGTCAGCGAGTGGAGCGCTGCACAGCCGCACGTGGCCGCCGCAGAGACGGACTACGGCTGGGTGGACGTAGCCACCCAGCGCCAGAACGGCATCGACCCGATCCCCTGGCGCTAGACCCGAAACGGCCTCAGTACGATCCGAGCTCGACCGGCCGGTTCGGTCGTAGCGAACCGCTGCGATCAGCCGATCGCCCCGTCCGCGACAGTCGGCTCGGTGGGTTCCGCCGCAGCCAGCGGGGAACGTATGGCCAGGTCTTCGAGGATCGCCCGACGGTCGTCTTCGTCGAGGTCGGCACCCCAGAGCGCGGCGTCCCTGCCCCAGATCGCCCGAACGGCCGCGAGCCCTCCTGGGCCCAGGGCCTCGAACTCGAACGACTCGATCCACGGGCGGCTGGCTTTCCGCTCCTTGAGCCAGCCCTCGGCAGACGTCTTGACGGCCGCGAGGAAATCGGTGGTATCGCGTCGCTTGAACTGCCTCAGCGAGCCCTTCAGCTCGTTGAACTCGGCTATCGAGTCGCGCGACCGGTCCTCGGCTCCAAGCTGCATCATGCGGCCGAATGTCCGGTAGAGCAGCCATCGGAACGTAGCCTCATCCGGATCGAAGTCAGGCGCCGGCATCGCGTCGGGCCACATCTTCCTGCCGATCTCATCGAGCCGGATGGATCGGCGGCCGGCCTCGTTCCAGGACTCTTCCCCGGAGATGATGTCGTTCAGCTCCGCGATCATCAGGTCGCACAGCTCAGCGTTCTCTGGCGTCCTCAGGGCCTCGATGCGTGCGATCTCGGTGCGCAGCCGGAGTAGGGTGACCGAGCTCCGGTCCCGCCGGACCATGTTCGCCAGCCTGGCGGTCTCGATCTTTGCCCGCCGCAGCTCCCACGCCCGCTCGAGCCCGCCCAGCCGTATGAACCACCGGACCGGGACCAGCATCATGGCCCCGATCAGGGCGGCAAGCCCAAAGATGGTGGCCGCCCGCTCGGGTCCGGGTTGTGCCAAAGCGGCCGGGATCAGGACCCAGGCGAGCGCGATGACGATGCCCCAGCGGGCCGAATTGAGGACCTGGGTGCGCGGCCTGGCATGGGCCTCAGTGAGGCCGATCGCCTCGGTCCGGAACATGAAGATCGAGAGCGCCGTCAGGCCTGCGGCTGCCAACACCGCCGCGTTCATCGCTCACGACCTCCCGGGCCCGTCCCCTTCGACGATTCCGCCGTCTGTCGGAACGAAGGTTAGCGATTGGGCCCGTCGATGCCAAGGATCAGGCGACCGGCCGCGGACGGCGGACCCGGGCAAGAGCTCGCTCCGCCTGGGCTCGGTGAACCCGACCGTGTCCCGCCTGGACCCGGAAGATCAGTTCGTAAGATTCGGGACCACGCTCCGCATGCAGCCCGATGCGGCCTCGATCGGCGACCGTGGTGCGACGCCACAGCGTAACGTTGGCGCGCCGCAGCGCACCGAAGAAGTCGAGCAGGGCGCCCGCTTCGTCGGCGGAGTGGTTCAGGCGCGCAGCCCACGCGTCCTGGTCGAAGCCGACGAGCGGCGGCTCGTGCTCGGAGAGGATCCAGCGGTACCGAGCGGAGGTGACCAGCTCCGCGTCGGTGAGATGCCCCAGGCACTCGAGCACCGACCATTCCCCTTCGTCGGGGCGCGTCCGCAGGTGCGCTCCGGCCTGATCGATGAGGCGGCGCCACAACTCCGGTTCAGCCTCCTGGACCTCCGCCGGATCGTCTTGGCCGAGAGCGTCCAGCATCGTCTGCCGGTAAGCGTTGGCCTCTTCGGGCGACATCACGGTCATCTCGCAACTCCTCGGGTCGACCGCCGAGGCGGCACGGCAGCGAATCTCACGGTGCCGGTACAGGGTAGCGCCGTCGACCGGCATGGGCCGGACAGGCGAGGCCAGCCGTCGCGTCGTCTCGGCCCGCCGGCCTCCGGAACAGCGCCGGCATTGAATCACCCGACACGTGCCGTACGCCACGAGCGTCGCGTCGGCGGGTAGTCTACGGATGCCCAGGTCCACGGGTCCGCTGAGCAGACCACGAGTGAGCAGGAATGAGCGTTTCCCAGCGAACCGAGAAGGGGGTCGTGGGGACAGTGGCGCCCGCCGCCGCGACGCCCGCACCCCTTGCCGCGCCCGACGCCCCGCACATCCTGATAGTCGGCGGCGGTGGCACGGGTGGCGCGCTGGCCCACGACCTGACGCTCCGCGGCATGCGCGTCACCCTCGTCGAGCGGGGCGAGGTCACTTCCGGGACCACCGGGCGCCACCACGGCCTGCTGCATAGCGGCGCCCGCTACGCGACCACGGACCGGACTGCGGCGATCGAATGCATCGCCGAGAACAAGGTCCTGCGGCGCATCTGCCACGGATCGTTCGAGGAGAACGACGGCCTTTTCGTCGCCCTGACCGATGACGACGTGGAGTTCGAGAAGCAGTTCGTGGAGTCCTGCTGGCAGTCCGCGGTGCCCACCAGGCGGGTCGACCGTGAGGCCGCTCTGCGCATGGAACCCGGCCTCAATCCCGATCTGAAGTTCGCCATCCAGGTCCCCGATGCGACGATGGACGCGATGCGCATGCCCCTTCGCTTCTTCGCCACAGCACGTCGGAACGGGGCCGACATCCGTTCGTTCACCGAAGTCACGGGCTTTGTGATGACCGGCAGGAACCTGACCGGCGTTACGGTGCGCGACCACGCCGGGGGCCGCGACTACGAGATCGGCGCGGACATAGTGATCAACGCCGCGGGGCCCTGGGCCCGCAAGGTCGCGGCGATGGCGGACGTTTCGGTCCCGGTGGTGCCCTCGCCAGGAGTGCTGGTGGCGTTGCGAGGCCGGCGCTGCAACATGGTCATAAGCCGGCTCCACGCACCAGGCGACGGGGACGTCGTCCTGCCGCAGCGAGGGCTCACCGTGGTCGGCACGAGCTCATGGATCTCGGACGATCCCGACGACCTGCCGGCCCCGGCCGACCACGTCGCGATGATCGTCCGAGAGGCCGCCGCTCTTGTGCCGTCGGTCGCGACGGCTGAGATCCGTGCGGCGTGGTCCGCCGCCCGGTCCCTTGTCGGCAACGGGGCCGCCGGCGGGGCGGCGGGCGCGGCCGGTGCCAGTCGCGAGTTGCCCCGCGATATGGGCTGCTTCGACCACGCCACCGACCCGACCCCGACTGAAGGCCTCGTAACGATCGTCGGCGGCAAAGCCACGACAATGCGGGCAACGGCTGAGACGGCCGCCGATGTCGTGTGTGCCAAGCTTGGCCTCGTCCGGCCTTGCCAGACTGCCGAGGTGGTGCTCCTGCCGCACACCGCCTGGTACTCGGAGTGAGCCCGCGGAGCGCTCGACCAAGGGACACGACCAGCTCGTCAGGGTCGATCGATCCGGCCGTGCCGGACTCCACGTCGTTGGAGGCGGCAGCGCCAGTTGAGGCCGCGGCATCCGCTGGGCCGGTAGAGCCGCCCCTCTCCGAGCCACCCGGCGCCCCGCCGGTCGAGCCCGCCGCAGCCGACTCATCCGCCCCGCCGGCGGTCCACTTCCAGATCTCGCGCTGGAAGAAAGGCGACCTCGGCCCCCATTACGACGAGTTCGACGTCCAGCTCGGGCCGGGCGCAACCGTGCTGGATGGGCTGCTCGAGATCCGGCGCGGCCAGGACCCTTCGCTGGTGGTCCGCCATTCGTGCTTGCACGCCTCGTGCGGCACCTGCGGCGTGCGGGTAAACGGCCGTGAATCACTCGCCTGCGACACCAGGATCGTGGGCCTGCCACCGGAGAAACCGGTCAGGGTCGAGCCGCTTGCCAACCAGCGTCCGGTATCCGATCTCGCCACTGATATGGTCGACTTCTACGCCCGGTTCGACTCAGTCGGGCTGCCCGCGGTGCGGGCCGCGGAGGTGGCGGGCGTCACGCCGCCAGAGAACGTCAAGGCCTTCGGGCGATTCGAGAATTGCATCGAGTGCGGGCTGTGCCTGTCGGCGTGCCCGATCGCACGGACGAGCCAGGAGTTCATCGGACCCGCGGCGCTGGCAGCCGCCGCGCGGGTGGTTAAGGAACCACGCGGCCACGGTCTCGGCCCTGTGCTGGGGCTTGCGTCGGAGCCGGACTCGGTGTGGCGCTGCCACGACGCCCTCGAGTGCACTGCCGTCTGCCCCTCGGCCGTGGACCCGGCCGCAGCTCTTCTCGAGCTACGCCGACACATCGCCGCCACTGCCCTGAAGCGGCTCCTCCGGCGAGGGGTCTAGTTCTCTCCCGTGCCGCTACGGCTGGTAGATCTCGACGCTGTACGCATCCGCGCCTGAACCCCCGCCGGCTATGAGAACACTGCCGTCTTGCAAGAGGGTGGCCGTGGTCAGGACGGCCCGGACTGCGTTCATCTGGCCGGTCGCGGCGAACGTGCCGACCGTCGGGTCGTACAGCTCGGCCGACTTGTCGTAGCCCCCGGCGACCAGCACGCGTCCGTCTTGCAGGAGCGTGGCCGTCATTCCGTCTCGAGCGGCGATCATCGATCCGGTTGCGGTGAAGGCCAGCGTGGCGGGATCGAAGATCTCGGCCGACGCCAGCGGCTTCTCATACACGGCGCTGCTGTTGCCACCCACGATCAGCACCCGGCCGTCGTGGAGCAAGACCGCGGCGGGAAGTAGTCGGCCGGTCAGCATCGAACCGGCGGTCTCGAAGGCACCGACCTTTGGGTCGTAGAGCTCCGCCGACGTATACAGGCTCGGGCCCGTGCAACAACCGCCGACGACCAGGACTCGGCCGTCGGCCAGCTCGGTCGCCCCAAAGCTGTCGCGGGCCTCGAGCATCGATCCGGTGGCCGTGAAGGTGTTCGTGTCCGGGTCGTAGAGCTCGGCCGTGGCAAGGGCCGTGCCATCTGCGTCGTGACCGCCCAACACGAGAACGTCGCCGTTCCCAAGCAGGAAGGACTTCGCCCCCGATCGAGCCGTCAGCATCGATCCGGTGGCTGTGAAGGTGTTCGTGTCCGGGTCGTACAGCTCGGCCGACGCCTGCGGGACCGTGCCGGCGTCCGCACCGCCGGCGACCAGCGCGCGGCCGTCCTGGAGCACCGTCACGCTTGGATCGAGCCGCGGCACCGTCATCGGTCCGGTCTCGGTGTAGATGCCAGTCCCAGCATCGAAGATCTCGGCCGTGGCCAGTGCGGCACTCGAATCGTCTCGGCCGCCGACCAACAGCACACGGCCGTTCTTGAGCAGAACGGCATTCAGACGAGCCGCCTGCATCGAACCGGCCGGCGTGAAGGTTCCCAGGCTGGCTGGGGCCGGAGCGGTGGAGGACACGGTGGCCGGGGTTGCGGTGGCCGGCGGCGTCGCGGCAGCCGGCGTCCGCGTCGCGGAAGGAGTGGGCGTCGGCGCTCCACTACCGCAGCCGGCGACAATGACGAGTAGCAGGGCGGCTCCGGCCCGCAGCACCGTTCGGCGTCGCAGCACCGTTCGGCGTCGCAGCACCGTCGGGCGTCGCAGCACGACTGCGAGCCAGCCTCGGCTTCGGCGAGATCCCCGCATCCGAGCCTCCGAGAACGCCGCCGGCCAGGAGCCGTCGGCTCCACGCGCCGAGGGATGGCACGCGGTCCCTCCGCCGACTAGTCTAGGCGGGCCGACGCCCACCGGCGAGGCCCAGACCGAGGCTCGGTCCGCTCCAGGTCAGCCAGTCCGATGACGGCCAATGAACCGCCCGCCAGAGATCCGGCCAGGGCTACCGCATCTGCGCCGGTGAGCTCGGAGGTCGACTCGGGCGTTGGGCCGACCGGGAGACACACGCTCGTCGTTGGGGCGGGAGCGGTTGGTTCGTACCTCGGCGCCCTTCTCGGCTCCGTCGGCCATGACGTCACGCTGATCCGTATCTTCGAGCCCGACTCCGAGCGGCCGCTGGTGCTCGTCCGTCCCGACGGATCGCGCGTCACCGTCCCGGTCCACCGCCATACGCGAACCGCGGATGCAACCGCGCCAGACCTGATCCTCGTCGCGGTGAAGATGCCCGCCCTCCGCGACGCCCTGGCTCCGACGTTGCGCTGGCCGGATGTTCCAACCCTGACGGTGGAGAACGGGATCGGCGCCGAAGGAATCGCGGCCGAGGTGCGGCCTGGGGCCCCGATGCTCGCCGCATCGCTGACGGCCCCGATCCAGCTCGCCTCGGAAGACGAGGTTCGATGGCTCGGCAAAGGCGGGCTGGCGCTGGCAGCCGCCGACCAAGCCGCCAAACCTCTGGTTCGAGACGTGCTCGTCGACTTCGAACGCGCCGGCCTGCGCGTCGCCGAGCGCCCGGCCGCGGCGCCGATGAAGTGGTCGAAGCTGCTGGCCAACCTGATCGCAAACGCGACGGGCGCCATTCTGGACATGAGTGCCGACGACATCTATCGCGACCCGCGGCTCTTTGACCTCGAGCGGAGGCAGGCCCTTGAGACTCTGGCCGTTATGAGCCGGCAGAATCTCAGGCCGGTTGCGCTGCCCGGGGCGCCGATCCCGTGGCTCGTCCGCTGCTTCAGGCTGCCTCCAGCGCTCGGCAGACCGATCCTGACCCGTGTCGTCGGCGGGGCCCGGGCGGGAAAGGCGCCCTCGCTCCGGATGCAGGTGAGCGCCGCCCCGCCCGACTCGCCCTGTGCCGAACCAACCGAAGTGGCCTGGATGAACGGGGCCGTGGCCCGTTCCGGAGCCCAGCTCGGAGTGGAGACGCCGGTCAACACCCGCCTTGCGGCGCTGGTCGACGAGGTCGCCACGAACCCGATCCGGCGGGCATGGTTGCGCTGCCATCCGGAGCGGCTCCTCGCCGAGATGGCGTAGGGCACGAGCCGACGGCGCGCGCGGTGCCCGTCAAGGCAAGCCAGGAGCCATGATCGACTGCCCCGTCCACGTCCGATTGGCCGCCCTATACTTCCCCGCGATGCAAGACGTTGACCTCGTCCGGGTCGCCGTGGCCATCGTCGCCGGCTACCTCCTGGGCGGCATTCCCTTCGGGATCATCATTCCCCGGCTCATCGGTGGACCCGACCCCCGCACCCTCGGCAGCGGTCGGACGGGCGGTGCCAATGTGTCGCGTGCGGTCGGTTTCCGTTGGGCAGCCGTGTCGGGTCTGCTCGACGTCGCCAAGGGAGCCGTCGCCGTTCTCTTCGTCGTGGCCATCGGCGGCGGCGCCGTTCCGCAGGTCGCCGCCGCGCTGGCGGCCATCGTGGGCCACAGCCGCTCACCGTTCATCGGGTTCCACGGTGGCCGTGGCGTCGCCCCCGCCACGGGCGGAGCGATCATCCTCGCTCCGGTGATCCTCCTCGCCATCTTCCCCGTCTTCGCCCTCACGATCCTCATCACCCGGATCTCGTCCCTCGGATCGCTGAGTGCCAGCCTGATCGGCGGCATTGCGATGGCGGTTGTGACGGCGGTGACCCCCCTCGCCTCCATCTATTACGTGTATGCAGTCGGCGTCCCCGGCCTGATCTGGCTCTTTCACGTCGACAACATCGGGCGCCTGCTGCGCGGCGAGGAGCGGCGAGTAGGCCGCCGGCCGCACGCTTCGGAAGCAGCCGAACCCAAAGACGAGGCGCGGCCGCGGTAGGGGTCGGGGCTCCAGGACCGGACTCTTCGACCTTGCGCGGAGATTGGGAGCCCCGGCCCTTGCCCCGCCGAGTGTCTCTCCTTATCGTTGCGTACGGCGGTCAATGCACAGCCCCATACCGCTGCCGGCGTATCTTGATCGGGACTGAACAACCGAGATCTCCCATCGGAGATTCCACAGGTACCCAGGATTGGACTGGGGAAGCCATGGGAACGGAAATCGAATTCGTCGGATTTGCCGACGACTGCCGGGTCGAGGGGAAGGTCGACCTGGAAGACGCCAGACTGGCCGATCTGCTCAATTCGAGCCCGACCATCGTCGTCCGCGACGTGACCGTCGTCAGCACCCTGGACGGACACACGCAGGAGCTCGACCGGCTGGAGATCCAGCGCGACGAGCTGGATATCGTCGTCGCCAGCGGCCCACGCGGCGACCCGAAGCGACGCATCGCCACGAAACCCAACGGCGTGACCATGAAGCTCGGCCCGTACTCGACCGAGGGATTCATGCACGCACCCCCGACGGCGAACCCGGTGACCGGTTTTGGCCATCGTCCGGCCATGGTCGCGATCACGGACGCGGTGCTGGAGTACGTGTTCTGCGAGGAGCCCCGTAGCGAGTGGTTCCGGACGCTGCTCGTCAATCGCGAGCTGGCGGATTCGCTGCGCACGATTGCGAGACCGGGCAGCATGCAGCCAGGCGCCGCCTGATCCTCAGCGTCTCTGAGCTGATCGGGCCGCCGGGCGCCGAACCTGGCATGATTGGCGCCATCAGGGGCCCACAGGGAGATTTCGTTCTGTCGATGGATCGCGCGACGGCCGGTAGCCCGGCTCGAGCAATTGCCGGCCTGGCCGCGCTGCAGGACCTGAGCGTCCTGCTCGAAGGAATCGAAGACCCCAGATCCCAGCGCCCTGTCTGCCGTCAGGTCCTGGAGGCCCGTCGCAAGCTCCTGGGGCCGGATCATCCGACGACGATCGAGGTCGAGGCTCGCCTGGCGGCCATCGCCCTCGAGCTCGAGGAATTCCTGGTCGCCCGCGATGCCTACACCGTCCTTTTGGAGAGGAGCGAGCGCGTCTTCGGGCCGCGCAACCTGGACACGCTCTCCGCAGCCCACGGGCTCGCCGTCGCCCTGTCGTACATGGAAGAGCCGCAGACGGCGCGGCCTTTGTATGAGCGCGTCTACAACGGACGGCGCAGCGTGCTTGGGGCCGATGATCCGGCGACTCTCAGCGTCCTCCACAATCTCGGCCTGACCCATCGTGCCCTCGGCGACAACGCGGCCGCGCGGGCCACGCTCGAGCAGCTGCTCGATACCCAGCGCCGCGTCTACGGTCCCGAGAACATCCTGACGCTGCGAACGATGACCAACCTCGGCAGCGTGTTGATCGCCATGGAGGAGTACCCGCGCGCCTGCGAGGTCCTGGCCGAGCGCGTCGACCGCAGCCGCCGGATCCTGGGACCAACCCACGCGGACACGCTCGACGCGATGCTCTCGCTTGCCAGGGCCCTGTGCGGGACCGGCGACAATGCGTCGGGACGCTCCCTCTCCGAGCAGGCGCTTGCGGCGACGATCGCCACCTTCGGCCCCGATGCCCCCGAGACGATCGCCGCCATGACCCAGCACAGCAGGCTGGTGCTCAAGCTGGGCGATGCCAAGGCCGCGACAACCGCCTACCGGACCTTGTTCGACAAGCTGACCAGGCTCAATGGGCCGGAGGACGTGGCCACTCTCGACGCGATGGCGGGGCTGGCCGACGCTGTGGGGCGGGGCGGCGACCACAAGCGCGCCCACGACCTGGACGTCCAGTTGCTCGACCGCCGGGAGAAGATCCTGGGCCCCGACCACCCGGCCACGTTGTGGACGATCGGAGATCTCGCCTGGAACCTGGAGCAGCTGGGAGACCTGAGCGGGGCCGCTGCCAGGTTCGGCGAGCTCGTCGAGGCGCGGACCAGGACGATTGGGCCCGACGAGCCGGATACGGTCTGGACCATCCAGGGCCTGGTCAGGGTGCTCACCAAGCTCGAGGCCCACACCGATGCCCGCCGTGCCTACGCCCGACTCTACGAGACGCAGGATCGACGCCTCGGGGCCGAGTCTGAAGAGACGCTCGCCGCGTTGCGCGGTCTGGCGTGGGAGCTCGCCAAGGTCGGCGAGTTCGATGCGGCACGACGCGCCTGGGCGCAGCTCGTCGAGACGCACGAGCAACTCCACGGCCCAAAGGACGAGCGCACGCTCGACTGCCTGGTCTGGCTGGCCGAGGCGCTCGAGGAACACGGCGACGAGGAGCAGGCACGCGTCATCTCAGAGCGACTGGCCGGTCCGCTCGGCCGGCTCTACGCCGCCAGCGCCGACGCAGCCGGGCCGGACGATCCGCTTACTCTTACTTTAGGCCACGGTCTGGGCCTCACTCTCGAACGGCTCGGCCAGCTGGAGGCCGCCCGCGTCGCCTACCAGACGACGCTCGAGGGATACCTCCGCGTCCAGGGCAAGCGCGGCCGGGCCGTGGCCGAGCTCCGCGGCCGGCTCGCGGACGTGGCTCTGATGATCGGCGACGCCGCCTCCGCCCACGCCATGTACGGCGAGGCGCTGGCGATCATGCGCAAGCACCCCGGCCCCGAGGACCCCGATATGCTCGATCTCGTCAGCCGCGACGCCGCCGCGCTGATGCAGCTCGGCAAGAAGATCGCGGCCCGCAACCAGGCGCGGACCGTCGTCGATGGATACCGGCGGACCCTGGGCGAGGAGAACCCGCTCACCGTTCGCGCCCAGGCCCGCCTCGACGCCATGTTGCCCGGCCGACGGCGACGCCCAGCGTTCTGAGGAAGGCTCGCGGCCGCAAATGGACCCTCGGCGGACGTCAGGCGTTCGCCTCGCGACTCCGGCGGCTTGCCGTGCCCTGCGCAACGAGCCGTGCCGGACTCGGCGGCTTACTTGCGCAATGGCGGGGCATGCCCTTACACTTCGCAGCCAATGAACACCCACCCCTTCAGCCGCCAGGAGAACTCGCGCAAGGCCACAAGCCTGCGCTGTTCGATGATGTCCATGCCCTGGCGGCCCCGAAGTGCGGAGGATGGGGTCTGAGGTTCCGGCTCACCTAGCAGCGTAGCCGGACCGAAGATCGGTCCCGGGGCCGCGGACTCCACACGGAGCCGCGGTTCTTTGTTCTCCGGACCACACGACGGGCAGCCGCCACAGTCACTGCCCAACCCCAAGGGCTCCCCGGGATCAACCGCAGGTTCGAGCCACGCCGCCGTGAGGCGGCCAGCCCCAGGAGACCAACGATGTCCGAGAACACCCCCGCCCGTCGCCGCGAAACCCTCGCCGTCCACGCCGGCCAGAGCGTCGATCCAACGACCAAGGCCCGCGCGGTCCCCATCTACGCCACAACCAGCTACGTCTTCGACAACGCCGACCACGCCGCCCGGCTCTTCGGGCTGCAGGAATTCGGGAACATCTACACCCGGATCATGAATCCGACCACCGGCGTCTTCGAGGAGCGCGTCGCTGCCCTCGAGGGTGGCGTCGGCGCCCTTGGCGTCGCCTCCGGTCAGGCGGCCGAGACGCTGACGATCCTCAACCTCGCCCGGGCCGGCGACAACATAGTCACCAGCGCGTCGCTATACGGTGGCACCTACAACCTGTTCCGGTACACGCTGCCCAAGTACGGCATCGACTTCCGCTTCGTCGACGGCTCCAAGCTGGAGCAGTTCGAGGCGGCGATCGACGGCAAGACGAAGGCCGTCTACCTCGAAACCATCGGCAACCCGCGCCTCGACGTGCCCGACTTCGAGGGGATCGCGGCGATCGCCCACAAGCACAAGATCCCGGTCATCGTCGACAACACCTTCGCGCCGATCCTGTCTCGCCCGATCGAATGGGGCGCCGACATCGTCGTCCACTCCGCCACCAAGTGGATCGGTGGCCACGGCACCGCCATCGGCGGCGTGGTCGTCGACAGCGGCAAGTTCGACTGGGCGGCATCGCCGCGCTTCAAGGCCGACTTCGTCGATCCGGACGAGTCCTACCACGGCGTCAGCTACACGGCGGCCTTCGGCAACCTGGCCTTCATCCTCAAGCTCCGCGTCCAGCTCCTCCGCGACCTGGGCCCGGCACTGAGCCCCTTCAACGCCTTCCTCTTCCTCCAGGGTCTCGAGACCCTGCCGTTGCGGATCGAGCGCCACAGCTCCAACGCACTGGCCGTCGCCCGCTGGCTCGAGGGTCACCCGGCCGTCGAATGGGTCAGCTACCCCGGCCTCGCATCGCACCCGGCCCATGAATTCGCTCGCAAGTACCTTTCGGGCGGGTTCGGAGGCGTGGTCACCTTCGGCCTCAAGGGCGGCGTGGAAGCCGGCCGCAAGCTCATCGATTCGGTCCAGCTCTTCAGCCTGCTGGCCAACGTCGGTGACGCCAAGAGCCTGATCATCCACCCGGCTTCGACAACTCACCAGCAGCTTTCGGCTCAGGATCAGGTCGCAAGCGGCGTGACACCCGAGCTGGTCCGAATCTCGGTCGGCATCGAGCACATCGACGACATCATCGCCGACCTCGACCAGGCGATCGGCGCGGCGACCGGCGTCCGCTCCGCCGCACCGGTGGGCGCCGCCCGCTAGGGCGGAAGACCGACCGATGGCCTGGACGTCGGTCACGCACGGGGCGTCGGGTGGGCGCGACGGCGCGCCCCCCGACGGTCTCGCCGACCCCAGAGAGCCGCCTCCGAATTCGCGTGCCGGGTCCCCCACGGGGCTCGGTGCGCAACCGTTTCTTGAACCGCGGGTCTCCGCCTGGCCGCCCGCCGCCGAGGCTTCGTCGGGCGCATGGGCCGCCGCCAAACCGTTCGCCGTCTCCGACCCCGGCGTTTCCACCGCACGCGAGGACCCGGGTTCTCGTAGCCTGAGCGGAGTGGACAGCTCGATCGATCCGCACACCGGCAAGATCGTCTCGCGCTGGCTCGGGCGCTTTGTCCTGGAGTCGGGTGCCGTCCTTCCCGACCTCGTGGTCGCGTATCGTCACGATGGCGTTCCGATCGGCGAGGGGCGCCAGATCCTGGTCGTCCACGCGCTGACCGGCTCGGCCGACGCCGCCGGGGACTGGTGGGCGCCTCTGATCGGACCGGGCCAGGCGCTGGACACCGAGAAGTTCGGCGTCATCTGCATGAACCTGTTGGGTAGCCGCTACGGCACCACCGGGCCGACGTCGCGGAACCCGGTGACCGCAAAGCCGTACGGACGCGCCTTCCCCCGAGTAACCGTGCGCGATCAGGCGCGGGCACAGTGGCGTCTCCTGGACGCCTTGGGGATCGGCAAGCTCGCCCTCGCGATCGGTGGCTCGCTCGGCGGCATGGTCGCGCTTGAAGTCGCCCTCGAGCGGCCCGGCGAGATCAGCCGCGTGGTTCCCATCGCCGCGCCGGCCCGAATCGGCCAGCTGGCCGTCGGCTGGGACCACATCCAGCTCGAGATCGTCGACAAGCTGGGAATGGACGGGCTGGACCTGGCTCGCGAGCTCGCCATCACCACGTACCGCAGCGAGATCGACTTCGAGCAGCGTTTCGCCGGTCGCGTCGAGCCCGACGGCACGCCATCGATCGTGAGCTACCTGCGCCACCAGGGTCGCAAGCTCCTCGAACGGTTCGACGAGGACACCTACCGGTCGCTCGTCCACGCCATGGACACCCACGACATCGGCCGCGACCGCGGCGGCGCCGTCGCCGCGCTGCAGCGACTGGCGGCCTACGGGACGCAGCTGACCGGTGTCGGCATCGAGGGCGACATCCTCTACGGCACCAACCAGGTCCAGACGATGGTCGAGGCCGCCAAGGAGGCTGGCATGGACGCGGCCTACCGCGAGATCCGCTCCACGAAGGGCCACGACGCGTTCCTGGTCGAGTGGGAGCAGCTCAAGTCGATCCTGGCCGACGCGCTGAAATAGCGGGGCGGCACCTGACGGCGGTTTTCGCACAATTCCAACATGGCTTGCGTGGAGTAAGCAGCTCCGGGATTCGAGGAACAGCCAGGCCTTTGAGTTAGCTGCGCGCGACTATCCAAGGGCCGACCCGGCGCCTGTCCCGGGTGAGTTGCGCCCAGAATCCCGCCCGCCCGACTGTCCTTGTCGCTCTACGCCAATACCAGTTGCATTTGGAGGTGTGGCGGCGACAGCCTTGCTCGGGCGCCCAGCCCAGGGAACGCCAGCATCCGACGGTGGGCCTCTCGTCGGTCGCTTCCCTGTCACCGCGGGCTCTACGGAACTTCAAGCCAACCTTCACGGACCGCCCGAGTGGCGAGTTCGGTCCTCGACTGCACGCCCAATCGGTCGAACATCCGGCTCAGATGGCCCTCGACCGTCTTGGCCGTGATTCCCAGCGCCGTCGCAATCTCGTCGTTGGTGCAACCCTCGACCACGAGCCGCACGACGTCGAGCTCGCGAGCGGTGAACGTCCGGGCGTGACCGGGAGGGCGGACCCCGAATGAGACGCCGCCGGCACCTGCCCGCCGAATCGCCTCGAGTAGCTCCGAAATCGGGGCGGTCTTGAGCACGAAGCCAGCCGCCCCGAGCCGCATTGCAGCCGCCACGTACTGCGGATAGTCGTACGCGGTCAGGACCACGATCGCCGGAATCGGGCGCTCCGGCGTAGACCCCAGCACGGTCAAACCGCTCGTGGACCCGAGCCGGATGTCGAGCAGAACAACGTCCACGACCGTTGGATCGAGCAACCGTGCCGCCTCTGCGAGCGACCCCGCCGTGCCTGCGATCGCCAACCCCTCGACGGTCGCAAGCAGCGCAACAGTCCCCTCGCGCACGACCGGGTGGTCGTCGACGATGGCGACTCGGATGGGCCGGGGTGAGTCGCTCATGTGGGCTTCACAGCCGAACCCGTCGCTGGTGGGGCTGCCTCGACTGGCAGACCCGCTCCCCTCGCGGGCGGTGCTGCGTCTGCGACAGCCGCTTCGGACCCAACCGGACCCGCACCTTCCCAAACCAGGCGCACCCTCGTGCCGCCGCCGGGCCGCCGTCCGATCGACAGCACCGCTGCGATGGCCTCAGCGCGCTGCGACATGTTCATCAAGCCGAGATGACCGGTCCGTTCGGCCGACTCGGCTGCGCCCGCCGGCACACCTGCACCGGCGTCGTCGACCTCCAACTCGGCCCATTTCCCGCCCCCGCGGTACCGGACCCGGACCGGCGGCGCCCCGTGTCGGGCGGCGTTGGCGATCGCCTCTTGCGCCACCCGGAAGAAGGCCAGTTCGGCGTCGGCGGGCAAACGCTTCTCGTCCTCCAGCCGATCGAGCGCGATGTGCCCGGCCGACTGCTCGAACCGCGCGCACAGCCACTCGAGCGCCGGGCCGACGCCCAGGTCGTCCAGGACTGGCAACCGAAGGTCGCCGCAGATCACTCTCAGCCGCTCGGCGACCTCCCGCGTTGCCGCAGCATTCTCCACGTCCCCTGCCGCATCGAGCCGCCGCACGAGCATGGTCAGATCCTGGAGAGCATAGTCGTGGATATCCGCCGCGATCCGCGCTCGCTCCGCGTCCGTCGCGGCGACGACCAGGTCGCGCTGGCGGGTCGTCCGGCCCAGCAGGCCCATGACCGGCCGAAGGGTCAACCGCCGGGCCTCGATCGCGCTCAGCCACAGCAGGATTGGCCACACGACGTACGAGCTGGTGAAGAGCAGGCTGATGCACGAGATGCCCGGCGTGATGGCCGGCAGCATCAACTCCGTCGACGCCAGCAGACGCGTCTGTCTGGGAGAGCCTGCCGCCAGATCCGGCATTCGCCAATCGATGGGCTTTGCTATCGCCAATCCGGGCACGAACGCAATCGAGCCGGCGAGCCATGCCCACAGCACCGAGTAAACGGCGGTCCCGCCCTGCTGGTACCGCATCGGGACGGAGAGCCCGACAACGACGTCCGCCGCCGCGAAAGCGAGCACGACGCCATAGCCGAGCCACCGAGACCGCCTGTCGCCGAGGCCCGCGGCGAAGTCGAACGCCAGTGGAACCATCCCCGCAGCGAGCAGGATGGACGCTGCCACTGTGGCGTTGAAGGCCGGCAGCTGGGTGACCGGCAGGATCAGGATCGGCATGGCGGTGGCGAGGGGGAGTGTCACCGCATACGGCCGGAGCGCTGGCCCGGCCCTACCGCTGCCCAGCCACCACCAGCCGAGGATGAAGATCAGCAGCCCGAGGCCGATCGGTCCGAGATCCTGCATTCGATCCAGGCGGACATACCAGTACATCTGGGCGTACGTCTGGTAGGAATCCGCTCCGGAGCTGGCGGCATCCGCCCTGAACTGGAGCTCGGCGGATACCTTGTCTGCCGGGATCACCGACAGGCTCGACCACTGGAACATCAGGTAGGCACCGATCGACCGCTTGACCTGATCGGTTGCCGACAGCACATCCTGGCCGTCGAGCGAGGTCACAACCATTCCAGGTTGCAGCCCATCCCGCTGGGCCGCGGACGCATAGTCGACCGAATCAACGACCACCTGCCCGTCCTGGTAGGCGAGGTGGATCCCCGGATCGACGCTCGTGTTCAGCATCGCGATGCAGGCCGCAACGATGGTCAAGACCCCGATCGATGCGGCGGCGATGTCTCTGAAGCTGACCCTCATGCCGCGAACGGTAGCACCGGCCGCGGGGCCAATAACGCAGGGAAATCCCGTAACGGGGAGTGGCGATTCCCCGGCTCGCACGGGTTCAGTGCGAGCCATACTCTGGGGCGGCACTTACCAGCGAGGAGGGGACATGACGCTCGCCACTGGGCCACTCAAGGCCACGCCACTCCAGGCTCACGCCGTTTCCAAGCGTTTCGGGAGGCCGTGGCGGCGGGGTCGCTGGGCCCTCCAGGATGTCGATCTCCAGATCCCCGAAGGCTCCGTGACCGCGCTGGTCGGCCCGAACGGAGCCGGCAAAACGACTCTGATCCGCATCTGCATGGCCTTCGAGCGGCCCAGTTCAGGCAGCGTTGAAGTGGCCGGAGTGGATCCCTGGCGGCACCGCGGCGAGGCACTGCGCCGGGTCGGCTACGTTCCCCAGACCCCGGCCGTGTACCGCGGCCTTTCGGTCGAGGACCACGTCGCTTTGGCCCGCAGCCTACATCCGGGGTTCGATGCTGCCTACGCCCGACGACGCCTCGAACAGCTGGGCATCCCGCTCGACCAGCGCGCCGACACGCTTTCCGGCGGTCAGGCGGCCCAGCTCGGATTGGCGATCGCTTTGGGCACGCGGGCCGGGCTGCTCCTTCTCGACGAGCCGCTGGCCAACCTCGATCCGCTGGCTCGCCGCGAGTTCATCCACGTCCTGCTCGATGCGATGCGTTCTGACGGCTCGACTGCGCTGCTCTCGTCGCACATCGTCACTGACGTGGAGGAGGCCTGCAATCGTCTGACGATCCTGGGAAACGGCAAGGTGCTCCTCGATTCCCCGCTGGACGAGGCCCGACAAGGCCACAGGCTGATCGAAGGCGATTCGAAGCCGGAAGGTGCGGTCGAAGTCGGCTCGTTCGCTGGCAGGGGCGGCAAGCGCATGACGCTCTGGCGCCTCGCGAGTGAGAACTCGCCCGCGGTCGAAGCTCCGGACGCTAGCGGCTTGACCGCAGCCGAAGCTTCGAACCAGTCGGCCGAACCCGAAGGCGCCTCGACCCTGGAAGACGTCGTGCTCGGCTATCTGGCCGCCGGACGCGGCATCGGCGCCGGCCTGCAGTTCGACTGAGGGGGGAAGTCGTGATCACTCGGATCCTGCTCACCTACAAACAGCATCGATTTGAGGTAGTGGCGACGCTCGTTCTGTGTGTCGGCGTGACGGTTGCGGCGATCATCGAGGCTCTCCGGCTCAACGCCGTCCATCTGCCAGCGGGCTGTGATCCCTACAGCTCCCTCTATGGTGGACCAGACGCCCAGATCAGCGTGGCCTGCCGGACGGCCTCGAACCAGTGGCTTGCAATCCGCAACGGCTGGGAGATGAACTTCATCCGACCTCTGCCGCAGGTCCTGCCCTTTGTCGTCGGCATCATGCTCGGCGCTCCGCTCGTGGCACGCGAGATCGAGACCGGCACCGCTCCCCTGTCGTGGGCCCTTGCCGGCTCGCGACGGCGCTGGCTCGCGGCGAGGATGATCGCCATCGTCTTGCTGATCGTGCCGCTCCTCCTGGCGTTGGGCTTGGCCGCGGATTCCCTTGAAGGCGCGACCGTACACGGCTTGAACCCGTGGGCCAACTTCATCGACTATATGAACCGGGGCGTCCCAATCGTCTTCTGGGGACTGGCCGCGTTCGCAGGCACTGTCGCGCTGGGGACTCTGGTGGGCCGGACCATGCCCGCCATCGTCCTGGCCGTCGTGGTCTGCCTCCTGGCGCGAGGCACGTGGGAGGCGGGCATGAATCACTTCGTGCTCGCGGGCTCGTCGCAGATACTCCCCAGTGCCGCAGACGTCCAACGAGGAACCGCATGGTCCCAGGCTTCGAACAGCGACCTCGTCACGCGCTTAGAGACGTACCTGGACGGCCAGCCCTGGTCCGGAGATGCCAACCTGTGGTGGCAGGAGCACATTACGCAAACCGTTGACCAATTCGGCAACGTGACTACTTCGTCGCCGGTTGGCCCCGAGGGGCAACCGATTGGGCCCTACGGCGTGCCGTTCGGGTTCCACGGCAACATGTACTGGCCGATCGTGGCGATCGAGTCGGCGATCCTCTTCCTCGGGTCTCTGCTGTGCGGCGCGGTGGCCCTCGTGTGGGTCGAGCGGCGGCGGCCGTACTGATCGAACGGGTTCGCGCGCGGGCTGCCCGCCGGTTTCCACCCATTTCTCCTTTCGGAGGCGACCATCGGATCCGATGAACCCTTGCCGCCCCGAGAACAGCGCAGTTGGATGGTCCCGTCGTGCGCGTGAAAACCAGCCAGCGTCCGTCGTTGGCGATATCCGCCGTGCATAGCCTGGCGCATAATTCCCACATCCAGACTGCATAATCACCGGTAAGCCTTGCACGCGGCCCGGTCATCGTGCATAATCCGCCGACGATGTTCGTCCAACAGCTCGCCAAGCCCAAGTCGAAGCGCTGGCGGCCCTGCCGGGAGGCAAGGCCCTAGGGCTCGGCGGCGTTCATAGCGAACCGCGGAGCCGATGGGCTAGGCTCCCGAGGGCCGCGACACCAACTGGTGCCGCGGCCTTTCTGTATTCAAGGGCGACCACGGAGGTAGTCGAATGCTCAGCATCGTCACCGGAGACGGAGCCATGGGTCGGGCGGTCACGGCCGCACTCGACGGCCGCGGCATGCCCCCGCTGGCGATCCTCGGCATGCCCGATTCCGCCGACGGCCACGCCCCGGCGAGGTTCAGGGGCGCTGAGATCGTCTTCGACTTCACGGTCGGCAGCGCCGTCGCAATGAACGTCCGCGCAGCGCTCGACGGCGGGGTCCGCCGCTTCGTCATCGGCACGACCAACTGGTCGTACGATCGCGACAGAGTGGCGACAATGCTGACCGAACGAGACGCCTCGGCCGTCGCCTCGGCCAACTTCAGCCTCGGCGTGATGTTGTTCGCCCGCCTCGTCGAGGATGCGACCCGGCTCTTCGGCCCGTTCGCCGAGTACGACCCTTACATCGTCGAATGGCATCGCCGAACCAAGCCCGACCGGCCCTCCGGGACCGCCATCGAGCTATCGCGCCGGCTCATCGCCGCGCATCCGCGCAAGACCCGCGTCGCCGCGCAGATGGCACAGGGCTCGCCCGCGCCGGAGGAGCTCGACGTTTCGGTCATTCGAGCCGGCGCCGCGCCGGGGATGCATCTCGTCGGCTTCGACGCCCCGGGCGAAAGCCTGGAGATGCGGCTGACCGCCCGCGATCGTTCCGCGTACGCGAGCGGCGCAGTGACCGCCGCCGAGTGGCTCCTCGCCGACCCGAGGACACCCGGCATGCACAGCTTCGACGAAGTCGTCGATTCGATCATCGCCAGCCAGACGGAGAAATCCGGACCGAACGGTCACACGCCCGCCGATGTTCGAGCGGCAGGCGCCTCCAACGCATGAGCCAACCATCGGGCGGGAGTTTCACCGCCAACTTCGGTCGCCCATAGATCGCCAACCGACACCGACCCGACCACCAAGGAGCAACCAGATGCCGCCAGCCCGCCAGTTCAGGGGAGCCTTCACGGCCCTCGTGACGCCCTTCATGCCCTCGGGAGCCATCGACGAGGCGTCGTTCCGAGCGCTGGTCCGCCGCCAGATCGATGCCGGCATCGACGGCCTCGTGCTCGCCGCTACCACCGGCGAGAGCCCGACGCTCAACCCCGAGGAGCGCGAGTGGCTCTTCGCCTCAGCCGTCGAGATCGCGTCGGAACGCCCGTCGCGGTCCCGCATCAGGATCGTCGCCAACACCGGTTCCAACGACACCGCGGCCACGATCCGCGCCACACGTCGAGCGGCCCAGCTGGGCGCCGACGCGGCCATGTGCGTGGCCCCGTACTACAACAAGCCGGACCAGCGGATGCTCGAGGCCCACTTCCGGGCCATCGCCGACGACGGTGGCTTGCCGATCATCGTCTACAACGTCCCGAGCCGGACCGGCGTGAACGTCGATGCGGCGACGCTGCTGCGCCTGGCCGAGCACCCCCGCATCGTCGCTGTCAAGGAAGCGTCGGCCAACATGGACCAGATCGCCGCCATCTTGCGCGATCGGCCGTCGCGCTTCTCCGTCCTCGCCGGCGACGATGCCTGGACCCTGCCGATGCTGGCCATGGGCGGCGACGGCGTCATCTGCACCTGCGCCAACGAAATTCCTGGGGAGATGGCGGCCATGTGCGCCGCCGGGTTCGCCGGTGACTTCGACGCCGCCCGCCGGATCCACGAGCGCTGGCTGCCGCTCATGAAGGCCAACTTCGTCGGCGGCCCGAACCCGGTGCCGGTCAAGGCCGCACTGGCGTTGATGGGCCAGATCTCCGACGTGGTCAGGCCGCCGCTCCTCCCGCTCGAGGAAGCATATCGGGCGCGGTTGCGCACCGTCCTCGAGGCGTCCGGCTTGCTGGAAACGGCAGAGGGCGCCGCCGCGGCCGCGGCCGGCACAAGAGCAGCGAGGACGGCGACGGGCCGGGCGGCCGCCGCAAGCCGCACGTGAGCCCCCACGAGGCCTCAACCGGAATACTGGCGGACCTCGACGCAGGACGCGTTCGGGCCGCATACCCGGACAAGGACGCCGCGGGCGGCTGGCGCGTGGATTCGGCCGTCCAATCGGCGATTCTGGAGCTGTTCGCCAACCGCGAGACCAAGACCTGGGACCTCGACGGCGCCCTGCAGTTTCGCGACCGGGTCGGGCTGCCCGTAAAGGATCTGCTGACCTCGCCGGAGGCCACGGGGGCGCTCGCAGTGGGCAAGCCATGGCGGATCGTCCCCGGCGGCACCTCGGTTCGCGGCGGCGTCTACCTGGCGCCCGGCGTGACGATCATGCCGCCCTCCTACATCAACATCGGTGCCTGGATCGGCGAGGGCACGATGGTCGACTCGCACGTCCTGGTAGGCTCATGCGCCCAGATCGGCTCGCGCGTGCATCTTTCGGCCGGCGTCCAGATCGGCGGGGTCCTCGAGCCGCCCGGACGGCGCCCGGTGATCGTCGAGGACGAGGCGTTCGTGGGCGCCCAGGCCGCCCTTCTCGAGGGCGTTCTGGTGGGCTACGGTGCGGTCATAGCCGCCGGAGTCATCCTGACCGGCACGAGCCGCCTCTACGACCTCGCCCGCGACCGGGTCATCGTCGGTACGCTCGATGAGCCGCTGGCGGTCCCCGCCGGCGCCGTGGTGGCTCCCGGCGTCCGCCAGATCGGTGGCGAGTTCGCCGCCGCACACGGGCTGGCCCTATCGACGGCAGTCGTCGTCAAGTACCGTGATCAACGCACGGACGCTCGTGTAGCGCTCGAGGAGGCATTGCGTTGACCCCGACCTCAGCCATCCGCTCGGGTGCCGGCATGGACGGGATCCTGGAGTCCGGCCTGCTGGCCGGCCTCTCGCCCGCGGCGCTGGCTGAGGGATTCGGCACTCCCTTCTTCGTGTACGACCTCGACATGATCGGCCGGCGCGTCGACGCCCTGCGAGCGGCCTTGCCCCGAAGCTTCCGCGTTGCGTTCGCGGTCAAGGCCAATCCGTCGCTGGCGGTCCTTTCCCACCTCAAGCGGTGCGGAGTGGGCGCCGACATCGCCTCGGGCGGCGAGCTCGAGGCAGTCCTGCGGGCCGGCTTCGAGCCGGCCACGATCGCGATGACCGGGCCCGGCAAACGCGACGAGGAGCTGGCGGCGGCGGTAGCGGCCGGCATCGGCGTGATCACGGTGGAATCGCCGGGCGAGCTACGGCGCCTCGAGGCCGTCGCTGCGGCCGCGGGGCGACGCCAGCCGATCCTCCTCCGCCTCGCGGTCTCCGAAGATGCGCGGCTGGAAACGGTCAGGCTCATCGGCGGGGTCGAGGGCAAGTTCGGGATGCCGCTCGCGACGCTCGTCGAGACGGCCCGGCTGGCGGCCGCCTCGGACCACGTGGACCTGCTCGGCGTCCACGCCTTCGGGGCGTCGAACCTGCGCGACGCGGGGCAGCTCGCTCGCCACGTTTCGGAGCTCGTGCAGATCGGCCGGCGGATGGCTGCCGACGCGGGCACGCAACTGCGCCTGGTGGACGCCGGGGGCGGCCTCGGGATCCCCTACTCCGACGGCGAGCGGCCGCTCGATCTCGGCGGTCTCGGGCGGCGCCTGACCGAGTTGCGTGCCGGATGGGACGGCGACGCTTCGCTCTCCGACCTGGAGGTCGTCCTGGAGCCGGGGCGGTTCCTTGTTGGACCGGCCGGCGCATACGTGGCTCGAGTAGTCGAAGTCAAGGGGCCCGATTCTGCGCCGGTGGCGATTCTCGACGGTGGGATCAACCACGTCCTCAGACCTGCCCTGGTCCAGACCGAGCACCGGCTCGCCGTCCTGACCACGGACGCCGTACGGGCCCTGGTGCGTACCACGGTGGCCGGGCCGTTGTGCACCGGACTCGACGTCTTTACGACCGAGGCGATGCTGCTTCGGCCCCGCCCCGGCGATCTCGTCGCCGTCCTCGACACCGGCGCCTACGGCTTCACGGAGTCGATGCCGTTCTTCCTGTCACATCCGACGGCTGCCGAGATCGCCGTCCGCGGCGGCCGGGCACAGCTGATCAGACCGCGCATGACGCCATCCGAACTGCTCGACCGCCAGGTCGACCCGGACTGGTAGCCGCCAGCGCCGTCGCCTGCCGTCTCCCGGTGGACGATGGCAGCGCAATGCCGGCGTCGCGCGCTGTCTACCCTTCGCTCGGCGACGCTTAGAGCTTGTGAATCTTTCGGCTTGAGGGATTCCCAGCCGACTGCATCGCAGCTACGATTCTCGGCATGGACGACACCCTCTTCGATCTCTCGCCCACTGAGCCAGACGAGCGCGAGGAGGCGGC
>Ga0208192_1000036_pt1 | contig 149924 bp, 138 predicted proteins | sample June2015DPH_13_1_2_FD_184711 | JGI IMG/M metagenome (GOLD analysis project Ga0208192, IMG submission 184711) | Peatland microbial communities from SPRUCE experiment site at the Marcell Experimental Forest, Minnesota, USA - June2015DPH_13_150... | ecosystem: Environmental > Terrestrial > Soil >... | reverse complement strand
TGATCCGGTGATGCTGGTAATCCTTGAACAGCCGCTGGTCGGTGAACTTCCCGACGTAGTTTGTTTCGATGTCAAGGTAGGCGGTTTTCATGGCTGCTCCCAGACTTATTCGAGTCTACTACCCTCGGTCGCCGCGGTGACAGAGGGTGGTCCCACAGGGCCGGACCGGGTGAGGGGGTCGCATGGCGGGCGGATGGAGCGGTCTTACTCCCGCCCCAAGAACCGCCGCTTCTCGCGCGGAGGCTGCTGGCCCGGCTCGACGGAGCGCGCCAGTTGCACCGCGTCAAATCCGAACTTTTCCCGAACCTTGTCAGCCGCCTTGAGCACTTTGTCAAGCTTCTCGTGTTGCGCCGCGTCGATCAGGCTGCGCTGAAACGTGGCGCGCTCCAGGTTCGCCGACCGCACGCCCACCAGACGAATCTTCTGCTTACCGTTCCAGGCATTCTCAAATAGCCGCAGCACCCTCGCGAAGATGACGGAGTCGAGGTTGGTGGGCTCATCCAGGGTGACGTCGCGCGTCAGAGTTTTGAAAGGGGCGAAGCGCAGCTTCAGTCCCACGGTGCGCGCGAAAAGGCCGTGGTCGCGCAGGCGGCGGCCCACGAGCTGCGCCAGATACGAGAGCGTCCGCTCAACCTCATCGAGGTCGTTGATATCCGTGTCGAAGGTGGTCTCATGGCTGATCGACTTCGGCTCTTCTTCATATTGATAGGCGTCGATATCCAGGCCGCAGGACTTGGTGTAGAGCCATTTCCCGAATTTCCCAAAACGCTCCCGCAGCTTCTCCCGTCCCATCTGTTGCAGGTCACCGATGGTCACGATGCCGAGCGAGCGCAGCTCCGGCTCAGTGACTTTTCCGATGCCTGGCATGCGACGAATAGGCAGCGGCGCCAGGAACCTCGCCTCGCAACCCGGCAAAACGTAAAGCAACCCGTGGGGCTTTGACTGGTCGGAGGCGATTTTGGAAACCAGGTGCGAGGTCGAAACGCCCACCGAGCAATTCAGCCCCGTCCGGTCCTTCACCAATCGGATCAACTTGTCGGCGGCGCGGAAGGCCGAGCCGTGCAAGCGCTCGCAGCCGGTCAGGTCGAGGTAAGCTTCGTCAATCGAAACCATTTCGACAACGGGCGTAAACTCTTCAAAGATCCGGTGGATTCTCTGCGAATACGCGCCGTACTTCCGGTGCTGGCCGCGCAGGAAGATCGCCTGCGGGCAGAGCTTTTTCGCGGTGCGAATCGGCATGGCTGAATGCACGCCGAACTTCCGCGCCTCGTAACTCGCCGCCGCCACCACGCCGCGGCCGTCGGGATCCGCACCCACGATGACGGCCTTCCCCACGAGCGATGGATCCTCAAGCTCCTCGACTGAGACGAAGAACGCGTCCATATCGACGTGGAGGATGGAGCGGATTGGATGATCGGGCGATTGAGTCATTGAGCGATTGAAAGGCAACGATTGGCAACTATGCACATAAAACTCTTCCTATGCTGCCACCTGCCGACAACTGACTACTGACAACTGACGAGCGCTTTCCTTGCGCTGACCACGCGCGGAATTCCCGCTAAATCCGGGACGACCTCGATGTTCTCCCATTCCTCGCCCAGCAGCGCCAGCACGCGATCCCGCATGTTGTAGCCAATCTCGACCACCACATACCCGCCCGGCTTGAGCGCCTGAAGCGCCTGGGGAAAGAGTCGCGCGTAGACTTCCTCTCCGCGCTCGAGGTCGCCCCCCCAGGCGATGCGTGGCTCGAAATCCCGCACCTCGCGCTGCACCATGTCCACTTCGTGCTTGCCGACGTAAGGGGGATTTGAAACCACAAAATCGAACGTGCCGGCAAAGTCCGGCGCGAGCAGCCGCGCCAGCAAATTGCTTTCCAGGAACTTGACGCGCCCGGGCATACCGAGTCGCACCGCGTTGCGCGAAGCCGTCACCAATGCCGGGCGGGAGATATCGGCGCCGAAAAGCACGGCGCGGGGAAATTCTGAGGCGAGCGCCAGCGCGATGCACCCCGAGCCCGTGCCCACGTCCACAATCCGCAGGCGCGCGTCCTTCGTGTGGGCATGGTGACGCGCCAGTTCGAGCACGCGCTGCACCAAGTGCTCGGTCTCCGGCCTTGGAATCAGCACGTCCGCGTTTACCTCAAAATCCAATCCCCAGAATTCTTGATGCCCCGTGATGTACTGCGTGGGCTTGCCCGTGGTGCGTTCGGCGATCAGTTGGGAATAGCGCTCGAGCGTTTGCGGTGGCAAATCCTCTTCCGCGTGCGCGTGGAGGTAGGCGCGGTCGCGCCCGAGGACGTGCATCAGCAACAGTTCTGCGGCGAGCTTCGCCGAAGGCACCTGATGCGCGAGCAGAGTCTGGAGTCCTTGCCGGAGTGTGGCGCGCAGCTGCATTGCGAAGGAGTTTGCTCCACGGTCGCGTGCTGCGAGGTTCAGACAGCGAGGGCGGCGGGCGGTTGGTCCTCCCCCAGCTCGCGCGTGGGAGGTTGCTGTAACTTCTCAGCTTGATAGTGAGCGATGAGCGCGTCGATGATTTCTCCGATCTTCCCTTCGATAATCCGATCGAGCTGATGGAGCGTGAGTCCGATGCGATGGTCCGTGACGCGATTCTGCGGGAAATTGTAGGTCCGGATTTTCTCGCTGCGGTCGCCCGTGCCGACCATCGAGCGGCGCTCCTCGGTGATCTGCTTTTGCTGTTCCTGCAGCTTTAGCTCGTAGAGCCGCGAGCGCAGTACGCGCAGCGCCTTGGCGCGATTCTTGATCTGCGATTTCTCGTCCTGGCAGGAGACGATCATTCCCGTCGGCAAGTGCGTAATCCGCACGGCAGAATACGTGGTGTTCACCGACTGCCCTCCCGGCCCGGAGGAGCAGAACGTGTCGATGCGAATATCCTTGGGGTCAATCTCGATCTCCACTTCGTCCGCTTCGGGGAGCACCGCCACGGTCACGGCGGAGGTGTGAATGCGTCCCTGCTGCTCCGTCTCCGGAACGCGCTGCACGCGGTGAACGCCGCTTTCGTATTTCAGCTTGCTGTATACCTTCTGGCCTTCGATGAGGGCGATGACTTCCTTGAGCCCGCCGACACCGGACACACTGGTGGAGAGCACTTCCACGCGCCAGTGTTGCGACTCCGCGTAGCGGGCGTACATGCGGAAGATTTCCTGCGCGAAGAGTGTGGCTTCATCGCCGCCGGTTCCGGCGCGGATTTCCAGCACCACGTTCTTCTCGTCGTTGGGATCTTTGGGCAGCAGCAGGATCTTCAGTTCCTGTTCCGCCTGCTGCTGACGCTTTTCGAGTCCCGCCAGCTCCTCGTGCGCCAGCGCTTTCATCTCAGGGTCGGAGGAAGATTCTTCCGCCAGGGCCTTGGTATCCTTTACGGCCTTGTGGATGGCCTTCCACTCACGGAATTTCTCGACAATCTCCGTGAGGTCCGCGCGCGCCTTGGCAGTCTTTTGATAAACGGCGGGATCCGCAAATATCTCGGCTCTGCCGAGCTGGTCCGTTAGCCCCTCGTACTTCGCCTCGATTTCCGCCAGCTTCTCCAGATAATGCATGTGCAAACCCGGGAGGCACTTGCGTGGTGCGCGCTCGCTATGACACGTCGCGCCACCAGTCCCCCCACGCTGATTTCCGCTCTTTGACTCCTGGCCTTACGCCACGACCAGCTCGCCGCCGCGGTTCTGCTCGAGCGTCATCGCCGTTTCGAGGGCCTTGATCGCGGTTTCGAGCTGGCGGTCGTCCGGTTCGCGAGTCGTCACGCGCTGCAACCACAGGCCGGGTTGCGACGCCCATCTCCACAGCGGCCCTTTGGCTTTCGCGGCAAAACGGATGAACTCGTAGGAAACTCCGGCAATCACCGGCAGCAGGGCGATCCGTCCCAGGAATCGCAGCGCGAAAGAGTGAAAGGGCAGAAACATGTAAAGCAGCATGGCGATACCCATCACCACCAAAAGAAAGCTCGTTCCGCACCGGGGATGAAAACGCGTGCAGGCGCGAGCCGCGGCCACGTCGATCGGGCCGCGTTTTTCAAAAGCCCACACCACTTTGTGCTCGGCGCCGTGATATTCAAACACGCGCTGGATTTCTTTCCACTGCGCCATCAGGATCAGGAAACCCAGGAACAACACGATGCGAATCGTCCCATCCATCAAGTTGAACGTCACGGTGTTGTCAGTCACAGGATATCGGTGTGTCACCCCCGTGGCCAAATAAAGCGGGACGAGTTTGTAGAGGAAAATGAAGAAAGCCAGCGAGATCGCCACATTGAGAGCCAGCAACCAGCCGCTCAATTCGGTTTTCTTTCTTGGTTTCGCGCTGGCGGAACTTGCTGCTTCGGGCTCCTCCAACGCCTGCTCGGCGGAGTAGCGCAGCGCGCGAACCCCCAGCACCAGCGCCTGCCCCAACACGCCCAATCCACGCAGGATCGGGTACTTCAACCACGGGTGCCTTTCCGCTGGCCGGTCCAGGTACGCTTGCGTCACCGCCAGAGAGCCACTGGGCTGCCGTACCGCCACGGCATAAGAATGCGGTGAGCGCATCATCACACCCTCGATGACGGCTTGCCCGCCCATCAGAACCTCTTCCGGCGCCTGAAGGACGGGGAGCACTGTCAGGCGCAGTGCCTGACGCGCCTGATTTTTAATCTCGGCTAATATACAAGTCATCACTAACCAGGTCCGCCCACCTGCCACGAGGGTTTTCACACCGCAGCCGTCTTTTCGAGGTTGCAACCCTTCTCCTGAAGGTTAAACAGAGGCGCGCTTGCACCCCAGGTCCATAGGCCAGAATAGCTGCAATTCCGGGGGGTGTCAAATCGCGGCCCGGGGCGGTTTTGTTTTTGGCGGGCTCGCGGTATAATTGGCGCGCTTGCATTTCCTCTGCTCAAGAGGAGCGCCATCTGAGGGCCAGCCCATGACCGCGTGGTCATTACGCCTGGGTGATGTGATCGATGACTATTGTCCGCGTTGTAAGCTGCTGCTGAATCATGCTGTGGCGAGCATCGTCGAGGGCAAGGTGGTGAAAGTCGTTTGCCAGACCTGCCACAGCGAACACCCTTACCGGAACGCCGAGGTGCCGCTCAAGAAGAAGCCCGGACCTCGCACGGTATTATTTGACAAGGTGCTTTCAAGAACTGCACCAGCGAGCCCGGCCGAAGCACCGGCAGAAAAGCTCCCGGAGGAAGAGCCCGCCGCGCCGCCCAGGAAAAAACGCGCCGTAACTCCAGCAAGATACATCTCCCGGCACGCCACGCGGCCTCCCCGCAGCACCCGTTAGCCGGCAGCGTTTTCACAGATGATCCCGCGCCAGTACCTTGACCTTCTGTGGCGAGACCAGCTCGTATTGCGTCCCGCGCCACTCGATCCGCCGGGTGAGACCGGCCACGAGAAAATTCCCCAGCATCACCCACGGGACAACCGGCGCCAGTTGCCAGTAACGTGAAGCAAGGCGCTGCAGGCTCGCGGCATCGGCGGGAAAGAGTTCGCGCGCCACGATGGAGCGAATGCGGCCTTTGTCGGCCCCAAGCAACAGGATGGCGAGCAAGGTACCCGCCACGGCGAGTCGCTGTTCCACCAGAACACCCGGCATGAGCAACGCCACCCCCCCCAGGACGAAGCTCCCGCAGTAGAAACCATACGCGGCGAGTCCCCGTCTCCACAAGTGCGCCGCGTAAACGCGTGTGATGATGATTTGACGATTCGACCAGTGCAGGAATTCCCGTAAGCTCGATTCTTCTCTGGATGCGACCAGGCAGCGGGGTTCAAATTCGATCCTCCCGCCAGCCATGCGGACAGCGCGCGTCAGCGCGTAGTCATCGCTCACGGTGTTGGCCCAGTAGCATTCGGCAACGCGGAGCCTGCGAAAATCGGCCGCGCGGATCGCCATCGACCCACCCCACGCGAAGTTGTGGTCGTGGTCACCCATCAGCGTGGCGATCGAGGTGTCCCACGCCGCCCGCAGTTGCGAGACAAACCCCTCGCCCGGCAGATACCATCGAAAGCCTGTGCTGACGGTGATGCGGGGGTTGGCGAGTGGCGCCACCAGCGACCGCAACCAATCCGGGGATGGGCTGGCGTCGATGTCGGCAAAGACCAGCGCCTCAACGCTCTGATCCAGTACCTCGAGCCCGTGCAGCAGGTTATTGACCTTGTCCCCGCGCTCGTCCGATGTCCCCGCGACAACCAGTAAGGTCTCGGGTGCGCGGACGACGCCGGACTCAGGCAGCGTCGCCAACCGCTCCTGTAAGCGTTTGTGCGCGGGATCGCTCGGCGCGGCGACGACGAACACAACTTGATAGTTCGGGTAGTCCTGAGTCAGGAATCGGTCGAGGTTGGATTCAAAGTCTACATCCGCTCCCTTGCAGGGAATCACCACCGCGGCCAGCGGAGCGTAATTTCCCACTGGCCTGCTCCGCCTCCGTCGGACGAAACGCAGGAAGCGATATCCATCGACGAGCGACCAGGCACTCTGCACGAGCAGCACAGCGCCGAGCACCAGAAAGGCTTTCACCGGCCACAGCATCGGCATATACCCGCCCGTGAAAAAAGTGCTGGGAAGAGCCCTAAGAATTGCCCGCCTACGATAACGCTTCAACCTGTAGTGGCGCAACACGGTGCGTCTGCGCCGCGCCCGTCAGGGTTTCTGTTAAGATAACTCTCTTCCTCGGGGGCATTGCTCAATATCATAAGGGGAGATATGTCATTTGTGGGGCCCCGGATCCCGCTTCCCGAGGAAGTGGAGAAATACGAGCGTTGGCAGCGGCGCCGCCTCCGCATGCAGCCTGGGCTGACATGTCTATGGGCGCTGGAAGGGCGCGACCAGCTCAGCTTCCGGCGCTGGATGGAGCTGGATGTGGAATACATCGACACTGGTCGATGACGCTCGATTGGAAAATCCTGCTGAAGACAATTCCGCTCGTTCTGCTTGGGCGCGGTGCGAGCTAGGAAGAAGGCCGGAACGCACGCGCTTGGAAAGCCTGTTTCATGCCCGGCAAAGACAGTTCTTTTTCCTTGTATCGCGAGTTTGCCTCACGATCCATTGCCGCGCGGCCAAAGCAAGGCCAGTTGTGTCACCGGAAGAGCACGCAGCGCCGCCAACACGGCGAAATACACCACGCTCCCCGCTCCGCAAAGGACACACAAATAGACAAAATCCTGAGAAGCCGTGCTCGGCGGGGCAACCCAGGCGCGCAGCCCCCACACGCCGAGCGCGGCCAGCAATGCGGCAGCGACATCCTTCGCAGCAAAGCGACCGAGCACCCGGTCCAACGTTGTGTCCAAGTCTCCAAGGTTTCTCTGGATCGTCAAACCACACGCGATTAGGGAGCCCGTGAGGAAACCCAGGGGGATCCCTTTCGGACCCATCCGCAGCACGCCGACATAGAAGAGGTCAAAAATCAGAACCAAACTGTAATGAAAAAGCGAAAGGCGGAAATACACACCCGGCTCGCGGCGTGCGAACAGGCAAAAGTTGAGAAGGCGAAGGAAAGCGAAAGGCAACAAACTGAGGCTGTAATAGAAGAAGAGCATCGCCATCAGTTCCGTCGCCTCAGGTGTGAACTTTCCGCGCTGGAAAACCAGGCGGATGATGTTGTGATCGAGCATCAGGCAGAAAACGGCTATGGGCGAAAGCAGCAGGAGACTTAGCTCCAGCGTATCGCGAAAGGTTCTGCGTTGTTCCTCGTGATTCTTCGCGGCCACGGCTCGCGAAAGAGCAGGTAGAGCCGCCGTTCCTACGCTTCCTCCCAGCAATTCCGCCAGAGTGCCAAGAATCTTGTAACCGTAGTTCAAGGCGGTCAGCGTTCCGGCCGGAAGAAAGGAGGCGATGATGCGCTCCACGACCACTACGCCCTGCCAGGCCAGGGCCCCTGCCAACTGCGCCGTCCCGGCGCCGCGCAAATTGCGGAATGATTCTCCACTCGCTGTCAGCGTCAGCGAATAGCGAGCCGGAAAACAAACCAGAATCTGAAAACCCAGAGCCAGCAACTGCAGTAGGTACCCGGCCATATACCCAAGAACGATGCTATAGAGTCCGTAGCGATGAAATCCGAGGAGGATAAACAGAATCACGGCGACGTTCCGGATAAGCCCCGTCGCCGTCGAGAGCGCGAAGTAGTGACGACTGAAAAGAAAGGACCGCAGCACCTCCGCGACGCCCGCCGGAATAATGATCAGGAAGAGCCATCGAGAAATCTGCGTAGCCAACTCGAGTTGCGGTCGCGTGAAGCCCGGAGCGACGCCACGAATAACCCACGGCGAAGCCACGGCGCAGACGACGGCAATCGATCCCAATCCCAGGAAGAGCACGTTGACCACGTAACTGAATCCTCGCCACACCTCCTCTTCGTCGTGGCCGGATTCCAGGGAAGCGAAGAACGGAACCAAGGAAAACTGGCCGGTCGCAGCGAGCAGGTTCGTGATGATGTAAGGAATCGTGTAGGCGACGTAAAACGCGTCCGAGCTTTGCGAAAGCCCCAGGTTGGCGGCGATGCTGGTGTCCACCAGGATTCCGGAAAGCCCTCCCAGCAGGTTGAAAAACGCCACCACGATCGAGCTGCGCAACATCTGGTGCTTAGGGTTCATTTCAGAAGAAGTGTTGCTTGAGCAATGAAGTTCAGTGTGAATCAACGTTTGCACAGGTGGTGATAAATCTCACCGCGCAACGCCGGACCCACTCTCTTGCTCGTGCCTTTCGTGGGAGACCATGACCCTCTCAGCCACGAAAGGGGTGGAGCTCACGAAGAGAAACGCCAGGAGAACTGGCGAGCTCCCGAAGTTGAACTCGAAACAGCCCTCGGCCAGGAATGCCAGCCAGGCCGCTAAAGTGGCGTCAGCGATCCAACGTTGTGTGGAGAGTCGTCGCCGAACCTTCCACGTGTACCAACCCAGCGCCGTCATAAGCCACACCCACGTCGCCAGGCAGGGCAAGCCCCGCTCTGCCGCAAATTGCAGGAAGTTATTGTGAAGATGACCGTGAAAGAGTGTCTCTGGCGATTCTCCGCGCGGCAGATAAAGAGGGTAGACTTCTTCGATGTTGTTCGGCCCCACGCCCACCCACGGGTGCGCGCGAATCATGCGCAAAGCGACGCGCCACATCTGCAGCCGGCTCGAAAGGGTCGGGTCGGCGGAAGGATGGAGCGCTAGGCGGACGCGTTCATGGATCATCGAAGGCGCGGCGAGATACCCAAGACCGAGTAAGATCGGGAGCGCCCAGAGCCAGCGCCGCTTCCAGCGTGCCACCAGATAAAGGGTGGCGAGGGTGCAGCCCAGCCAGACGCCCCGCGTGAAGTTCAAGACAATGGACACCGTGACGACGGCCAGCACCACCCACCAAGCTTCTCGCATGAGGCGATTCGTGCGGGCAGGTTTCAAACCCGCCCCTGCACCCGGAGCCAACAGCAAGAACGCGAGCAGCGCGGTGAACATCAGCATCTGCTGTCCACCGAATTGCATCCAATGCCCCTGGAATCCGTGGATGCGCGGCAACATCATGCGATCGTAGATGCTGGTTGGATAAAGCACGCGCACGGTTCGATACTGGGCGACAAGTTGCCAGGTCGCCACGAGGCCCGCCAGCGCCGCCTCAACGAAGAGTGCTTTGTAGAGCCTTTCGAGATGTTCGGTCGTCGTCACCAGGTTGACGGCCAGGAGTAGGATCAGGAACAGCACGAGTTTCCGGACCACGAACCAGCCCGTGGTCGGATTCTCGGCCCAACCGATCGAAATCAACGTCGTCAGGCAGAACAGAGCCAGCGGGAGTTTGACCGGCGGGAAATGTGGTGGGGAAGGATGTCGGAGCAGATGAGCTGCATAGAGGAGGGCCGATGCTATCAGGAAGGCCTCGGAAGCGGCGAGGGAAAGCAGGATCGTGAGAACGGATAGGCTGAATAGAATCGAAGCCCACCGGAGAAGAGGCCCTGCCGGCACTGCGGCGGGCGCCAATCCGATAAGGTCGCGTAAGCTTGTCACGCTAGTTTACAAGTGGATCACTCAGGAGCAGAGCCGCCCTGGAAGCGCGTTCAACTGCCCGCCTGAGCCCTTTCCGATACTCTCGCTGAGACTCCTCGCGCTTCGGCCCGGCTCATCCACGAAAGGTAGCGAAAAGGCACATCGACTTCGCGGCGTCGTCTCTCCCACTTATTTGATGACTTCCAGTTCGAACTCCATCGCCTTACCCCTTACGATGAAACAGAGGTAGTGCTCCCAGAACTTGCGATAGCGAGGGAAGTGGTTCACCAGAAGTTCAAATCCCAACCACTTCCAGAGGGACAGCAGCTTCACGCGAACCGAAGTCTCGCGAAATCTGGCTGCCGTGTAAAAACCGAAACCGCCGTGTTCCTCTCCAAAGTACCTGAACGAGAAGCTGTTCAGGTGGCTCCGATGGGTCGGATCGCACCAGGAACTGAAATCCGTGTAGTGGGGGGTTACAATTCGAACGCTTCCGCCGGCGTGAACCAAACGGTGGAACTCTTCCATGGATCGCATCACGTCCGCGACATGCTCAATGACATGGATTGCCACCAAGCGGTCGAAGGAATTGTCCGCGAAAGGATACGGGAACCGATCCAGGTCACACAACACGTCCGCATGAGTGGAAGGGTTCCGGTCAATGCCGATGGTTCCCGGCTGTTTCTTGACGCCGCAGCCAACGTCGAGAATCCTCAATTCACCCACTCCGCCGTCGCAGGTTTCCCCTTTCAACCAAGATCCCAAGGGGTTGCTGCCAAGGGCGCGCCCGAAAAGCCCCCTGGCGCCTAGCTGTCGCCTCTTGTCAGGGATTGCCACGACCGGGCGCCGAAGTTTGCCGTCTCAACCGCGCAGGAGTGATTCTGCGCAACCTCTACCGAATCTTAACACAGCAGAGGATTCTTCTGAGCAAGAGCAGGGTGTCCCAACCGAGGAGTCCAAGGAGGCACGGGGCAGTTACGATTACGTTGCGATTGAACGCCAGCGCGTCCGAGAATCGCCCGTGGAAGAATGCGGCCAGTGCCCGCGTGCTGCCACAGGCGGGGCAGGCGGTGAGACGGAACAGGTGCTTCCACAAGCAGATGTCCGGCCCCTGCCCCAGCATTTCCGGCGGAACCAGCACAAAAACCGCCAGAGCGACTGACAGCACCACCCCGCGGGCTATTCCCTTCGCAAAAATGGCCATCGCCGGCTACATCCGAAGAGGTCTCCCGAGGGAGTCCGGCAGTTTGTTGACCGCAATCAAGACGGCATCCACGAGGCTCCAGATCCCGCAACCGCCGACGGTGACGAGCTTTAGTATGCCCAATCCTGTATAACCCAGGTAAAAACGGTCGATGCCCAGGAATCCCAGGAAAATAGAGAGTAGCAGCGCTGAAGACCAGTCCTTGTCTCCGGGTTGAGCGGGTGGAGTAAACCTAAGGGGGTGACCATTCGCGTCGGGCAGTTTCTTCAAGATGATCAGAAACAAGTCGATCAGCGCCCAGATCCCGCAGCCGCCCAGGGTAACTAGCTTCAGGATGCCCAGACCTACATAGCCGAGATAAAAGCGATCCACGCCGAGGGTCCCAACAAACATCGAAAGCAACGTGGCCGTAATGAGATCTTTGTCGCCGCCCTGAACGAGACGAGTGCCGCATTGGGTGCAGATCTCGGCATTGGGAAAGGTCTCCTTTCCGCAACTGGAACAGTAGCGCGTGCCCAGCAGTGGGCGCTGGCCACAGGCCACGCAGAACTCGGCCGTGTCCACAAGTTGTTGTGCACAATTTCGGCAATACATGGCGAACCCTCACGAACGGAAGATGCAGGAGCAAAGGGCGGGGTATTTATAGTCTCTCGTGAAGCAAATGTAAATGGGTCTGATGAGAATTCAAAGTCGTGGAGAGCCGTCAATCCGACACGTTGACGTCAATCGGCGCAGTGAGCGCCAGGTTTCCCCACGCCAGGTTCAGCGTGACCTTCCGGATGTCCTCTTTCGGGTAGGACAAGGTGATGGTGAGCTTTTCGGCCTTCGCCTCGGTCTTGGCGATGGCCATGGGAACTTCGAACTCCACCACCGCTTTTTGAATGTCGAAAGCGTCAAGGTGAGCAGCGCGGACTCTTCCGGGGTCAATGAAAGCCAGGCTCCAATTCGATCCATCCGGCGAGTGGTGCAGGCCGAGATAGTAGTAGCCGACGGGAACCTCCCTGCCCGAAACCTTCAGCGGCAAGCAGGTATCGAGGACCGTCCAGAAATTGCTCCCCGTCCGCCAGATTTTCCCTTTGGTCAGGGCATCGAACTTCGCCGTGTCGTCATAGACACTCTTCCACACCGGGCGACCGTAATTGATGGCGAACCGGCCGGCAGCAGCGTTTTTCTTGGTGTTCCAGTAGAGGACGCGGGCAGAAGCCCGGTCATCCGGCTGGCCGCCTTCGGCGACGATCGTGGGCTGGGGCTGTTGAGCGTGCGCGAACACTGCCGACAGGACCATCAAGGTCCCAAAAGCCGTGCACACCTTCATCAGACGTCTCCTTGTGAAGTCTTCGATCTCAAACCGACGAGGTTGGGTCAGGACCTGGAGGGTGGGGTAGAACTTGTCCCGAGGGTCTCCATCGGGAACCCCGCCCTTCCCCTCTGTGGTGAGGAATTCATGCTAACGGCGCTCAGCGAACGCTACCACAGCACAAAGCAACAGACCTTCGGCGGCTGGCATTAGTTCGGCTTTCCCACCGCCGCGGGAGTCAGGGCCACATCGCGCCTCGGCCCGCCTGGCTCTTCCGGCACGGGTTCCTTTTCGAGACCGAAGTCGATCACTTCCCGAATGGTCTTCACATAGCGGAGATTCAAACCTTCGAGCATTTCGGGGTTCAGGTCTTCGTGAACGTTCGGCTCGTTGTCGGCGGGGAGAATCACCTCGATCACTCCTGCCCGCTTCGCCGCCAACACCTTTTCCTTGATCCCGCCCACAGGCAGCACTTGCCCACTCAGGGTGATCTCACCGGTCATGGCGAGGCGGGGCTGTGAAGGCCGGCGCGTGAGGGCTGAGACCAGGGAGGCGACCATCGTGACGCCTGCCGAGGGTCCGTCCTTAGGGATTGCCCCCGAGGGAACATGGATGTGAATGTCCTTCGCCTGGAAGAATTCCGGATCGATCTCGTAATCGGCCGCGTGGGCGCGCACCCAAGCCAGTGCGGCCTGCATGGACTCCTGCATGACCTGGCCCACATGCCCAGTCATGGTGAAGCCCTTGCCGCCCTTCATGGCGCTGGCCTCCACAAAGAGGACATCGCCGCCGGTGGGAGTCCAGGCCAACCCCACCACCACCCCCGGCTGGCGCGTACGCTCGATGATTTCGGTTTCCAAGCGATAGCGAGGGATCCCCAGAAAATCCTGCAGATTGTCGGGAGTCAGCAGAAGCTTCTCCAGTTTGCCTTCCGCAATTTTGCGGGCCTGCTTGCGGCAGACCGTGGCGATCTCCCTCTCCAGATTCCGCACCCCGGCCTCTCGCGTGTAATGACGGATGATGTGCGCCAGCGCGTCGTTCGTAAATTCAATCTGCTCAGGTGCCTTGACGCCGTGCTCGTCGGTTTGCTTCGGAATCAGGTGCCGAATGGCAATCTGAATCTTTTCCTCTTCGCTGTAACCCTGCAGTTCCAGAACCTCCATGCGGTCGAGAAGCGCGGGAGGAATCGTGTCCAAGACATTGGCCGTACAGATGAACAGCACTTTGGAAAGATCGAACTGCACATCCAGGTAGTTGTCGCGGAAATGCGAGTTCTGCTCGGGATCGAGAACCTCCAGCAAGGCCGAAGAAGGGTCCCCGCGAAAATCGCGCCCGATTTTGTCCACTTCATCGAGCATAAAAATCGGATCTCGCGTCTCGGCGCGCCGGACCCCCTGGATAATCTGGCCGGGCAACGCCCCGATGTAAGTCCGCCGGTGGCCACGAATTTCCGCCTCGTCATGAATCCCGCCAAGCGACATCCGTCCAAACTTGCGATCGAGCGCCCGCGCAATCGACTTGCCCAAGGAGGTTTTTCCCACGCCCGGAGGCCCCACGAAGCACAGGATGGGGCCCTTGAGCTGCGGCTTCAATTGCAGGACCGCGAGATAGTCGAGAATTCGCTCTTTCACTTTTTCCAAGTCCCAGTGGTCCTCGTCGAGAACCTGCTTGGCCTTGGCAATATCCACCCGGGTATCGCTGACCTTGGTCCAGGGCAGGGCCACCAGCCATTCAAGGTAGGTGCGCGTGACGTGGTAGTCGGCCGCCGCCGGCGACATCTTCGCCAGGCGCCCCAGCTCCCGCATCGCCTCCTTCCTGGCTTCTTCCGTCATGCCGGCGGCTTCAATTTTCTTTCGGAGTTCCTCGATCTCCTGCTGTTCGTCGGCCTCGCCCAGTTCCTTCTGAATCGCCTTCAACTGTTCGCGCAAGTAGTACTCGCGCTGGCTCTGCGTGACCTGGTCCTGGACGTCCGACTGAATCTTGGAGCGGAGTTGCAGCACCTCCACTTCCCGCGCCAGTTGCCGGTTCAATCGCTCGAGGCGCATCTTCAGATCGAGGCTTTCCAGGAGTTCCTGCTTTTCCGTGCTCGAAAGCGATGGGAGATTGGCGGCGATGAAATCCGCTAGCCGGCCGGGGTCGTCGATGTTCATCACGACGGTCTGCAGGTCATCCGAAAGCGTCGGCGACAGCTGCACGACTTGCTGGAACATCGTTGTCACGCTGCGCACGAGCGCGTCGAAGTCGGGTTCCTTTCCACTGGGGGCAAGGTCCTGCAAGGGCTTTACGCGAGCGCGCAGGAAAGGCTCGACTTGTATGACTTCTTCGATGGCGATCCGCTGCAGGCCTTCGACAAAAATAAACAGGCTCTGGCTGGGCAGCTTGATGATCTTGTGCACAAAGGCCACGGTGCCAATTTGAAAGAGATCGACGGGTTGGGGGTTGTCGACCCGCGGATCGCGCTGCGAGATGACGCCGACGAACTTCTCATCCTCCTTCAGGTCGCTGATCAGCTTCAGCGAACTGTCCCTTCCGACGGTCAATGGCAGGATGGCATTGGGAAACAGGACGGTGTCGCGAACAGGAAGAATCGGTAGCGTCGCAAAATCAATGGCGGCTTTTTGCTTGGAGGGCATTCCTCGATAACCTCATTCGTATATTTGCAACAGACGCGGACCGCGAAGAACCTCCATTCTACAATCTTATTGTATCACGTTGATAGATTCGCCCCGTGGCCGGTTGTGTCAAACATCGGTCATGGAGGAATGCGGCCGGCGTAGCTCCCATCTTCCAGCTTCTCGTAGACAGCTTGCGCCAGGGCTTCTCCGACGTAATCGCTCAGCACATAGCGTGGGGCCACGTGACACCTCCAAAGCTTGCTTTGATTATGCCTTTTCCTTCACATTCAGGAGACGCAAAAGCCGTAAGGCCAGAAGCACAATCCTGCGTTTCAGAAGCACGCTGGGCGAGATAGCTCGCGGCGCAAAACAAAGGCGCCGGTCGCAGGCTTACACGGTCGGCTCGCCGTGAATCTCCACTTCTTCGGGCTCCACGGCCAGCGGCTGCGGTTCGGGGAGCTTGCCGGCCCAATTCGCCCAGCCCCAGAAAAGCGCCGTGGTAGAGCTGAGAATTCCGGCCACAAATCCGACAGTTCGGGGCCCGTGGTACTGCGAGGCGATTCCCGCCAGCGCCATCGAAACCATCATGGTGGACCAGGTGAGCGATTCCGCCGTGGAAAAGACTCTTCCCCGGAATTCGTCGGGAACGTGGCGGAGCATTTGCGATATGTTGAGCACGGAACTCACTGCCACGCCAGCGCGGGAAAGGGCGATAAAGAACAGCGCCGCGCCGAAATGCTGCATCTGGCTGAAGAAGACATAGGCTCCCCCATGGATGACGTAGCAGATGGAAATCGCCCGCCTGTAACTCGCAAAGCTGATTCGTTTGCCAAGGTAGTGCCCCACCCCGCCGCCGATCAGCAGGCCGACTCCCGCGAAACTCCAGATGATCCCGATCCCCGCCGGACCCCGATTGAAAACCTGCTCGCCAAACAGGGTAAAGAGGATCTGTGCGGCGCCGCCGCCGGTAGCCCAGCCCACGCCCACCAAGGCGATGGCCAGAATCAGCGGCGACGACTGCATGTAGCGGAGGCCTTCCTTGTACTCGTGCCAGGGCCGCAGAACCTGGTCCTCGGTCAACGCTTCGCGCTTCGCCCGGAAGCTGCCAGTCCCGCGCAACTGCCAAATGCAGGCCGCTGATGCCAGGAAGGAAAGGGAGTTCAAAACGAAGGCCCACTGGTATCCCAGGCGCGCCACGCTCAAGCCCGCCACCATCGCGCCCACCGTCAGCGTGGTCCACTGCGTGGTCTGGGTGAGCGAATTGGCGGTATGCAGTTCCTCCTGATTCGTGATGGTGGGCAGGATGGAGGTGCGGCCGCTCGTGAAGAACGGCGACGCGAACATGAGCAGCGCGCTCAGCCCGTAAAGGAGCGCCGACTGGTGATAGCGAGGGGTGAGCACGAAGGCTAGAGCCACCACCGCCCTGATCAGGTCGCTCGCGATCATGATGCGCTTGCGGTCAAGGCGATCGAGGACGACGCCCGCCACCGGCCCTGCCATGACCGCGGGAACGGCCCGCGACAACATCACCCCGCTTACCACCAGCCCGGAATGGGTGGTTTCCATCGCCAGGCTGAAAACCGCGATGTTGTTGAAGTGGTCGCCGATCTCACTCACCACCTGGCCGATCCAGGTGTATCGGTAGTTGCGGTTCCGCTGCAAAAGCTGGAGAAAGTCATTCATCGCCAGTGTTCTGCCTTGTTTGACCTCTGGCATGTCACCCCCGCGAAACCTGCCTGCCTACCGCAGGCAGGGCAGGGCGGGGGTCCACTCTCATCCTTCTGGATTCCCGCTGGAGCCTGCCCCGACTGCGACGGGGAGGGATTGACGCCAGGGAAGAGCCCTGCCATGGTATTCCCAACGCCAGCTTTGACTTGAGCGGCCCGTGTGGCGCGCCGGCCGGTCCGCCCGTTTCACATCCTTACTCCGCCGTTTATTACCGATAGGGCGGGAACTCGCGTGGGTAACGGACCGCGAAGGCAAGCCCAGCCGGGGAGTCTTTCAGCATTCTACAATAGCTTCGGTGCGCGCTGGATAGCAGCGGCAAAAATCGCATGACACTGACAGCCTGTCGGGGAGACATCGACACAAAGACATCCGGTCGTACCCCCATCTCAGACCCGTGGGTTCTCTCAACGGTTCTCAGCTCATGGTCGCTTCCCTCTTTGGTAAAACGAATGCTGCCAAGCGGACGTTAACTCGTCTCGACCCGGGCAAGGAGTTCGACACATGCCTGGATATGTTCTTTCCTACCAGGATCAGCTTGGCTTCACGAACATTCTGATGAGCGCGCTCGGCGGCGACGGCTAGGGCTTCTGCTCTGCGGCGAGCCAGCCTGAACCGCCGGCAAGCTAGCCCCGAGCATTCATGAGAAGGGGGCAGGCTGTTTGTCTCCTGCTTCTGGGAGGTTGTCAGAGCCGTCGGACCAGAAGGAGCGGGCCGGGTAAAGGGCTCGACGCCGGCAGCGGGAGAGGCCGTGGATAAATGAGGTGAAAATTGTGTCTTCGCGGAGAGGCGACCCTTTATGTTCAATGAGTTGACGGCTTTGTTCTGCAAACGATGCGTCTCCAAATAATTACCTAGTAGTTAAAAGATATACAGTACAGGAATATCTTAAGATAAGCCATATCCAAGCAAGCGTAGCGCGGACCTCCGTCTTTGAGGTCGGCGGTTCTTCCTCAGATTGGCGCTTTCGAATCCAAAGACAGCCTGACCCGGTCAATCGTGAAGCTGCAGCGGCACATGGGTTGCGCCGCACTCATGAGGGAGTACTCGTTCACGCCGCACCATTGCCAGGGAGCGGAAATCTCCGCCGCTTGAGTAGTCGCACCGTGACGCGAAAGAATCGATCCAGAAGAAACGGGCGCTGCTGTCGCGAAACACCGTGGCTTGTATCTTGAAATTCCGTTACAACTGAGCAGGGTTAATGGCGTTTGGTCCGGCGGTGGAGGCCGACCGCGGCTGAGCGGCCGGGCGTTACCCTCCTGGAGGATCACTGCCAAAAGCGGCCGATCCCGACAACCATCGGCGGCGGCGCAACGGTTAAGAGCAGTGACAGGTGGCGATTGACGAGGAAGGCGCCGCCAGGGCAATTCTTTGAGATTTGCAGGATTGGCCTCGGATTGGGCAGATCGCTCCTGCCTCGGCCAAAGTCCACGGTCGCCGCGGCGACTCGGCCCTACGTCCTTCGTTGTCACCCCCGCGTAGGCGAGGGTCCACCGACGGCCTGGATTCCCGCTTTCGCGGCAATGACGGCCCACGGCCAGAGCCTTGTGCCGAGGGGACGGCCGTGCTACGGCGCCCGCCTCTTTCTGGCTTGGACTCGCCGTTACCTACGCTGCGTACCCTGTAGAATTGTCCTGTCCCTGGTAATTTTGTCCGCATCTACAGCGCCGCTGAATCTCGCTTTGTGACGTAAGTTCTTTGCCTGCAAGTACTTTCCAGCCTGCGTGTCTGGCCCCCGGCGTGCCCTTCTGGTTTAATGCCTTTAGCTCGAAGGCAATCGGTAAATTGGAGGGACCTATGAACGAGGAACAGACTCCACGGGAAGTGTTTCCGGGGCTTTCGACCCCTCCGGAAAAAGCTCCGGTGGAAGCGCCTCAGGGATCGCCATCCACCAACGTGGGACTAAAGATCGCGCTCGTCACGCTCGTCCTGGTTGCGAGCTTCGGAGCGACTTACGGCTGGCTACAACACCGCACCGTCCAGGAGCTTGCCACCAGCCGCGATGAGCTGAACGCCTCACTCGCCCAGACGCGCAGCCAGGCGGACGCCTTAGCCACCAGGCTCAGTGATGTTCAGGCACAAGTAGAAGCCGCCCGCGCAGCAGCCGAAGCACCGAAGACGGAAGAAGCGCCGGCCCCAGTTGCCCCCCCGGCGCCGCGCCGTCCCGCTCATCGCGCGGCGGCCAAGCGCCCACCGGTCGAAGACCCACGCTGGAACCAGATCCAGCAGCAACTCGGCGAGCATCAGAAGGCGCTGGCAGAAAGCAAGCTGCAGATTGCCGAGACTCAGGCCAACCTGCAACAGGCCAGATCCGAGCTGGAAGGCAATCTTCAGTCCGCGCGGAACGAACTGGGTGGCAGCATCGCCCGCACCCACGAGGAGCTTGTGGCGCTCCAGAAGAAAGGCGAGCGGAACTACTACGAGTTCAACATCGGAAAGTCCAAAGCCTATCAGCACACCGGTCCGATCAGCATTTCTCTGCGCAAAGTCAACGACAAGCACGAGTATTGTGACCTGGACATGCTGGTCAATGACACCGGGGTTTCCAAGAAGCACGTCAATCTTTATGAATCGGTCACGTTCTATCCGGAAGGCTATTTGCAGCCTGTGGAGATGGTCATCAATCGCGTCGGAAAGGACTTCGTGCGCGGTTACGTGAGCGAGCCGAAGTACCGACCCATGCAGCAGGCGGCCGTGCCTGCCCCTCCTCCTACTACCGCGTCGGCCAACACCCCTGCTCCAAGCGTCCCAGATCCCAAACTCGCGCACCGAACGGAAGACGCTCACTGAGGCTCGAAACCTGATCCTCGCCGGGGAGGCCGTGCAAGCGCCTTCCCCGGCGCCATCGCCGAGGGCGGCACGGAATCAGTCATAGGCGCGATCATCGGTGGTAGGAGCGCCTACTCCGGACACCGTCTCTGACATCGGATCAACAGAATAGTCAACCTTCCCGTTGATGATCCCACTTGTCCGCGAGCGGCTTCCCGCCAAGCCATGGGAGCACCGCAGGCCGACCACGGCTGCGTTCACTTAGCGGCACCTGGAATTCGCTGGCATTGCCTTCGAGTCCGAAGTATGCCCTCATGCAGTGTCGATTGCCCAATCCGACCCTTCTGACTCTTCCTCGCCCGCTCTGATTGGTATATAGTTTGCTGTCGCGAAAAGCGGAAGACGAGCTTTCGCCCAGCGACACGGTGTCTGACTAACGGGGAGGATGGACTATGTCGATCTTAGGTGTTCTAACTGGAGCCTGGGCAGTGATCACGATCGCTTTCATTATCCTGCTCCTCTACCGCCGAGGACTTACCAGCAAGGAGGCGGATTGGATTCCGCTGACGGACGACGCGAGGGAAGAGCGTGCCATTCAAGCGCAGACGGTGATTGAGATGAAGACCAAGAAGTTGACCGTTCCGATCCGTACCCTGGGTACGCTTTCGGTGGTCATCCTATTGGTTATCTTCGGCTTTTGGCTCTACCAAAGCATTTACGGTCAGCCACTCGTCCAGTAGTGGGCCTCGTTCGGTGGGCGATGCAATGAGAAAGGGGCGCTGCGTCCAGGGGCGCATTGCGTCTTCTCAGCCTTCCAGCACTCGACTTGTGCCGTTCGCAAGCGCACGGTGTTGAGGCCTACCCTTAAGAGCTGGCGGAAAAAGTGCTTGCGACCGCTTCGGGCGCCCACCCTGGGTTGCACAGGCTAGTCTTGACGCCGCCCTCCCGCACCCTGCCTTCCTAAAGATACGCGCTTCCCTTTGCTCTCCGATTTCGCTATGGTGTGCTTCTACGCCGCGCATGGCGCAGTTAAAGTATCCTTTACGTCTTTGACCATTTTTTCCGCAAGGAGTCCTTCCTTGATGTTCTCAGGTTTTCAAAAGTCGTCGAACTCTCATTCTTCGCCAGCGATCCTCGTCGCTCTCTTTGTCAGTTCGCTCCTCCTCTCGCCGCGCCCGCTCGCGGCCGTGGAGTGGTCCACGCTCTTCACCGCGCAGGATGTCCGCGACCATCTTGCGACCGAACAGGGCCACCAGGACGCGCTGGAATTCTGCCGCAAGCTGGGCATCACCAAGGTCTACATTGAATCCTTTCGTGACGGCTACCAGGTCGAGGAAAGCACTCTCAAGGCCGCGCGCGATTTTTTCCGCCAAGCCGGCCTGACGGTCTCCGGCTGTGTCACCACCACCGGGATCGGCAAACCCTCCAGCGGCTGGCAGGTTGCCGTCTGCTACACGCATCGCCAGAACCAGGAGCGGCTGGAGTCAATCTTCCGTTTCACCGCGGCCCTGTTCGATGAAATCATGATTGACGATTTTTTCTTCACCGACTGCGAGTGCTCGGAATGCGCGGCGGCCAAAGGGGCGCTGAGCTGGCGGCAGTATCGCGAGAAGCTGATGCTCCAGATCAGCCGCGAGCGCGTCCTGGGGCCCGCGCGGGCCGTGAACCCCCGAGTCAAAGTCATCCTCAAGTTCCCCCAGTGGTATGACCAATTCCAGGACCGGGGCTACGTGCCCGATCAGGAAGCCGCGCTCTACGACCGCATCTGGGTGGGGACGGAGCTTCGCGACCCGAGCTCGGACCCGTGGGGTCACAAGCAACAGTACGAGGGTTACTTCCTATACCGTTGGCTCGCTGACATTGCCGGCGCCAAAACCGGCGGCGGTTGGTTCGATCCTTTCGGCACCACGCCCACGCTCTACCTGGATCAACCTCTGACCACGATTCTCGCCGGCGCGCCGGAGGTCATGCTTTTTCATTACGGCTCACTGATCTCCCCGGAGTTCCGCGCCCAGGCGGAAGCCCTGGCGCTGCGCCGCCGCCAATATGACTCGCTTGCCAAATTCGCCGCCGACTGGGGTGGTCTCGCGGCGTACAAGCCCGTCTCGAGCGAACCCGGTGACGAAGAATATATTTTCGATGAGATCGGCATGTTGGGAATTCCTCTCGCGCCGACCGCGCGTTTTCCCGAAGGCGCACGCGGTGCACTCTTTACCGTCCACGCGCTTCAGGAGGCGGAGTTTGTCCCCAAACTCGCACGTTTTCTTGCTGCCGGCGGTACGGCCTTTGTGAGCCAGGGCCTCGCGCATCGGCTCAATGCTGACCCGCGACTGCCCACTCAAGCCTCGTTCGATCTCGAGAAGGGCAACTACCTGAAGACCCTGGACGCCGGGAGTGGAAAGCTTTTGGTGTATTCGGAGGCGCTGCCACGCCTGGCCTACGTTGATGCGCAAAACCGCATCGCGCAACTCACGCCGGAGCTTCGCAGCGCGCTCGCCGACCTGCGCAACAAAGTCGCGGAATTCACCGTGACCTCGCCGGACGCGCCGCCGCGCGTGGCCATCTACCCCCTGGGCGGGCGCGTAGCCGTGGTGAACTACACGGAACTCCCGGTAGCTTGCGGGTTGACTGGACTTGCAGGCATGGCGCGCAGATACATGAAGGTCTACGGCCTCGACGGCGCCACGCTCGCGTCCGACGGCGCGACCCTGCGGCTGCCACCCCACGCGGTGCTGGTGGTGGAATGAGCTAATTACCGGGCGCCCCGGTGCCCGAGGCTTGGCAGCGCGCTCGCGCCGCGCAAGGCTCTGTTCCAGAAGGCTGGAATGGGCGAAAGAACTCAGTGCGCCCAAACCATTTGGGAGAATTGTTCGCAGAGATGGACGTGAACCACTCAGCCGAGGAGATAAAGAATCCGCCTCCTTGGCGCGTGGTCACTTGGATCAACTTTCACTCGAGGTTTGGCCTCGCGAGCGGTTAGAGAGTTCACCCGATCACCCGATGTTTCGATCCGTTCACTCTACTGACCCACTACCCAGGCACCGCCGCGGCAAACTTCCGGCTATTGCGGGTTCGGAGGATTCGGTGGAGCCTGCGGTCCTCCCGCACCACGACCCCCGCCGCGACGTTCCTCCTGCAAATCCTGCCATTGGTGTTGCTGTTCCGGTGTGAGGATCTGGAAGATATGCCGGTGAGTGGACCTGCGGATACGCCGCGCCCTTCGGCGCGCCTCACCTTGAGTCAGGTTGGAGTTGCTTCTCACCGCGGTTAGTTCCTCGGCTTCATTCCGCAAGATGGGGCGGATTTTTTCCCTTTGTTCATCTGTGAGGGTGAGCTGCTGGCTCATCTTCTGCAGCCGAGCTTCGACCATGCCCTCACCCTGAGGGCTTGGATTCTGTGGCCCAGCCTCGGCCGGCGGGTTCGCTGGGGCCTGTGGCTCCTGCCCCTGCCCCGGCATCCCCGCGAAGGCCAGCGTCGCAACGATGCCCACCAAACAAACTAGGTTCCAAATCTTGCGCATTCGAAGTTTCTCCTTTCGCGTGCGCGTCGGAGGACTCACGGATGGGGGCGCCCCTCGTGGGCGTCCGCAACGGCGCGACCCAGCATCGGGCGGGCAGTCGCCGCGGCGATCCCACCCCTACAACGGAGCCCGCCTCAACATATTAACCCCCCAAGAAGGAACAAGTTGCGGTTCGCCAGGCCGCCAACGGGTGTTCGCGCAGGCGCTATTGGGAAGCAGCTCGAAGTCAACAGGCCACCCAGATTGCATTGGTGCTTTTGTTCTCTGCGCAATCAGTGCGGCTGCCAACCCCCTCGCCCCTGCCTCATCATGCCTGTCCTGACCTGTGTTGCCACGAACTGGCCTTGCACTTCCTTCCCAGTGGCAAAAATGCGATCGCCTACTTTGAGGTCTTTCAGGGTGATGGCCTGACCTTGCTTGGTGAAGGTCGTCTGGTCATTGATCACGATGGTTCTCTCGCCTTGAAAGCGGTTGCGCACCTTGATCTGGTTCTGGTCGATGGAGAGGATCTCCCCGCCAGCCCGGTCGCCCCCACTTTGATCCCAGCCGCCACCTGGACCTCCTGGGTCACCACCTGGACCCGGCCCGCCGCCAGCTTGGAACCTCTGAAGCTGTTCTTCGGTGACGCGTTGAATGCCGACGGCCACAAGTTGCTTGTCGGAGTTTAGGTTGCCACGCACGAAGACGTGGTCGCCCGGCTTCAGATCTTCCAGTTGGAATTCCTGCTGTTGCTGTCGGTAGTGGGTCTGGTCATTCACCAGCACGGTCGCGGTGGTGCCATCCGCCTTCTTGAGCTCGAAACGATCGACTCCCACGGAAGCGACGGTTCCTATGACGCGCTCGCCGCCCATCTCACGGCGGGGAGGTTCCGGCGCCTGGGCTGGGGATTGTCGCTGCGCTGCCGCCGGCTCGGAAAGCGTCAGGGTAAGGAGGATCGCAACACTCAATAAGAATCTATTGGACATAAACCCCTCCGCAAGCTTTTGACGCCCGAAATGCCCGCGGGGTTACCCTGTAACCTCGCAGGTTTGGGAAACGTACTCACAGATTGAAGGGTCTCGGAAGCACACAAGGTGGGGTTTCTTGCGCGTGACGCTCGGGAATATTACCGGATACGCCAGGTTTCTTTGGACGCTCTCCGCCTTCGGGGTTTTGGCCCCGAGTCTGCTGTTCGGCCAAGTCGCCACCTCGGGGACGATCGTGGGGCACGTGCGTGGCCCCGGGGGAGTCTCCGTGCCGGGCGCAACCGTCCAGCTCATTAATCCGCAAACCGGTGAGCGCAAAGAGACTTGGACCGACGAAGCGGGCAATTACACTTTCAACGGACTCAATCCGGGAAACTACCGCTTAGCGGTGTCACTGGTAGGATTCCGTCCTGACTTGCGCGAACCTGTGCCCGCGACTCCTGGCACGATCCTCAAAGTCAACGTGGCGCTGGTCTTCGCGACGCCCGAGGGCGGCGCGCCGCAACAGGCGCAGACTGGGGCGCGCCCTGCGGGCAAACCGGCAGCGTTGCCGGGAGAGAGGCCCGACCGGCAGCAGAGTCCCAGCGATTTGGAGAATTCTCTCGGCGAGGGGGCAGGTCCGGGTGGGGGAGCGGGAGCCGTTCGCATTGCCGAAGGCGCGGGCATGGAGAATCCCGCTTCCGCCGAGTCCGCGACTGAGGAAGTTGATACCTCCGCGAGCGCCGCCAACTCTTTTCTGCTTGCCGGGGGCACTGGCAACGTGCCCGCTCCAGGGGAAGAAGGGTGGGGCGGGCGCGGCCGCATGCGCGACGGACCCCCGCAGATGGCGCCGGGCTTCGGTGGCGGTCCCGGTGGTGGGCCTGGCGGCGGGGGCGGACCGGGCGGCGGCCCAGGTGGTGGATTTGGAGGCGGGGGGATGTTCATGGGCGGCGGAGCCCGCAACTGGGGGCGCAATCGGGCTCAGACGAACCGTATTCGTGGCAACATCACGGAGCAGTACACCAACTCCGCCTTTGACGCTCATCCCTATCCGTTGAATGTGGCAGCGTTGCCACAAGTTCCTTCCTATCAGGAGACCTTCGGGTTCTCACTGGGCGGCCCGCTGGTCATCCCCAAGATTCTCAACGCGCGGGACAAGACCAGTTGGTTCGTGAGTTACAACCTGCAGCGCGGGAAAAGTCCCGTCAGCACTTTTGCTTCGGTCCCCACCGCCGCAGAGCGCCTGGGTGATTTTTCCGGCGCAGTCATCGCCTCCGGACCCTTTGCGGGGACGGTCCCGGGCATCTACGATCCGCAGTCAAGTGCCACGGGCGCGCGCACGGCATTTACGGGAAACGTCATCCCGCCCCCGCGCCTTGATTCCGCCGCCCTCGGTTTGCTGGCCTACATTCCCCTGCCCAACCTTCCGGGCACGGTGCAGAACTTTCGCTTGCAGGAGTCGCTACCCACGGCCAGTGATCGCGTGATGGCCCGCATCGGACAGCAAATCGATGCCAAAAACAGCCTGAACGTCATGTACTTTTTCAACTCGGCGCGCAGCCAATCCGTCGCCAATTTCCCCCAGTTAACATCGCACTCTTCCAGCCGCGGCCAGAACCTGAGCCTGAGTGAAACGCACACGTTTAATCCCCACCTCGTCAACACCCTCACGTTGAATTTCAATCGCCTGCGCACTTCCTTGCTGAACGCCTTTGCGTTTCAAGACGACATTACCGCGCCGTTGGGGATTACGGGGGTTTCGAGCAATCCCTTTGATTGGGGAATCCCCACGATTGGGTATACCAATTTCGGAGGTTTGAACGATCCGCTCCCCTCGCTCGTCCGCAACCAGACGGTACGCGCCAACGAGGTTCTGATCTGGAACCATGGAAAACATAATCTCCGCGTGGGAGGCGAATTGCGCCGCGTGCAGCAGAATCCCGAGACCGACCCCAATGCGCGCGGCACCTTCAACTTCACCGGCTACGCCACTAGCGACTTCAGCAACGGCTTTCCCGTGGCCGGCACAGGCTATGACTTTGCGGATTTTCTCCTCGGCCTCCCGCAGACCACCTCCGTTCGTTACGGCGTTGCCAGCAATTATCTCCGCTCCTGGGTCACCACGGGTTTCCTCCAGGATGACTGGCGCGTGGGCCCACACCTGACGGTTAACTACGGTGTCCGGTACGAGTACTTCCTGCCCTTTACGGAAAAATACGGACATCTGTCGGACTTGTCATTCGCACCCGGGTTCACTGCGCCTGAGGTGCTTACGGGCCTCAACCCCGATTCACTGCCCTCATCGCTCGTTCACAGCGACGCGCACAACCTCTCCCCCCGTGTGGGCTTCGCCTATCGGCCGTGGGTCCTGCATCATCTTGTGCTGCGCGGGGGATACGGGATCTTTTACGACGGCAGTATCTATTCACGCCTGGTTACCAACATGGTGGACCAGCCGCCCTTCGCACAGGCCTCCACGCTGACCACCAACCCGCAGCAGGTGCTGACGCTCGAGGACGGCTTCCCAGCGATTTCTACCAACACGATTCACAACACCTATGCGGCGGACAGTAATTTCCGCAGGCCTTATGCGCAAAGTTGGAACGTCAGCGCCGAGCAGGAACTGGTTCGCAACGTCATCCTTTCGGTGGGCTACGTGGGCACCGAGGGAACGAAACTCGATTTGCTGCTGTCGCCCAACAGTGTGAACCCCAGCGCTTCCGGTTCGCAGCAAACCTCCATCCCGAACGTCCAACAGTTTCTCTATGAAACTTCCGGCGCGGCATCGATTTACCATGGGCTGCAAGTGAGTCTGCGGCGGCAGTTCCACGGTGGCTTCTCGATGAGCGGCAACTACGTGTGGTCGAAATCCATCGATGACGCCGCCAACGTGGGCGGCTCCGGCCACAACGTACCCCAGAACAGTTTCGATCTCGAGGCCGAACGCGCGCTTTCCAGCTTCGACATCCGCAACAAGTTGATCATCAACCATACGTATGAGTTTCCTTTCGGGGCGCAGCGCCGTTTCCTGAACCGGGGTGGGCTGGTGGCTCGCATCGTCGGCGACTGGCAGATCAGCGGCGTGACCACGCTTCGATCCGGCTCGCCTTTGACGGCGCAGGTGGCCGGGAACCAGTCGAATAACAACGGTTCGGGCGCGTTCGCTTCCGAGCGCCCCGATGCCACGGGCCTTCCGGTCAGCCTGCCGAGCTCGGAGAGGACCACGAAAGAATTCTTCAACACGGCAGCTTTTGCCCTTCCACCCTCCGGCCAGCTTGGCACCGCCGGCCGTAATACGATCACCGGACCCGGCATGGTTAACTTCAACATGTCACTCGGACGCTTTTTCACCCTCTCGCGGGAGAAGAGGATACGCGGCCGATTGAGCATTGACTCTACGAACCTCTTCAATCACCCGAATTATGCAGGCGTGGCGACGTCTTTCAATGCACAGAATTTTGGCTGGGTCACCAGCGTCGGCGCCATGCGCGCCATCACCCTCAGTTTCCGGATGAATTTCTGAAATGCGGATTTCGTCCCAAAGCTTCACGAGCATCCGAGTTGCAGCCTTCGCAGTTTGCCTGATCGGCATGGCGGCGCTGGCGTTTTCTCAGGGCCAGGTGAAGGCGGGCGCGCAGGTTTCAAAGAGTCCCCAACAAGCCTTTGTCCTGCGCGCCCAGACCACCGTGGTGCTGGTCGACGTGCGCGTTAATGACAAATCCGGGAAACCCGTCACGGATCTAAAGCAGTCGGATTTCCATGTTCTGGAAGACGGCGTTCCGCAGACCATCTCCTCTTTTAGCCTGGAGGACGTCGAGAAGTTGGCGCAGTCCACACCCGGGAACGAGCGCGCCCAGGTAATCGACCTCGCCAAGCTCCCGCCCGAGGTCAATGCCGAGCAGATGCTCCAGGACCATCGCCTGCTGGTTTTTTTCTTTGACTTGAGCTCGATGGCTCCGGACGAGCTGATGCGCGCGCTGAAAGCTTCGAACGATTTCCTGGCACACCGCCTGACGCCCGCCGACTTGATCGCCGTGGTCACTTACACTTCCAGCTTGCGGGTGGTGCAGAACTTCACCAACGACCGTGATTCCCTCACCAAGGTGCTGCATGCGATCCAGATCGGCGAGGAATCCTCCGTCCTGAGCGCGGCAGGGGCAGTGGGCGAAGCCGGCGGGACGGATGCTTCCGGCATGGAGATCGTGAACCAGGACCTGTCGGACGCGTTCACGCCGGATCAGACCGAATTCAACATCTTCAACACCGACCAGAAGCTGGCTGCCATCGAATCGCTGTCGCAAATGCTGCGCAACGTGCCGGGACGCAAATCCGTGATTCACTTTACGAGTGGGATTTCGCGTACGGGACAGGAAAACCAGGCGCAGTTGCGCGCGACCGTCGATGCGGCGAACCAGGCCAACGTTTCCCTCTACACCATGGACGCGCGTGGGCTTGCGGCCCTGCCGCCGGGCGGCGACGCCTCGACGGCCAGCCCCGCGGGCACCGCCATCTATTCCGGCTCGGCGGTGGTGTCGCAGGTTTCGGCCTTACAGGGCAGCCGTGAAACCCTCGCCTCGCTCGCCGCCGATACCGGCGGAAGGACTTTCTACGACCTGAACGATTTCGCGCCCGCTTTCGAAGAGGTCCAGAAGGAAAATACCAGTTATTATCTGCTCGGGTATACACCCAGCAATACACGGTCGGACGGCCGCTTCCGGCACATCCGTGTGGAAGTAGACCGGCAGGGGTTGAAAATTCAGGCCCGCCCGGGCTACTTCGCTCCCAAGAATTTCCGCCAGTTCACCCGCGAGGACAAGGAAGTGCAGCTCCAGCAGGCGATGGACCTGGACATGCCTTTCGTCGATCTGCCCTTTGTAGTCGACACGGCGTACTTCCGCCGGCCTGACAAGAAATTCAATGTTGTCCTGGCCGCCAAGATCCCGGGCTCGCAGGTTGCCTTCCTGAAAAAGTCCGGCAAGCACGAAACTGAATTTGACTTTGCATGGAAAGTCACCGACGCCCAGAAACATACGGTGGCGGCTCTGCGCGACACGCTGCCGGTGAAGATGACCGATGAGACCTATCAGGAAATCGTCAGCGGCAACCTTCTCTACGAAGGCGAAATCACTCTCCCGCCAGGAAAATATGATTTGAAGGCCGTCGTGCGCGAAAACGAAGGCGGCAAGATCGGGACGTTCGAAGAGCCGCTGGAGGTGCCGGAGATCTCCAACACGGGCCTAAGCCTGAGTTCGGTCGTGCTCTCGAACGAAGTGAAGCCAGCCGAGGAGCTGGCGCGCGTGAAGTTCAACCGCGACAAGGACGCACCGCTGCAGGTGGGCGCTCGCTCGGTCCTGCCCAGCGTGACGCGCGTGTTCCGCAACAATCAAACTCTCTCGGTCTATCTGGAATCCTACGCCGGCAAAACCACGGCGCCCGCGAATGGGCAACCCGCAGTGCCTGGGGCGGCCACGCCGCCCTCCGTCGCGCTGGTATTTTTCCGCCACGGGAAAAAATTCGCCGAAGCCGGCCCGTTCTCCGGAAAACTGGAAAAGGCGTCGGAACAGAAGGCTACTTACTTTGTGCAGATTCCTCTCGAAAAGTTCCCAACCGGCCGCTACACCATGCAGGTAAACGTCCTCGACCCAGCGTCCGATCGGGTGGCGTTCGCGCGTGTGCCCATGGCCATCGTCAGGCCGCCGTCGCGGAGCCTGCGCGTGGGAACGGGCAAATGAGGTCTACCTCGTCATTGCCTCGCCCACGCAGCCGACACCTGGCGCCTGAAACCTGTTTTCCTTCGCCCCTTCCCCCCAAACCTGTCCCCTGTTCTTGCGACCCGGGATTCGGGACATTCCTTCTCCCCCTTGCTTTGTTAACCGGGCAGGTGTATAGAACGCGATAGCTATTACCCCGGCTAAGTGTGGGGCAAGCGGCCAGGGCTGCACCCATCGGATTGCACCAATCGCGACTGAGGCGATGCAACGGCTCCCTGCCGAGTGGTCGATTGCCGGTTGCAGACAGCGCGTGAACCGGGGTTGAGATCCTGGAGCAGGCTGATGAAAATAATCTTGTGGTGGTTGACGCTTCTTCTGACTTGCAGCCCGTGCCTGATCTGCCAAGAACCTCCCAAGCCCCTCAACGCGGCGACGCCCAAGGACGCACTGAGTCTCCAGCGTTACTACGCGGCCATGCTGCGCGCCTATAAGAGGGGCGATGCTGCCAAGTATCGTCAATTCGTCAGCGATTTGGAATTGCCGCATAAAGACGCGTGGCTTAAGCAGGAGTTTGGACCTGACCAGGCGGCGGTCCTATCAAAGGAGTACGCCCAGAGCTTCGAGAATTTCAGTGCTCGATTGGTGAAGGTTTTCGGACAGGCTCCCACATCCGAGGCGGAGATTACGATCACGCGAGTTGGAGAACTCTCGGACCGCGTTTCACCACCAGCCGGTGCACCCGCCCCGAAGAGAAAGATCTCGATGGAGAGCTATAAGTTCGTGCTTACAGTCACCCCGGACGAGACGATGGAATGGATGACCTCATTTGTCCAGGTCGACGGAGTGCTTCGTTACATCGGCGGGGGTGCTTTCCCGTTTTGGGAAGATCAGAACTGACATGTTAAGAGATTCGACCAAGGGCTCTGAAGCGGGCGGCGCAGGCAACGCGCTTACAGCGGTGGCCGGTCCGTTGCGTCCTTTGCAGTGTTTGCGGGGGGACGCCCGCCGCGTAGCCGGTCGAAGCAAACTGCGCGTGGCACGAGACGAGCAACCGGTGGAATTCATTGACAGAAATGGCCTATTATAAATAGTCGGGCCAGACGTGTTTTGAATAGGGAAGAGGAAATGAGCCCTCGACGTGCCAACCCTGAACTCGCGGACCGCCGCCGGACCGCCCTGGTGAAGGCGGGATACGCCGAAATCCTGGAAAAGGGGATCCAGGGGACAACCCTGGATTCCGTCGTCGCCCGTGCTGGCTCCAGCAAAGGGGGGGCGCTCTATTACTTCCCTGCGAAAGAGGACTTGCTTTGCGCGGTCCTGGAGTGGCTCCTGCGCCAACTGAACCAGAGTCTCGATGAGGTGGTACGGGCGCAGAGCTCGGCGCGCGGGAAGCTGGTCTCCGAACTGGAAGTCATGTTTCACAGCGCTGAGCTCAACCGCAAGCTCTACCTCGTGTTGTTTGACTTTGTTGCCGTGGGTTCGCGCCTGGAGCGATTCAAATCACTGTTTGGCGCTTTCTTCGCAGCCTGTCAACGGCGCAATGCGGAGATCGTTGAATTGGGAGTTCGGGAGCGGCAGTTCCGGCGGGTTAACCCCCAGGACGCTGCTGCGACGATCCGTGCTTTGGTGGACGGCTATTGCCTGCAATGGTTGATGGGACCGGAGGACGTGCCGATCGAGACTTACCGGGACCGTTGTCGAGCGGTTCTGGGCGCGTACCTCTTGCGCTGAAATCGCAGGGGTATGCTACCGAGGACGTACCACGGGGTCCCTGAGGTTGCGCAAGGGACAATTTCCAGGGTTTCCCCGCCAGGAAAATCCCGCAACTTCGGCCTGGGAAATAGTTGGCTGTGTTCTTGACGCCTGCCGCACCGCAATGAGACACTAGGCGCATTCATCGTACTTCAGAAGCTTTCGCCATGAATGCAGCTCGTCCAGCTCCCCAGGGATGTCCCAGTCCAGCTCGGAGGTTGCAATGTACAGGCCTTCTTATTTGCATGAGGTTCGATTTCAGAATCTTGGCCCTCTTTCGACGTTACTAGGGCAGTTCGCGGCGCTGGTCTTTCTTTTCTCCCTGGCTATTCCGGGGTTCGCCGCGAAAGTGCCAGTGCGAGACGGTCAGCTCGTGCGGCTAAAGCTGCGCAACATTCTCACCACGGAGAATGTCCAAAAGGGTGATGGGATTGATTTTGAGGTGATGGAAGATATCCTCGTGAGTGGGCATGTGGTGATCGCGAAAGGGGCAGTGGCGCGCGGCAGAGTCCTCGAGGTGAAGGGCGCGGGCAAGCCCAAGACCAAAGATGCAGAAGTGGTTTTTCAGTTCTCGACGGTTCGCGCCGTCGATAATCAGGAACTTCCGCTGCGCATCGAGCCGACGAAGTCCAGGAAGCCGAAACCCAACGAAAACCAGGTCGGGGAGAAATCGCCGATTCCGGGATATCCCTCACGTCTGATCGGAGCGGAAAAAGGCAAGGAGTACAAGGCCTACACCGAGGGATCATTCGTCATCAATGCTGCCGATACGATTGCTGCGCCACCTGCGGCTCCTACGGCAGCCGCTCCCGCAACTCAGCCGAGCGCGCCGGTGACGGCTCCCGCAGCTCCGGTTGTGGGACTGGCGCCAGAGCCGGCGTCCGTGGAATTCAGCAGTACGCCCGAGGGAGCGGACATCCTTATCGACGGCGCTTTCGTGGGGAACACGCCGTCGGCCTTGCGGGTGACTCCGGGGCGCCATGCCATTGAGGTTCGAATGGCAGGATATCATTCCTGGACTCGGACCATGGTCGTCGATCCGGAATCACATCCCTCGGTGCGGGCTACGCTCGCCAAGGAATAACCACAAGCGTCTGGGGCGCCATGGGCGAAGGGGCCGGTGGGGACAGTTTCCAGGTGTGGAGGGTTGGCCATGAAAGTCAGGCAAGTGGTGGTGGCATTAGCACTGGTTTTGGTGTGCGGGGGCGGTCTCGTGCAAGCGGAATCGGTGCGTCTTGCTGACGGCACGCCGCTTCACGTGCGGCTGAAGGCGGATCTGCTGAGCACCCAGGCGACGCAAGGGAATCGGGTGGATTTTGAAGTTGCGCAGCCTGTCACGCAGCATGGCGCAGTGGTGATTCCAGAAGGATCGGTGGCCTGGGGCGCCGTGCAGCTCGCCAAGAAGGGCAAGGACCTGCGGTTTGATATCGAGGGGTTGCGGCTTCCCAGCCTGAAGGATGTGAAGCTTCGTTGCAGTCCTCAAAAAACGACCAACGTTGGGAAGAGCGAGATCAAGGTCGAGAGCCACGTGGGCTCGGACTTGGGGGTCTCGAAAGGAAGCGAGTTCGCCGCTTACTTGGATCAGGACGTGACCGTGGAGGTGGCCGGAGCGCCGGCCGCTCCGGCGGCGCCTGCTCAACCTGTTCACCCGGTTGTGACGCCTGCGGCGGTGCCGGCAGCCGCTGCGCCACCCGCCGTGTCCCCGCCGCCCGTGGCGCAGTCCGTATCGCCCGTGCCGCCCGCGCCACCCGCCGCGGGGGCGCAAGCCGGGGAGTACGTCACCGTGGAGTGCTTCTCTGATCCACTCGGCGCGGACATCCTGATTGACGGCGAGTTCCATGGCAACACGCCTTCGATCCTGAAGATCCTGCCTGGGAAACACGAATTTGAGTATCAACTCTTTGGTTACAAGGCACACACGGAGACCTTGGCTTTGACACCCGGCTCCGGCATCCGCACCCTACGGGTAACTTTAGAGAAAAAGGAATAGTGCCCCACACACCGATGTCGGCTTGAGGGCTCGGGCATGTTCGCCACAGTCACAACAGCTCTCTTTACCGCATTGCTGGTGGTGGTTGTGCCGGCGCTCTCCTACTCCACCACCCGAAGCCGCGAAATCCGAGAAGTGCCCCGCTTGGTGCTTTATATCTCCGCGATCTTCTCACAATGGTTACTGACCCTGTTGGGATTGGGAGTGGTATGGCTGGTCGCACGGGATGTCTTTGTGAAAGGCTTCGCAGCGGTTCCGCTGACAGAGACCGTGCAATGGGCCGCGAGCATCGCCCTGGCCTCGCTTCTGGCGCTGGGTATGGTCATCTTCCTCGAACGCCGTGGGTTGCTGCCGCGGGAATCCGAATCGGTCTACCTGCTGATTCCGGAAACACTCCGGGAGAAGCTCTGGTCAGTCCTGATCCTTGCGCCCACGGCGGCGTTCTGCGAGGAATTTCTTTTCCGCGGCTATCTGCTGACGCAACTCAATCACTGGTTCCACTCGATGGCATGGGCCTGGGTCCTGTGCTCGCTGGCCTTTGGGCTGGCGCATTCCTACCAGGGGTGGAGTGGCATGCTACGCGCCGGACTGTTGGGAGCGCTGCTCGCGTATCCCGCGGTGCGGCTGGGGAGCCTTTACCCTTCCATGCTCGCCCATTGGCTGATTGACGCCGTCGCGCTCGTCTGGCTGGGTCCCTGGCTGATGCGGAACGACCCTACGGCGGAACGGAGGATGCTCGGATGAGATGGAAACACGCAGTCAGCGCCGCGCTGGGTGGACTCGCGCTGGCGCTTTCACTTTCCGCCCAGTCTGACCAGTGGGTGGTCATTCGCGCCGGGCGGCTGTTTGACTCTCAGCAAGGCGCATTCGTTGCCCATGCGGTCGTGGTCGTGCACGGCGAGCGCATCACGGCGGCCGGAACGGCGGATCGCGTGAAGATCCCTGCCGGCGCGGAAGTGATCGACCTGGGCAATGCCACCCTGCTGCCCGGATTGATCGACACCCACACGCACTTGTTTCTCACGGGGGAATCGGGGGACCGATACGATGAGCAGCTCCTGAAGGAATCGTGGCAGTACCGCACGATCGAAGCGGTGGTGAATGCGCGAAAAGATTTGGAGGCCGGATTCACCTCCCTGCGCGACCTCGAGACCGAAGGCGCGATGTACAGCGACGCGGACGTGCGCAATGCCATCAACCGCGGGTTGGTCCCCGGCCCGCGCCTGCAGGTTTCGACGCGCGCGCTTTCCACCACGGGCGGTTATCCCCTGGAGGGGTATTCGCCGGAAGTTAACGTGCCTTCGGGCGTTCAGAAAGTGGACTCGCCTTGGGCGGCTCGCCAGGCCGTGCGCGAACAGATCAGCTACGGTGCGGACGTGATCAAGATCTACTCGACGCATCACCATCACTTCACGGCTGACGGGAAGCTCGTCAGCATCCCCACCTTCACGCTGGAAGAGATTCAAGCCATCCTGGACGAGGCGCATCGCGAGGGCGTGAAAGTGGCGTGCCACGCCTATGGCGGCGTCGGGTTGCACAATTGCCTCGACGCGGGTGTGGATTCGATCGAGCACGGGCTGGACCTGGACGAGGCGTCGATCCAAAAGCTCATTCAGAAACACATCTACTACGTCCCGACGCTCTACGTCTACGAGTTCGATCCCTCGGATGACCTGAAGGCGACAAACGGCAAGACCAGCCGGGCACGCATTCACGAGGCGAGTTTCCGCAAAGTCCTGGCGGCCGGCGTCACTATCGCCTTCGGCACCGACGCGGGGCCCTTCCCACACGGAACCCAGGCGAAGGAATTCGCTTACATGGTCCGCTTCGGGATGCAGCCCGTGGAAGCGATGCGCACTGCGACCTCCGTGGCCGCGGAACTGTTAGGATGGCAGGACCGGGTCGGCTCCGTCGAGCCGGGCAAGTTCGCGGACCTGATCGCGGTGGCGGGCGACCCTGCCAGCGACATCACGGAACTGGAGCGCGTGAAGTTTGTGATGAAAGGCGGGCAGGTGGTGAGAAACGATATGAAGTAGGGCCGGGGCTTGCTCCGGCCTGCTCTCGAAGGATAGTCGAGAGTCGAAAGTTGAAGGTCGAAGGTCGGGCGTTTTCCCTTTCGACTCTCACCCTTTAACCTTCGACTGCATTCCTCCTCTTACGCCCCGCCGTCGGACACCGGCTCCAGCTTGTGAACGATGTCGGCTTCTTCCAAGAGTTCTTCCGCCACCAACTGGCAGGCGATCTTGAGGCAGCCGGTCTCAAGACACTTGGGACAATTCACGATGATGCGATCGAAGAGGAAATCGGCAAGTTGCTGGGTGGTAAAGACGCGCGCCATGGAGTATATCCTCCATTCCCTGCGAGGACTGGGCCTGAGGACCACTGCGAAGCCCCATTATACTCCTGCAGTGCGAAAAGGAATGTCAAAGCTCGCGTGACCTCGCCGGACAGCAAGTCCGTGATGCAGAAGTGACGCGTGGGCAGTCTGAGATCGCTTGTGCGCTGCGACTCTGCCAAGCTGATAGGCGGTTGCCGTTTGCTACCCGAATCGAACGAGTTGTGCTAGTCTAAGGGATGTTTCTCACGGAAAGAAGCTTCGCCCTGGGACTGCGTTTATGGCCCTAATTGCGCCCTCGCTGCTTGCGGCGGATTTTGCTCGGCTAGGGGAGGCACTCCACCTGATCAAAGAGGCGGGCGCGTCCATGGTCCACGTCGATGTGATGGACGGGCACTTCGTTCCCGAGATCACCGTGGGCCAGCCAGTCATCAGAAGCCTGCGCAAGGCCACCGACCTCGTCCTGGATCTCCACCTTCTGGTTGAGCGGCCGGAACGGTACGCCCAGGAGTTCGTGGACAGCGGCGCGGACCGAATCGCGATTCATGCGGAAGCCACCCCCAACCTTCACAAGGTTCTGGGGTTGATTCGAGCCCGGGGCGCCAAAGCCGGGTTAGCGGTCAATCCCTCGACGACGCTCGAATCCGTGACGGACGTCCTGGAGGACATCGACTACTTGTTAATTCTCTCCGCGGATCTGGGCTTCCCGCATTCTTCGTTCATCCCCGGGACGGTCAACAAGGTTCAAAGGGCTGGCGCGTTGCGCGCCGAGCGGCGCAAGGATTTCCGGATTCAGGTCGAAGGGAGCATTGGCTTGGAGCAGGTCGCGGAACTTCAGCGAGCAGGAGCAGACATCCTGGTGGCGGGTTCTGCCATCTTTCAAGAGGATGCGCCCGGCGGGCGTCTGACGGAGATGATGCGTCTCGCGTTGTCGCGCCAAGTTTCCAGAGTGTGATTTTGATGGGGAGTTAGAGCTTCTGTTCAAGGGATCGGAAAAGCCAACAAGCCGGAAACTTTTCGTCACCGCGATCCTGCTGGGACTCGGCGTGACGTTCCTTCCGGGGTGTGCCTTTGTTGCCCGGCACCGGCGTGCGTCCATGGCCGGGCAATTTGCTCCCGGCGATCAGCCGGACAAGATTCTTTACGAGAAAGCCACGCACGAAATTACCCACGGGCGGTACGACGTGGGGCGGCTGACGCTGCAGACCCTGATCAACACTTACCCGGACAGTGAGTATCTTTCCAAAGCCAAGCTGGCAATTGCGGACTCCTACTACAGCGAGGGTGGGACTGCCGGGTTGACTCAGGCGGAAGCGGAGTACAAAGATTTCATCACCTTCTTCCCAACCGCTCCGGAGGCGCCGCAAGCACAGTTCCGCGTGGGCATGGCCCACTTCCGGTTGATGGCGAAGGCCGACCGCGACCAGACGGAAGCGGAACTGGCGGAAGCTGAGCTCAAGGAATTCCTGCTGAAGTATCCCGACAGCCCGGTCATACCGCGCGTGAAGTCGCGCCTGCGGCAAGCGCAGGAAGTGCTGGCCCAGGGCGATTACTGGACGGCCAATTTCTATTACACACACGGAGCGTATCTGGCAGCCCGGTCGCGCTTCCAGGAAATTGTCGACAAGTATCCGAACTACAGCGGAGGCGACGCGGCGCTCTATCATTTGGGCCAGAGCCTGGAGCACTTGAGGAGAGGGCGCGAGGCGATGCCTTACTACGCGCGCGTGATCACCGACTTTCCCTTGAGCCCGTACGTCGCCAACGCCAAAGACCGCTTGACCGCAATGCACCAGCCTATCCCGCGGCCGACTCGCGCCATGCTGGCGCGAGCGCAAGCGGATGCCGCGCATCACCCGCACCGCGACCTGTTGGGCAGGATTACCGGGGTCATGGCCAGCGCTCCTGACACCAGCGCCACGCTCCACGGCCCGGTGCACCTGGGCGGACCGCAAGCGGGCGAAGTCGAAGTGGCCAAGGGTCCGCCGACCGGCGGCGCTCCACCCGGCAACGCGGCCATTGTGGTTCAGCCGATGGGTGACGCCAGCTTGACCACGGGCAAGCCCGTGGACCCGAAAACGGATCCCAACGACAACAAAGCCAAGGAGACGGCGCCCGGCAAAAGCCCATCCGATTCCACCACGCCCTCGGAGCCAGCCAAGAAAAAGAGCCGCTTCCACGCGTTGAAGAGGATCGTTAAGCCCTTCTGAGCCCGCCCCGTCGCGCGCCTGCAACGAGGTTCCGAAGGCATGGAGGGACAGATTCCCTGAAGGGTGAGTCGCGCAAGCTGATCCTCCGGCCAGCGCGCGTGCACAACCTTAAGATTCCCAATCGGTTGCGCCTTGACTTCGGCGCCCCGGCGTGGTATGTGTGAGGCAATTTAGATTTGACGCAACCCGGAGATCTCCTGTGGCGCTAATGGTTCTGGTTGCCGACGATAGCCCCACCATTCAGAAGAGGGCGCAAGGAATTCTGAAGGGTGAGGGATATGAGGTTGAGACCGTCTCGAACGGTGTCGCAGCCATCAAGCGGATCGCTGTGATCCAGCCCGTAGTGGTCCTCGCCGACGTTTCCATGCCGGGGAGAGACGGCTACGAAGTTTGCGACTTTGTGAAGAGGTCCGCAGAATTTTCCCACGTGCCGGTGCTGCTCGTCGCCAGTGATATGGAACCTTACGACGAAACGCGCGGCGCGCAGGTTCGGGCGGATGGAAAAATCAAGAAGCCGTTTGAGCCGCAGGAACTAATCTCCATAGTGGCGAAGTTCGCCGCGCAGTTCGAGGCGACGGTGAAACCCGAGAGTGCCCGGACCGTGATCACCGCGCCAGTTCTGGAAGCCCCGCGGGTGCCCGCTCCTGAGTTTGCACTTCCCAGTGAAGAACCTCCTCTGGAAGAACCGCCGCCGGCACCACAACCGGTCGCGCCGGATTTCTCGGCAGTCTCCGAGGGAGTTGCTTTCGCCGAGCCTACATCGGAAGAGGCTCCTGCATATTCACCCGAGCATCTCACGGCAGAATGGCAACCGCCTCTGGCCGCGCCACTGCCGGAGGCGGAGGTCACACAGGCGTGGGAACCTGCGCCAGAAATCGCCGACGTGTTGCCCGCCCCCGAACAGGCTGTCGCTCCCGCGGCCGAAACCCCGGTGGCTCTCGACCAGCCACAGGCGGAAACCGCCGAGCCGGTCTTCATCGAGGAGAAGACCGTGCCGCTGCTCAAGCCTCCGAGCCTATCGGTTGAGCCCGTGACGATGATTTTCCGTGCTCCCGTGGAGATTGCCGAGCCGGTGTGGAGGGATGAGACCGTTCCTCCCCCGCCGGAGCCCGAAACGCCCGTCGCCACGGCGGAAACACCGGTGGAGCAGCCCGCCCCGCCGCACCAGGAAACTCCCGTGGTGGCCGCCACGAGCCTGGATAGCTTCTCGCTGAACGATGCCGCGGCCGGCCAAGTGCGCTTTACTCCCCATGAATCGGAAGCCACTCCCGCGCAAACCACGGCCGCCGAGCCCTCGAGCGAAGCTGCGCATGCAGAGACGCCAGCGGAAATTCCTGCGCCTCCCCCTGCGCTCGACTGGGCCATGATCCATTCGATCGTTCAGAAAGTGGTTGTGAGGATGTCGCCGCCCGCCTTGCCCGCGGAGGTCCTTGAGGGGATGGCCAGAAAACTTGCCGACGAAATCGCCTCCGAACTCAGCGCGGAATCGTCTCAACCTCAACCTTAATCCCCGCAATGCCAGGTCGTAATTTCTTGCTTTCTTGGCGAGAAATTTCGGCGGCCCGGGTTTTCACCTTTGCCTTTTGACTTTGGCGCTTTGCCCTTTGACTTTTGGTTGTGGCATTGCTGCGCTGTGGATCTGGCGCGCCTTCACCGCTCTGGCGAGCGGCTGGACGCCTCCGCGGCGCGCGGAGGTTTGACTCACTCTCACGCAGCCGGTATATTGGCTTGATTTCAGCCTGCTGTCGGACTCATTCAGGAGAAGGGTGCTTTGGAAACGGAAATTCCCAAGGTCTATTCGCCGGAGAGTATTGAACGTCGCTGGGCGCGCCAGTGGGTGGCGCAGAACCTCTACCGGCCTGCGGACGAGGACGGGCGTCCGCGCTTCTGCCTGGTGATTCCTCCCCCGAATATCACGGGAATGCTCCACATGGGACACATGTTGGAGCACACGGAAATCGACATCCTGATGCGCTGGCATCGCATGCGTGGCGAAAACGTGCTGTGGCTGCCCGGCACGGATCACGCCGCCATCGCCACGCAGATGATCGTGGAGCGCGAGCTGGGGCGCGAAGCGCTGCCCGATCTGGAGGGGCCGCAGGCGAAAAGCGCCTGGCAGCGCGAAGGGCAACGCCGGCGGCGCGAGATGGGGCTGGAGAAATTCCTGGCGCGCTGCTGGAAATGGAAAGAGGAGAATGGCGGGACCATTCGCCGGCAGATGGAACGCCTGGGCGCCTCCGTGGACTGGACACGCGACCGCTTCACCATGGACCCGCCATACACGCGCGCCGTGCAGGAGGTTTTCATCCGGCTCTACGAGGAAGGCCTGATCTATCGCGGGCAGTACGTCGTCAACTCGTGCCCGCGCTGCGGCACGGCGGTGTCGGACTTGGAGGTCGTGCACGAAGAGCGCCCGGGCCACCTCTGGTACATCCGCTATCCCTTCCAGGACGGTCAGGGCCACCTGAGCGTGGCGACCACGCGGCCGGAGACCATGTTGGGCGACACCGCGGTGGCGGTGAATCCCGCGGACGATCGTTACCGCACGGCCCGGGGCCGCCAGATCGTTCTGCCTTTGCTCGGGCGAGTGATTCCGGTCATCGCCGATGAGTTCGTGGATCCAAAGTTCGGCACCGGCGCCGTGAAGGTGACGCCCGCGCACGATCCGAACGACTACGCCATCTCCCAGCGGCACAACCTGCCGCGCGTGGTGGTGATTGACGAGCATGCGCGCATGACCGCCGACGCCGGGGAAGCCTACCGCGGTCTGGATCGCTACGAGGCGCGCGAAGCGGTGGTGCAAGATCTGCGCGAGCAAGGTCTGCTGGAGAGAATTGAAGATTATCCGCTCAGCGTCGGAACGTGCCAGCGCTGCAAGAGTGTCATCGAGCCGTTGCTCTCGACCCAGTGGTTCATGAAGATGCAGCCGCTGGCAGAGCCTGCCATCCGCGTGGTGGAAGAGGGGCGGGTTCGCATCAGCCCGGCTAATTACCAGAAGATTTATCTGGACTGGATGTACAAGCTCCACGACTGGTGCATCTCGCGGCAGCTCTGGTGGGGACATCGCGTTCCGGCGTGGTATTGCGACGCCTGCGGCGAGGTGATCGTGGCGCGCCAGGTGCCCGCACGTTGTCCGAAGTGCGCGAACACATCTTTGCGCGCGGATACGGACACGCTCGATACCTGGTTCAGTTCCGGCCTGTGGCCCTTCGCCACGCTCGGTTGGCCGGACGAGAGCGAAGATCTGCGGCGCTTCTATCCCAACGACCTGATGATCATGGGCTTCGACATCCTGTTTTTCTGGGGCGCGCGCATGATCATGCTGGGTCTGAAGTTCATGAAAGATGTGCCGTTCCGAGAGCTTTATATTCACGCGCTGGTACGTGACGCGGAGCGGCAGAAGATGTCGAAGACCAAAGGCAACGTGCTCGATCCGCTCGAGGTCACGGAAAAGTACGGGACGGACGCGGTGCGCTTCGCGCTGGCCATCAGCGCGGCGCCGGGCACGGACATCGCCTTTTCGGATGAAAAGGTCGAGTCCTATCGCGCCTTCGCCAACAAGATCTGGAACGCCGGCCGGTTCATCCTGATGAACCTGCAGAAGCTGCCGGAAGCGCTGCATTCCCAGCTCGCGCAGGCGCTAGAACCCATCCCGGGGCTGGGCTTCGAGCCGATGGCGACGCCGGAGCACCTGGCCCTGGTGGATCACTGGATGTTCTCGCGTCTCGCCACGGTGACGAAGGAGATGGAGATGGCGCTGGCGGATTTTCGCTTCCACGAGGCGGCGTTCAACATCTACCACTTCTTCTGGCACGAGTTCTGCGACTGGTACCTGGAATGGGTCAAGCCGGAAATCACCCGCCCTGTCGAAGGTGAAAAGGCGCCGGCCGCCTGGATCAACCTGGTGCGGATCTTCGAAGCGGCGCTGCACCTGCTCCATCCCTTCATGCCGTTTATCACCGAAGAGCTGTGGCACCTCCTTCCCCACCACAACGCGGGGCCGTCCATTTCCTTGACGGATTTCAAATTGGTGAGCGAGCGGGTGGCCGACCCCATTTCGGAGAAGCAGTTTGAAAAAGTGCAGGAATTGGTCGCCACTACGCGCAATGCCAAGGCGGAAATGGGTCTTCAGAAGCAAAAGCCCAGCCTGCAAGTGGCTTCCGAGGATCTGCGCTTGCTGGAGCTCTTCCGCGCCAATCAGGATACGATCCTGCGCCTCGCGGGTTTGCAGGCGATGCACCTGACGCGCGGCCGGCTGGCAGCGGAAATGCTGGGCGTGCGCGCGGGCGCCTCATTCGACCTGCGCGTCCTGCATGAAGAGAAAGTGGACCACGAGGCTGAGCGCGCGCGCTTGCGGAAGGAAAAGCAGAAGCTCGAGCAGCAGCTCGAGCAGGTCCGCACGCAACTGAGCAACCAGGAATTCCTGACGCGCGCGCCGCGGGAGGTGGTGCGCGGCGCCGAGCTTCGGCAAAGGGAACTGACCGAGCAGTATCGCAAGGTCGTCGAATCACTGGAGAAGGTGGGTTGAGACGTGAGCGGGTACCTGAGTCCCCCGGCTGCTGACGAACCTTCCGAGGCCCTGGATCTGTCTTCCGAGGAACTCCGCGGCCTCATCTTCCACGCTCTGGCCGAGGACCTGGGACAGGGCGACTTGACCACTCGCGTGACCATCCCGAAGGGCGTCAAGGCGCGCGGGGTTTTTCAGAGCAAGCAGCGGCTGGTGGTGGCAGGACTGCCGATCACGCAGAAGGTCTTCGAGATTCTCGATCCTTCCCTGGAATGGCAGGACGGGGTGGAAGACGGCACGGAGGTTGAGTCCGGCTCACCGCTCGCTTCCGTCAGCGGCGCGGCGGGGTCGTTGCTGGCGGGTGAGCGCGTGGCGCTGAATTTCCTCCAACATCTGAGCGGCATTGCCACCTTTGCGGGCCGCTTGAAGGAAGAGTTGGCGGGAACGCGCGCGGAATTCCTGGACACCCGCAAGACTACGCCCGGACTTCGCAGCCTGCAAAAATACGCGGTGCGCGTGGGCGGGGGGCGCAACCATCGGCTGCGCCTGGACGATGGCATCCTGATCAAAGGGAATCACCTGCGCTTGGTGGGCGGGATTCGCACTGCCATCGAGCGCGCACGCCAGCAGCGGCCGGCGGGTTATCATGTGGAGGTGGAAATCACCAGCCTCGCGGAACTGGACGACGCCATCAGCGCCGGCGCCGACGGCGTGCTACTCGACAACATGACCCCGCAGGAGGTCCACGAGTGCGTGAAACGCGCGCGGGGACGCGTGCAGCTCGAGGTCTCCGGAGGCATCGACGCAAGCAACATTCGCGCCTATGCGGAAACCGGCGTGGATTACATTTCCGTCGGCGCCCTCACGCATTCCGCCGCCGCGGTGGATATCAACTTTCGCATTACGTCGCTGTAGGTTTCAGGTGCCAGGTTTCAGGTATTGGGTTCTGGGGGGCCAGGGATTGATTTTTCCCCAGCACCTGGCCCCTAGCACCTAGTCCCTGGCACCTGACACCTGACACCTGGTATGCCTATGGCCCCCGGAAGCACCGACCGCAGGATCGACAAGCTGATTCATCTGCTGGTGAAGAACGCCACAGTGGTCGTGCCGGGTCCGAAGATTGCCTCGGAGATTGGCGTTACGCGCTTCACGGTCTGGAGGTGGATTGATAGGCTGCGTTCGCTGGGTGTGGAAATCCGGGGTGTGCCGGCGACGGGTTATCGACTGGTGAAGATTCCCGACCTCCTCGCGCCGAGCCTGGTGCGGCCGGAATTAGGCGAGCCTGAGATCGGGCACAACATCGTTCACTACTTTCGAACCGAATCCACCAACGATGTGGCGCTGAAGCTCGCCGCGGAGGGCGCCGCGCACGGAACCGTCGTGGTGGCGGAGGAGCAAACCGCCGGGCGTGGCCGTCTGGGCCGCGCCTGGTACTCGGAAAAATCCAGCGGCATTTACACGTCGGTGATTTTGCGGCCGCCGCTTTCACCCGCCGCCGCCCCCGTGCTGACGTTGATGGCGGGCGTGGCGGCGCAGCAGGCCATAAGCTCGACGACCGGACTTGCCGTGGACATCCGCTGGCCGAACGATCTGCTGGTGAACAGAAAGAAGGTCTGCGGTATCTTGACGGAGATGAATGCGGAACTCGACCGGCTGCACTCCGTGGTGCTCGGTATCGGGATAAACGTGAATCATAGCCAGATGCCTGCGGAGTTGAGGACTATCGCCAGTTCGCTCCGCATGGAAGCGCACCGAGCAGTTTCGCGCGTGCAATTGCTGGTGGCGTTGCTGCGCGAACTGGAGCGCCACTACCACCTGCTGCTGAAGGAGGGAAACGCGGCAATCACGGAGCGCTGGGCGGCGGTTTCAACCTTCGCGCGCGGAAAGCGGGTGCGCGTCGTCACCGCCGGCGGCGAAACGCTGGCCACCACCGCAGGCCTCGACCTGAGCGGGGCGCTCCGCATCCGGCGCGACGACGGCCGCGAAGAATCGCTGGTGGCCGGAGAAGTCGTGGAAGTGAAAGTAGAAACGGCTTCCGTCCAAAGGCCGCGCCCGGCGTGATAAGATTTCGGTGGGCATTTTGTGGCGACTAACGCGAACACAGCAAACGCGAGTCAGCACGCCCCTCGCCCCCTTGGGGGAGAGGGTGCCCGAGGGACGAGGGCGGGCGAGGGGGTCGCCATTGCTGGTGGTCTGGCGCCGACCTTGGTCGGCACGAATCGCTGAACGGCAAAGACGCTTCTGCTTATGAACGTCGCAACTTCAAACACCCAACTTCTCGTCATCGATGTGGGAAACACCCATACCGTGCTGGGTGTGTTCCAAGGCGCTGCCCTGCGCGCGCAGTGGCGGCTGGCCACCAGCCGCGAACAGACCGCCGACGAATACGGGATACTGATCCACAACCTCTTCACTTTGGAGAGGCTTCCGAGCACCGACATTTCCGGAATCATGATCGCCAGTGTCGTGCCGCCGCTCAATGTGGTACTGGGGGAAATGGCCAGGAAATATTTACGGATGGAGCCGGTGTTTCTGGGGCCGGGAACCCGCACGGGCATGCCTATTCATTACGATAATCCGCAAGAAGTAGGGGCCGACCGCATCGCCGACGCGGTCGCGGCCTATGAGAAATACGGCGGGCCCTGCATCGTGGTGGATTTCGGAACCGCCATCACCTTCGACGCGATTTCGGAAAAGGGCGAGTACCTGGGCGGAGTCATCGCGCCGGGAATCGGCATCGCGGCGGAAGCTCTGTTCGAACGCGCGGCCAAACTGCCGCGCGTGGAAGTCCGTGAGCCGCAACGCCTGATCGGAACGAATACGGTCGCGAGCATGCAGTCCGGGTTGTTCTATGGTGCAGTGGGCCTGGTGGACGGAATCCTGGACCGGCTCTGTGCGGAAATGGGGAAGAAGACCAAGGTGATCGCCACAGGCGGCCAGGCGACGCTGGTGGCTGGAGCGTCCAAGTACAAACCCCCAGTAGACCCGTCCTTGACGCTGGACGGCCTGCGCATTATCTACGAGCGTACCCAGCTCGGAACGCGGCACAAGTAGGCGGGGCGGTGGAAAATTACTTCAACTACTTCACCGAGATCGAAGAGCAGTTTCGCAAGTGCCGAGCCGAACCCACGCTGCTTTCCCCGCTCGATTGGGCCCTCGTTGAATCGTGGAAAGAACAAGGCTTTCCGCTGGAAGCGGTGCGGGCGGGGATCGAGCGCTCCTTCGCAAAGTTCCAAACTCGCAAACGCGGGTATCGCAAGGTGAACACCCTGGCATACTGCGCGCAGGAGGTGTTCCGCGCCGTCGAGGAAGCGCGTGCTGCCGCGGCGCAGGGTGGAACACGACCAGCGGCGACGGCGCAGAGGGAAGCGCCTTTTTCGGCGGAGGAGATTGCGCGGTTTCTGGCGCGCTGTGCGGGGGCCGTCGAAAGCGCGGGCCGGCAGGCGCGGGAAGAAGGGCAGCAGGTGCTGGCGGAGGACCTCGCTGCGGCCGCGGCCACGCTCCAGGCATTCAGCGCGCGCGAGCAAGCCCAGCCCTCAGGTGATCTGGAAGGAATTGAAAGGAACCTAACCGCGCTGGAGGAGAAACTTACGGCGTCCCTTCTGCGTGCGACGGCGGTCGAGCTCCTGGCGCAATTTCGCGGAGAAGTCGAACGAGGCTTGGTGCCTTATCGGCGCAAGATGGCGGCTTCGGAGGTCGAGTCGCTCGAGCGGCGCTTCCTGAAGAACCGGCTGCTCGAGCACTACAAGATCCCACGGTTGAGTCTCTTTTACCTGTAGAGTCCCGAGTCACGAGTTCGCTGACAAAGTTACACCTCGGGTGTCAATTCCATGGCCCCTGCCGGGGCTGTGGAACAGCCGCCAGTAGGGGGGAAACTTTGTCAGCTAACCTCTGACTCAGGACACTGGTACCAACTTGGTTTAGTTCGTGTATTTCCAAGTCATTGAAATCAAAGCACGACTGTGACCAGTTGCGTACGCCAATTAAACCAAGCGAGTACGAGTGTGAACCGTTCTGTGCGAGTGGGCGACTTTTGGGGAGCGATATGGAGACCCGACCGTAACAATTTGCGAACGAGCTAATTGAATCATCGTCGGTGCGTTGGGGATCTGTCTCCCCATGGCGTTAGAGTTCGTGCGCCGAAAACCCGCCCGGTTCTGACCCGATAAGTGGTTGCATTTGGGTTTGCGCAGCCGGACGAGGACTGCGTGCCAGAACCACATCGGTACGGTACTCACGGGAAGTGATCTACAGGGTGCGGAAATGGAGGGGGTCTCTGAGGTTCTGCAATTCCCGGTAATAATAGAGTGGAGTAGGTCGTTTTCCCTTGAACCGCAGCTTCTTTAGAAACTCGATTTCCTCCTTTGTGGCATCGCTCCTGAGGGAAGGGTTCTGGAGGAATTCTTTGAGCCCAGGCTCTTCGTCGGTAGATTGCTCGGGTTCCCTTTGGACAAATTCAAACTTCATCGAACGCCCTGGGGCTACTCGCCGGTTCAAGACGATTTCCATGCCGAAAGTCACCAGGTCTATATCCCAGGATTCAATCAACGGGTCCAAGAAGGCGACGACGCTCTCAATCGACACGTTGAAAATATCCGCATCCAGGAACTCGAGGATGATGACCCGCATTTGTTCATAGCTTCGGCCGCTAAGCCGAGCCACCAGGTGAACCCAGTTTTCATTCTCCAATTCTTCTCTGGCGACTCCCTTGACCAAGTCCAAGAGCTTTTGGGTGACCAGGCGTTCCAGTTCGCCGAAGGGCTGCTTCTCAAAAATCGCTCGTATCTGCGTCTGTTTATCCGGCTTGCACTTGCGAAGAACCAACTCTCGAACTTCTTTAAACAGGGGCGTGGGCGGGTCTGCCAGTTTCCTCTTTAGTTCTTCCTGACGCTGCAGGTCCGCCAACTTCACTAGCTCAGCTCGCGGGAGCTTCAAGAAATCTGCCATCCTTTCATAAATGTCCGTCCGCTCAGGCGCGGGGGGCGGTTTCTTGCAAGTCAGCAGCTGTGAAATGTAGGACTCCGTAACTTGCGCGGCAGTTGCCAGATCCCGTTGCTCAAGCTCCAGTTGTTCGAGACGCTGCCTGATTACCAAAGCTAGATTCACCGCGACCCTCCGGAAGTTAACTGATCGAGAGTAAACTTTCAACAAGATGTCAGATTCGACTTGACAAGTCAAGTGAATTTACTTATAGTGGTTAAGGAGATGGGGGCCCCGCCCTCCTCTTCCAGATTATCTGAACTAAGTCAGGTTATCTGCACTCGCACCTCGTGCGCGACAGTCAAGGAGGTCGCCATGTTTGCTCGAAATGTCTCCGTGCATCTGAAGCCCAACCGGGTTGCGGAGTTTACCCGGACAATGGACCAGGAAGTCATTCCCATTCTCCGGAAACAGAAAGGCTTCCAGGACGAAATCACGTTCGTCGCCTCGGGCGGATTGGAAGCGATTGGGATCAGTCTGTGGGACCAGAGGGAGGATGCGGATGCTTACAATCGCGGAACGTATCCGAAAGTGCTGAAGGCCCTGGCGGACGTGGTAGAGGGAACTCCTCGGGTTCAAATCTACGAGGTTGGCAACTCAACATTCCACGTGATCACCCCCCGCGCGGTGGCAGCCTGATACAAGAACCCCCTCGTTCAGGGGGGGCGGATGGTCCGCCGTCTCGGTAGTCCGGCAAAGAGGAATCTGGGTACAAGATGAAACAAGGCATCCGATGCTTACAGAAATAATGAGGCGAGATTTCATTCCGGTGTTGCTCCTGGTGCTGTTGGCGCTGCTATGGCCTTGGTCCGCCGGCTACCTAATACTCCTGGGATGTGCGGTTTGTGTGGGGGCCATCTGGGGCGCCCATGCGAGCAGCGCGGGTAAGTACTTTAGGGGGGCCGGCTACGCGACGGTTCCGGGCACGGTTGAAATACGAGAACGTAAGATCAGCGAAGTCATCATCAGCTGCCGTCTGAAACCGAAGCATCGGGCTCGCGAGGGAGGGAACTGTGTCGGAAAGAAATGGTGACAAAGCCAGGTTTGGCCGGGAACGAAAGCGCAAGATTCTTGAGCGAAAGCGCATTCGAGGATTGCGGAAGTGGCTGGAAGACAAACCTAGAAGGACAGCCCTTGCCATACCAGGACAAGACAGCGCCGTGTCGTTGACGCTCGCACCGATTGGCCCGAGTTAGTGAGGTTGACCTCTATCGAGTTGAACGTGCCCTGCAATCGTAAAGGATCAAAGTCCCCTCAAGGAGGACTCCCATGATCAGCGTACGTAGCATCGCAATCTCAATCACTTGGGCCGTGCTTTCAGCCGCGCCTTTGATTTGCGCACAAAATGTGAAACCGTCCGAGGCAAGGTTGAAAATTCAGGCGCCGTCATTGATCCGAGAACTGCCGTTGCAGCCCCAACGCGTATTTAGCGTTTCACTGCCAGCGGACCCGGCTAGGGCGCCTTCGGTTGATAAGCCAGATTTTTCCAGGTACCGGGAGTTTCAATTTGGAGTGGACCTGCCCGCGATAGCGAAACTGGCAGGCCTGGAGACCTCTCAGGCGAAAGTGATCCATCGACGTCCGGCGTTAATTCAAGAACTGAACTGGCAGCCCCAGCTCTCCCTCGCATCTTCTCAAGCGGACCCCGTTAGGGCCATCTTCTTCAGCTTTTACAATGGTGAGCTCTTTCGAATCGTGGTGAATTATGACCGATATAAAACCGACGGGCTGACGGCCGAGGATGTGGTCGAAGCTCTTTCGGCGAAGTACGGAACTGCCACCAAGCCTGCGGCTGAAGTCACTTTCTCTTCATCCCAGGTCTATAACGACAGCGAAGTAGTCATCGCGCGCTGGGAAGACTCGCAGTACTCATTCAACCTCTTCCGTTCCTCGTACCAGCCGACTTTTGGGATGGTGGTGTTTTCGAAACGGCTGGATGCTTTGGCCCGGGCGGCTATCGCCGAAGCGATCCGCCTAGACGAGCAAGAAGCTCCCCAGCGAGAAATCGTGCGGCAAAAGAAACAAGATGATGAGAACCGCGCCGAGCAAGAGAAGGCCAGGCTAGTGAACAAAGCGGACTTTCGCCCTTAACGCGCAGACCAGCTAAGGGCTTCCTGATTCTGCGCCCACGGGTTTAATTGCCTCTGAAGGGCCAGGAGATGGGTGTTGTGACACAGACCAGGAAAATGACCGGAGAGCCCAAACACCATGCGGGTGTGGCGTTGAGAGTCCCTGATAAGACTCGAATCCTGATCGTCTGTGACAATGACTCTGACACGGAGCGACTGAAGGGTGTCTTCCGGGAAGCGGGATTGACCTCCAAAGCCGTGAGCACCATTACCTCAGGTTGCAAGTCGGCAAAATCCGGTCGGTTTCAGGTAGTGTTTTGTACTCCCCTTCTGGGTGACGGATCGTGGAGGGGCCTGATCGAGGTCGCGAGTCAAAACGATCTAAGCTTTAAGATCGTTCTCATGGCTCGCACCTTCGACCTTAACCAATGGGTGGACGCTCTACAGGTCGGTGCATTTGACGTCTTGGACGTCGTGTGTGACCTGCCGAAAGCTGCCGACGCTGCGAAAAGCGCTCTGGGGACGGCTTACCTGAAAAGGTCTGGGTCGTGTCCCGAGCGAGTGTAGGTAAATCGGGCGAGCCTTAAGGCCGCCCCAACTTGGAGGATCAAATGGCTACTAAACTCTTTGTAGGCAATCTACCCCATAGCGTTACCGATGCCCAACTCAACGAATTCGTGATCAACGCCGGCTTTCAGGTGGCCTCGGCGGTGGTGATTCGCGACAAGTTGACGGGGACGCCGCGGGGATTCGGCTTTGTCGAGCTGGGGGAAGGTGAAGACCTCCAGCGGGCCATCGCCGGATTGAATGGCCAGGCTCTGGAGGGTCGCACGTTGACCGTGAATGAGGCGCAGCCCCAGCGCACGGGCTTTGGCCAATCCCGCGGCGGCAGGGGTTCCTACGGCCGCTCCGATCGCGGTGGGCGTTTCTAGAATGCGGGGCCAGTAATGAAATTGAAGGATGGGCAATACGTTCGCCATTCCAAATACGGATGGGGGACGATCCTCGAGTGCGACCGCCATCACACGACGGTGTATTTTTACCGCGTAGGGGTGAGGAAGCTGCCGGTCTCTGAGGCTGTCTTCCAAGTGGTGGAGGATGAAGTCGCCATGAAAAGACGCGGGGGCTGATTGCCGCCCCCGGGTTAACGCCGAGCCCTGTTCAGGCGTACGCAAATGAGCGTCGCACGCTGACTAAAGACCGCCATCCAGGCCTGAGCCCTTCGTGAACGCGACTCGAGCACGCAAGCGCGAAGCCTGCACACAGGTTGCTCAGTGGGGATGCAATTGCTCCCCGCTCGCCGAGGTCACGAAGGGAGGCTGGTATGTACGTACAGTATGTCGGGGTAGATAATTCTGCCGGTTCTCGTATCTATGCTTTTCATGTCATCAATCCACCCCAGGAGACCCGCGAGTTCACGGTCAAGATCCGATCCGAGGAGTTCAGTGCGGACCGCTTGAAGTTCCAGGATGGCCCCGGCATCAGTTCTGCCCGGTTGCAGCGGGAATTGAAGGGGGAGACACAAGAATCGCGCGCGGAAGCCAATCTGTGTATCGAAGAGTGGGACGTCCGGGAATACCGAGCCCAGCATTACCCACACACAAAGCCTGCGGGCGCAACGGACAGGGCGCCGAGGATTCCCCTTGCATCACCGCCGCCCGAAAAGCATTTCCAGAACCGCGGGTATTGGCCCCTAGGGCCCACACGACATCCTGGGTCCGAAGACATCTCGACACTGCTCCTGCACGAACTCGGAGACTCTCTGGACGCGCTGAAATCGGCTCTAGAAGCTCAGTCTGTGAAGGTGTGCTCCATGCGGAGTTTCCAGGAAGCTCTGCCTGTGCTGACGGGACCGAACCCACCGCACCTGATCTTCACCCAGCCCAAGCTCCCGGACGGCATCTGGGCGGACGTGGTGAGCCTGGCGATGAAGGCCCCCAAGCCCGTGAACGTCATCGTCGTGGCGCGCCCGGCGAATGCCGGGCTCTACCTCCAAACGATCACCGGGGGCGCGTTTGACTTTATTGTCGCTCCCCTCACCGGTTATCAGCTCACCCACGTCGTGCGCTGCGCAATCGAGAACGTTCTTACCCGCCGAGAAGCGCAAGCGCGTCCCGCATAGCAAAGTCCACCGCGCTCTGGTTTCGTTCCGTGTCCCACTCATCACTGCGGCGCTGACCATCATGGCTGGTTACGACTGCTTTAGGACGAGATTCTCTACCAAGCTGGTCGGGAGATCAAGGCGGGCGGGGCGGGTCCGTCCGCGCCGGTGGTCAGCCCGTCTGTTCAGATGCTCAGGCTGTGTGCTCGGCCGGTAGTTGGGGATCGAGAGAGAAGGGCTTGCGCGGCCGCGGCTTGAATTTGAGTTCCAACGCCTGGGCGAGCAGGCGGAGGATGGGACCTCGGTTTTCAAAAAGGACACGCACCCATTCCCGCCGCTTCATCTGCGGAAAATAAATTCCCCGGAAGGCCAGACAGCCGAGCAGATGAATCAGGCGATCGGCAAAAGACTTCGATGCCAACCATCCTATGGCGGAGGCGATGGTCTTGGGACTGTAAGACGACGCCCAGGCCTGCCGAAGCTCCGCCTCCGCTTGGTCGGCGGTAATCCCTAGAGGTGTGTAGTCCATGGTGAAAGGTTTGAACTCCAACCAGTGTTTCGGCCGGGGGAGCCGGCCGGCCGCAGCTAACCGGTCATAGAGCGGAGTCGACGGGTAGGGCGTCAGCAACCCGAATACGGGAAGCCCTGGCGGCCAGGAGCGAATCACCTCCAGAGTGCGCGCCGCCACACCCGGGCGGTCGCTGTCCATCCCAAAAATGAAGGACGTGATGGCATAAAGGTTGTGGCGAGCGAGGCGCTCCAGAATAGCCTTATATTCGTCCGGCTTGTTGAATCCTTTTCTGACACTCTTAAGGTTCTCCGGGTCAATGGATTCGAGGCCCATGAAGATCCACCTGCCGCCGCTTTGGGCAATCAGGGAGACCAATTCCTCGTCGCGGAGCAGGTTCATGCTGATTTGCGCTACCCAGGGCACCTGGGCCCCGCGCGCGATGATCTCGCGCAGTAAGGACTTGGTGCGCCGGGGATTGATCGCGAAGTTGTCGTCGATGAAGAAGACCGCGACCTTTCCTTTTTGGCGCTTCTCCAGTGCCTTCAGCATCAGCAGTTCATTGACGACGCTTTCATTCGACCGGAACCGGATCGAGTCACCGAAGAAACCCGTCACCGTGCAGAACTCGCACCCGTAGGGACAGCCACGGCCGGTCTCAATCGGAAGCAGGTGGAAGCTCTGCCACGTCATGCCGAAAAGCGCCAGCAGGCGCCGCGCCATCCTGGGGAAGTGCTTAATCAGGTTGAACTGGTCAAGGTCCATGCGATCCCAGGGGATCATCGGGTAGTCATCCAGGGAAGGCTTGACCTCTTTGCCGTCCCTATTTAGCGGGGCATAGATTTCTTTCAGCTCTCCGCGCTCGGCATCGGCAACGATGGCCGGCCAGGTCTGGTCGGCCTCCCCCAGGGCCACAGCGTCAGCGTGGCGAGGTTCACCGTCACGTCCCAGCGGTTCGTCCGGTACCTCGGTGACATGCGGACCTCCCATCACCACCGGAACGCCCGCCGCCCGCAAGGCATCTGCCATCCGGTAAGCCTTCCGGATCATGCGCGTCATGGCGCCAATCCCCACCAGGTCGATGTGATTCTCCCGGACGTATTCGACGAGCTCCTGCGCGCTCAGACGCCGCGCGTTGCCGTCGAGGAGAAACACCTTGTGACCCGGGGGCGTGAGGGATTTCAGGAGGAACATCCAGAGGTGCGGCATGAAATTGTTGGTGATTTCGTTGTCCGGATTGTAGAGAAGAATATTCATTTGCTTTTCGCCTCGGTGCACGGAGTTACGTGGCGGGCCGATCTCAGGAAGCAGTTAAGTCCGTTCGTATTTCAAACAGCATACAGCCAAGCACTAACGCCGATCAAGCGCTAGTTTCGGACTACGACAATTTACTTTAACGACGCCCTGCGGCAGGTTGACACGTTCGGAGACCAAAATCTGTTCAATATTGCTCACATTTCAGATGGTGGAAGGGACTCCATTCGGGCTCTTTTTGGCCTGGGGCGTTCGCGAGGGGGGATTCTAGTCATGGAGGACGATGTTGAGGAGTGAACTGTGAACCAGTAAGCCGCCGCTGTAATCAATGAACCCGAGCTTTCGGAATTTGTTCATGAAGTGGCTGACTCGCGACCGGGTTGTTCCGATCATTTGCGCCAGTGTTTCTTGACTGATTTTCGGAATCACCGGCTCCCGCTTGCCTTCCTTGCCAAAGTGCGCGAGCAGAAGCAGAATCCGAGCCAGCCGCTTCTCGCTCGAATTGAACAGTTGATCGACCAGGTCCTCTTCAAATCGAATATTGCGGGAGAGCAGGTAGGTCGTGAAAAGCTCCGAGAATCTTGCGTCGGTGTGCAGCAGCCGCACCATGGCCTTTTTGCGGAGACGAAGAACTGTTGCGTCTTCAGTCGCCGTGGCTGTTGACATGCGTATGGGCTGCCCGGCCAAGCAGCCTTCACCGAAAAACTCATCAGCACCGAGAAGCGCCACAATAGCTTCCTTCCCCTGCTTGGAAACCACGGTCAACTTCACTCGGCCTTTCTGAAGGTAGAACACCGCGTCCGCCGGATCGCCTTGCGCAAAGATCACATGCTTACGCCGGTAGGACGCGACACTCTTCCCCTCGCTGACTCTCGTGAGGAAAGTCTTTGGGTTGAAAGGTAAAGTCAGTTGGGGTGCTCTGGCTGCCATTCTCACGTCGGGTTATTTCTACTACAAATCCCACCAGCCATGCAAGAGCGTGAATGAATTTACGTCCCGCGCCAGCGCCAACTCCGACACATCCGACAATGAACTTCGAAGGAAGCTTCGGCATTAAGCTTCTGGGACCCCGCAGGCTGACTTATAACTCCTGTATTCTGCCTTCTGCTGCGGTCTCCTTCTAATTGGACCTTGATACCTAGGCAAAAATCAGGAAGGCGGCGTACCCGAGCCCGGCGCCCACCAGCGCGCCGACCACTACGTCGCTCAAGAAGTGCATCCCCAAGACAATGCGCGAAGTGGCCACGCTGAAGGCGCAAAAGAGAAGCGCACCGAGGAGTAAGGGATAGAATCCGCTGACCGAAATCGCGAAAGCGAACGCCGAGATGGTGTGGCCGGACGGAAACGAGAACTGGTCCGGGGGCAACAGGGTCGCCCAGCAGTGCGGCTCGAGCGCATTCGGTCGCTTGCGCCCCGTCAATTTCTTTAGGATGAGGAAGAGAATCGCCCCGGCTCCGCAGGCCGTTCCCGCCGCCGTTAACGCCGCGAATCGCGCACGACCCCCGAGAATCAGGACGGCCGCGCACAAGCCATACCAGAGCCAGCCGTCGCCACCGCGCGTGGCGTAGATCATCCAGAGCCGGAACCAGCGGGGCGGTCGCCAGCGGTGCAGGCGCCGCATCAGGCGATGGTCGCGTGTGGCGATGAAATCGAGCATGGTGCCGGGGAGCGTCATGCAGTCGCCTCCCCGGACGCGACCCGCATGCCGCGCGTCGAAGTGCCCGCTTCGAGACCACGCAGCCGCTCCCACTCGCTCCCCCATCGGCGGGCGAAAGCGTCTTCCATCCAGTAGTTGAGCAGGGTCACGGCCGGAATGGCCAACGCCAGTGGGGCGAGGATGGCCGCGAGCGGCTTCTCTTCGAGCAACGCTGCACAAATCTGCAGCAGGTCGCGGGTCAATTTCCAGAAGTTGCCCGACTCGCCTTCCACCTGCCCGCGCCCGCGTCGCAGGCCTTCAAGAAACTCCTCTCTGTTGCGCGCCCCGCGCACCCGCGTCCAGACGGTTCCCAGGGAGTGCAGGGTGTGAGCGTCGCTGCCGCCCAGCATGACTTTGCCGGCGTGCTGCGCCATGCGCTGCGCCAGGTGATTGCTACGCTCCAGGATGTGCCCATTCAGGACTTCCACGGCGGGAAAGGCGCGGCCGATCCAGTCAAAGTCCTCCAGGGATCGCCGGCCGGTCAGCGCGGAAAACGCATGGTTCACGCTGTAGAAGAGCTGTTGCTCGTCGAGGTGTGCCACCAGGCGCGGCAGGTCGTCGCGAAGCCGCTGGATCTCTACGTGTTGCCGCTCCGTGAGGTTGTAGACGCCGAGGTGCAACTCGTTCCCACTCGGCAAGCGGCAGGTCACTTCCTCGCTCACGAAGAAGTCGGCGTGCCGGCCAAGAGCCTCTGCGGCGTCGATCGAGTCGTGATCGGAGACTGTAACCAAATCCATTCGCCTGCCTTTGAGCCCGGCGTATACCGCTTCCGGCGGGCTGTAGCATTCGCGGCAAAACCTCTTCAGAACCGGCAGCGTGCACATACCGGAGTGAATCGAGTGGACATGCAGGTCACATCGCACGTTACAGGATAGAAGGGCAATGTTACAAGCATGTATATCCGAAGTGAATTATTTGTTACACGCTTCTATTACCTATTTACAAGTTAGTCGAATTGTGAAAACGTGGAGGCATGATCAGCGCCGACCTGATTTTCTTTGATGCGGGCGGCGGCCATCGCACCGCCGCCGAGGCGCTCCGTCTGGTGATGGAGGAGCAGGGCGGATGGCATGTCCGCACGGTCAACCTGCAGGAGTTGCTCGATTCGATCGACCTCGTGCGCAGACTGACCGGCCTGCGCTTGCAGGACCTCTACAACCTGATCCTGAAGAAAGGTTGGACACTCGGCACGGCACAAACCGTGCGCGTACTGCAGGCCTCGATCCGCCTCCTGCACGGAAAGCAGGTGCGGGTGCTCGAGCAATTCTGGCGCGGGAGCCGGCCCGACCTCGCGGTCTCGATGGTTCCGCATTTCAACCGCGCGCTGGCGGAGAGCCTGCGCCGGGCGCAGCCCGCGACGCCCTTCGTCACCATCCTGACCGATTTCGCCGACTACCCACCGCATTTCTGGATCGAGCCGCAGGAGCAGTTCTTCATCTGCGGCTCGGAACGCGCGGTCGCACAGGGGCGAGAAATCGGAATTCGCCCCGACCGGATCTTTCAAGTCTCCGGCATGATCCTGCACCCGCGCTTCTATCAGCCGATCGTCTGCGACCGGCGCGCGGAGCGCGAGCGGCGAGGGCTTGATCCCGACCTGCCCACGGGTCTGGTGCTGTTTGGCGGGCAGGGCTCCGACGCCATGCTCGAAGTCGCCGCACGCCTGGATGCCGCTCATCTTGATCTTCAACTCATCTTCCTCTGCGGGCGAAACGAAAAGCTGGCAGAGACCTTACGGCGGCGGAGAGGCCGCCTGCGGAGCTTCGTGGAAGGCTTTACGAAGGAGGTCCCGTTCTATATGCAGCTTTCCGATTTCTTCGTCGGCAAGCCCGGCCCCGGATCCGTAAGCGAAGCGATCGCCATGGGGCTTCCGGTCATCGTCGAGCGTAACGCCTGGACGCTCCCGCAGGAACGCTATAACGCGGATTGGGTTCTCGAAAAGCAGGTGGGGCTGGTAGTACGCGGGCCGCACGAAATTCCCAGCGCGGTCAAGTTGCTGCTTGAGCCCGCAATCCTCGCGCGCTTTCGCGCCCGCACGGCGGCCATCAGGAACCGCGCGGTCTACGAAATTCCAGAAATTCTGCGGGGAATCGCCGAAGGATCGTCTGGCGTCGCAGCGGTCGGACCGGAACGATCACTCAGCGAACAGCGCGCGTAAGCTCTCCGTGTACGGCGCGCGTGCCACGCCGCGCTCCGTGATGATGGCGGTGATGTAGCGGTGCGGCGTCACGTCGAAAGCCGGATGCCGCGCAGAGACCTGCGCGGGCGCAATGGCCACGCCCGCGAGGTGCGTAACCTCCTTGGCGGAACGCTCTTCGATGGGGATTTGCTCGCCCGAAGCCAGGCTCAGGTCGATGGTCGAAAGCGGCGCGGCGACGTAAAACGGAATGGCGTTCTCGTGAGCCAGCACGGCGACGCTGTAGGTTCCGATTTTGTTGGCGGTGTCGCCGTTCGAGGCAATGCGGTCGGCGCCTACGATCACCGCGCGAATCTCTCCCTGCTTCATGAAGTGCCCTGCCATGTTGTCGGTGATGATCGTAACCGGGATGTGGTCTTGGGCAAGTTCCCAGGCCGTCAGCCGCGCACCCTGCAGGAACGGCCGGGTCTCATCGGCAAAAACTTGCAGCTTCTTCCCGGCCGCCACTGCAGCTCGAATTACGCCGAGCGCCGTACCGTAACCGGCTGTCGCCAGCGCCCCGGCGTTGCAGTGCGTAAGGACGGTCCCAGCCTCCGGCATCAGCTCCGCGCCGTGGCGCCCCATTGCTCGGTTGATGGCAATGTCTTCGGCGAGGATCCGCTGGGCTTCTCCCTCCAGCGTCCTGCGCACCGCATCGAATCCCGGCGCGGCCGCAGGGCGGCAGGACATGGAATTCTCAAACACGGTGCGCATGCGCTCGACGGCCCAGAAGAGATTCACGGCAGTGGGCCGGGTTTTGGAAAGGGTCTCGGCGATTTTGTCGAAATCAGCACGCAGCTCGGCTGCGTTCTTTGCCGCCGAATGTTTGATGCCAAGCGCCACGCCCATCGCCGCCGCCACGCCGATCGCCGGCGCACCGCGAATCACCATGGAGCGGATGGCCTCCGCGACCTCTCGGTAGTCGGTGTAAGTGCGGTAAATCTCTTCCGCAGGCAGGCGCGTCTGGTCAATCATGCGCACGCCTTCCTCGGTCCATTCGATGGTTTTGAACATGCAGCCTCGATGGGCAGCCCTGGCGATGTCGTCCTGGGCAGGGAGCCGGAGGGTGAATAGCCATTATAGCCGTTGGCGGGGGGCTCTTCAGGCCACGAGTTCGAACAATCCCTCGATCACTTGGTCAAGCTCTTCCGCGCTGAGGCGCCCCAGGCGTTTGCCCAGGCGTTCGGTAGAGAGCGTCCGAACCTGGGAGATCTTGACCCAGGAAGGCTTGGGGAGCTTCGCGCTCTCTAACTTCAGCGCCAAGGGCAAGCCCACGCGCTGGGGTTGGCTGGTGATGGCGAGGGCGATGACCGTACCGGACCGTTCGTTAAACAGATCGTGGCTGATGACCAGGACCGGTCGCTTCCCCACCTGCTCATGCCCAAGAGAAGGGGCGAGGTCGGCCCAGTATATTTGCCCTCTCAATACCCGGGCCACGCGGGTTCACCTCAGAAGTTCTCTTCCGCTAGCGCTCGTTCCTGCCGGAAGTCGAGTTTGGCCAGCTCCTCGGCCAGGCGATGCCGCCTGCGTCGAGCCAGCATCTCAGCCAGCGCCGACTGGACGGCTCGGCTCCGGTTGGGGAAGCGGCCCTCCTGGACCCAGCGGTCAATTTCGCGCAGCGTCTCTCTTTCCAGTGTGACGGCGACCTTCATGGTTGCCATAGTATGACAATCTATCATACCAGCGGGCGCAGGTCGACAACCTCCGGCACAGGATTGACAGGGGGCGGCGCCCGTGCAAGACTATACCGTGAGCGGGAGGCTTCGGCTTCCCGCTGCAAACCACGTGGCGTGCGCCCGTAGCTCAGCTGGATAGAGCACTTGCCTACGAAGCAAGGGGTCGGGTGTTCGAATCACCCCGGGCGTACCATCAACCTCAATTAATTCAGTTGGTTAACCTACCCTTCGCAAGTTTTCGAGCTGTTGCCAAAGAGCAAGGGGTCAGAGGACTCTTGCTGTCCATCCCGCTGTCTATTTCCCCTTTATTTTCATCGAACTGCAGCGTCACTTAAACCGAACGGCCCTCAAGCGACAAATGGATGGGAACAAATCTCCCGAAGAATCGATTCGCTGGGCAATAAGGACACTAAGCGCGGTCCTCCGAGATTGTCTCATTACGGCGGACAAGGGCTTTCGGCCACCCGGGGTTGTCGCTTGATTTCCCCAGAGCCGAGATTATTGCGGACCACAAAATGACAAAATCTACGCCTGCTATTTGCGGTGATTGACTTCACAAAAGGGCTAAATCTTTGCCTCCAGGGGGCCGATATGGAGAAGGGGGATTGCTCACGAAGGAACCTGTGCCAACGCCGTCCGTTTTGTTCGTTGATGACCAACCAGCGGTCTGCAAGTTGCTGTGCGGAAAACTTTCTCAAGACTGGAGGCTCCACCATATTTCATGTCTTCAGCCCCATAGAGCCAATACAATACGTATCGTGGGCGGACAAACCAGGGAGGGCGCTGCCGGAGCCAAAGATCCCGAATCTGGTGAAAGGACTCTCATCTACATTCCCATCATCCATACCGAGGCCGATATGGGAGCGCTGAGCGAGCCCATCCAGCGTTTGAAAGTCAAGAGGCTGGGTCGAAAAGGCTGGGAGCGCAACGTCAACCTAGTCGACAAATTGTGGTCCGAGATCGAACAGGCCATCGAGAGCCTGGTCCTTCCCTACGGGCGGGTTCGAATTTATCAGGATGGGTTGCCGGTTTGTGGTCGCGAGGTGGAGATTGTTGCGGAGCTCGCCAAAGCCGGCAGCCGGAACCATCGGCTGCTTCTTCGCGTAAAGGAGAAGGGTGCCACGATCATGGGCACGGAATCTTCCGAGCTCCTCGTGGAGGAGTATCAACTCGTCAAGGAGGCTTTCGCTTTAGGGACGCCCCAGGTCGCCACCCGGGGGGAAGCGCGCCGGAAAGCCTTGAGGGATTCCTTGCTCAAACGGCGCGATCAATACATGGCCTGTCGGGTCAACGGAACGCTTCGGACTGGGGAAACGGGCCTAATTTTCCTGGGGATGCTTCACTCCGTGGGCCCCTGGCTCGATAAGGATATTCAGGTCGTCTACCCGATTCATCAACCCTTGAATCGTGGAGAGAAAGAACCATGACACCCGTGGCCAGCAAGATTCTCATTGTGGACAATAAAGAAGAGATTTGCGGCGTCCTTTCCGAGTACATTGAGCGTGAGGGGCTAATCCCCGTGGTGGCCCACACTGGGGAAGCAGCCTTGGAGAGGGTCCGCTCGGAACACCCAGACGTCCTGATCGTAGATCTCAAGCCGCCCGATATGGACGGGATGCAGATCATGAAAGGAGCCAAAGCCCTGGACGAGGACCTCCCCGTTATTCTGGTCACGGGCTACCCGGAAATTCGCGGCGCGGTGGCGGCCATGAGGGCGGGCGCCCACGATTACCTTGCGAAACCTCTCAAACACCACGAGGTGCTCCGCGTGGTCTTCCGCGCGCTCAACGAACGCGCGCTCAAGCGCAAGCTCCGACATCTGTCCTCCCAGATCCCGGACGAGTTTTCGCTGCGAGAAACCATGGGACCCAGCGATGCCGTGAGCCGGCTGATTTCCGATGTAACCCGGGTCGCCAAAACCAACTTCAGCGTCTTGATTCTGGGGGAAACCGGATCGGGAAAAGAGCTTGTGGCGCACGCCATCCACCATTTCAGCCCTCGATGCGAGGCTCCTTTCATGGCGGTGGATTGTGGGGCCATCCCTGAGACGCTCTTGGAGAGCGAGCTGTTCGGACACGAAAAGGGAGCTTACACCGGCGCGGACAAACAGAAGATCGGCAAATTCGAAATGGCTTGCGGCGGGACCCTCTTCCTGGACGAAATCTCGAACATGCCTTTGGGCTCCCAGGCCAAATTGCTGCGCGTGCTTCAAGAGAAAACAATCTACCGCATCGGTGGCACGCTACCCATCAGTGCGGATGTCCGAGTTCTGGCGGCCAGTAACCACAACCTGCAGCGTTTGGGCGAATCGGATGCTCTTCGCCGCGACGTGTATTTTCGGCTGAACGAATTCACCATCTGGGTTCCGCCTTTGCGCGAGCGCCAGGAGGATACCCTGTATCTGGCCAAGCGGTTCCTGGATCTCACCAATCTCGAGTTGCAGAAGAACGTGAAGGGCTTTACGCAATCTGCGGTGGACGCCTTGCTCGCCCATGACTGGCCGGGAAACGTGAGGCAGCTCCGGTCCATGATCCGCCGCGGCGTGCTTCTGGCCGACGAGCTGATCACCGAGCAGCACTTGGGGATCGATAGCGTATCCCCTAAACCCGCCGTGGCGTGCGCGGAAGACGATAAGCAAACCCAGGAGGCGCTCCGGGGCGACCTGACCTTCAAAGAGATCAAGCATCGCAAGATCGTCGCCATCGAGATGGAAATCCTAGCGCAAGTGCTGCGGGAAACGGGCGGGAATAAGGCGAAAGCTGCTCGCTTGCTTCACATCGATTACAAGACGATCCATTCAAAAATCAGGCAATACGGTATTTTGCAGGACTGAAAGGAATAAGGTGCCTTATGGCGGAAAAAAGAAGAGACCGAACTTCACGCGGCGGAATAGAAACAGGCCTCGGAGGCATGCTCAAGGGTTTGGGAGACTTGGTGGAAAAGCTCGGCGAACTGGCCGAAACCCGGCAGGAGCTCTCCAAGACAGGGGAAATTCACGGAGCGGGGAAGGAGGTCCGAGGGATCTACGGATTCACGGTTAAGGTCGGGCTGGGAGAAGAGGGGCCGCGCATCGAGCCCTTCGGGAATATTCGCCGCGACGCCAAGTCCGGGCAGACCGAGGTTCAGGAGGTCCGTGAACCCATGGTCGATGTTTTTGAGGAAGACGACCACCTGCTGGTTTTGGCCGAGTTGCCCGGCATCGGCAAGGACGACGTGCGCATCGACCTCGAAGATGATGTGCTGACGATCTCCGCCGAGAAAAGGGACAAGAAGTACCGCAAGGAGGTTCTCTTGCCCCGCAGCGTCTCCAAGGAAAAGATGCAGGTCTTGTGCAACAACGGGGTCTTGGAGATTAGATGCCCTAAGTAGCGCCCTGCGAAGGAGTCCGCATGGAAGCCGGAGAGAAGTTTCTCAAACTCAAAGTCAGCGAGGCCCTCAGCAAGGACGTGAGCCGGGCTTACGCCCGCTTGGGGCCGGAGGACCTCGCGCGCTTGCAGATCGATGTCGGCGACATCGTGGAAGTGGTGGGCAAGGGCAGGACGGTCTGCAAGGCGATGCCGGCTTACAAGGAGATGCGCGGTCAGGACCGGATTCAACTGGACGGGCTCACCCGTGAGAATGCCGGGACAGGGCTTGATGAATTCGTTCGCGTGCGCAAGGTGGCGTGCCCGCCCGCCGAGCGGGTGGTGCTGGCCCCTACCAACGTCACCCCTTCCGAGCGCGATTTGGACTACATCGGCAGCCGGCTTGATGGCCTGCCTGTCTTGGCCGAAAACCGCATCCGGGCCATCCTTTTTGGCGCCCGCTGGGCGGATTTCAAGGTGGAAAGCACCGTACCCAAGGGTCCCGCGCTCATTCACCCGACAACCCAGCTCGTGATCTCCAAAGGGACCCAACCCGAGGGAGTGGGCGCCCGGGCGATTTCCTACGAAGACATCGGCGGACTGAAGCCTCAACTCCAGCGCATCCGCGAAATGATCGAGCTTCCCTTGCGCTACCCCGAGGTCTTCGAGCGCCTGGGGATTGATGCGCCGAAGGGTGTGCTGTTGCACGGACCACCCGGCTGCGGGAAAACGCTTATTGCCCGGGCAATTGCCCATGAGACCCAGGCGAACTTCTATGCCGTCAGTGGGCCCGAGATCATCCACAAGTTTTACGGGGAGAGTGAAGCCCATCTGCGGAAGATCTTCGACGAGGGCAGTCGCAAGGCCCCGAGCATCATCTTCCTGGATGAGATCGACGCCATTGCCCCCCGACGAGAGCAAGTCGTGGGCGAGGTCGAGAAGCGGGTCGTGGCTCAGTTGTTGGCGTTGATGGACGGGCTCGCCAAGCGGCGGAAGGTCATCGTGATTGCCGCGACCAACCTGCCCAATATGCTCGATCCGGCCTTGCGGCGGCCGGGGCGGTTCGACCGGGAGATTGCTATTCCCATTCCCGACCGCAACGGACGGCTGCAAATCCTTGAGATTCATAGCCACGGCATGCCGCTTTCAGAAAAAGTAGATCTGGATCACCTGGCGGAGATCACGCACGGGTTTGTGGGGGCCGACCTGGAAGCCCTTTGCCGGGAAGGCGCGATGATCTGCCTGCGGCGCATCATGCCGGAGGTGGACTTCGGCTTGGCGCAGATTCCTTATGACCAACTGGCCAAGCTCGAGGTGGAAATGGACGATTTCCTCGAGGCCCTTCGGGATATTGAGCCTTCGGCGTTGCGCGAGGTGTTTGTGGAAGTTCCCGACGTGCACTGGGAGGACGTCGGGGGTCTGGCCGACGTCAAACAGCGCCTGGTCGAAGCCGTCGAGTGGCCGCTCCAGTACCCTGATCTGTTTACGAAGGCGGGGATCCGGCCGCCGAAGGGAATCCTGCTCTCGGGCCCTCCCGGCTGTGGCAAGACCCTGCTCGCCAAGGCCGTGGCCAGCGAAACCAAGGTAAACTTCATCTCCGTCAAAGGGCCGGAATTGCTTTCCAAGTACGTGGGGGAATCGGAGAAAGCCGTGCGCGAGGTGTTTCGCAAGGCGCGCCAAGCCGCCCCTTGCATCGTTTTCTTCGATGAAATTGACGCCCTTGTGCCCAACCGGAGCGCCGGATCGTCCGATTCGCACGTGGCCGAGCGCGTCTTGAGCCAGTTCCTTGCGGAACTGGATGGGGTGGAAGAGCTGAAAGGGGTTCTGATCCTCGGCGCGACCAACCGGTCAGACCTGCTGGATCCCGCGGCTCTCAGGCCGGGCCGGTTTGACGAGGTAGTGGAAATTCCGCTCCCCGACGAGCGCGGGCGCAGCGAGATTTTCGCTATCCATCTGCAAAACAAACCTCTCGGCCAGGGGATCAGCGTCAAGGAACTGGCCGCCCGCACCGACGGGTTTGGCGGCGCCGATATCAGTTCGGTTTGTGCCCGCGCCGCCCGCCGCGCCGTCCGGCGAGCCGTTCAGGCGGGCAAAGAAGCGCCCGGCGACCAGGCACGGGTGACTCTCGAGGCCAGCGACCTCGAGGCGGCGCTCGGAGACAGTTTGCAGCAGACGCTCAAAGGGTTTGGTGAGCAGTAGATGGAAACAGCGCTCTATTTGTTCTGTTTTGCCCGCTCGCACCTCGTCGGGCAGATCGAGGGGGCCGGGGTGGATGGTCACCTTCCGCTTTGGGTATTTCGGTCCTCGCCGGACCTCTGTGCCGTCGTGAGTGAGGTGCGCCTGGAAGATTTCTGCGGAGCCGCAGCGGAGCGGCGAATGCAAGAGTTGGCTTGGGTGGGGCCACGCGCCTTCCGCCACGCGGCAGTGGTCGAGCAGGTGATGCGTCATTCTCCCGTGCTGCCCGCCCGCTTCGGAACCCTTTTCTCATCGCAGGAAAGCCTGGTGGAATTTCTCGCTACACATCACAAGACCATTTCGCAGTTTCTCGAGCGGGTGGCCGATCAAGAGGAATGGTCAATCAAGGGCCTGCTCGAGAGAAAGCAAGCCGCACAGGCCTTGGTGTCCGCAAGCCTGGCGGCGCAACAGAGGCAGCTTGCCGCGCTGCCTCCGGGAACCCGTTACTTCCAGGAACAGCAGATCCGATCGGCTGCGGAGAAAGAATTGAGCCTCTGGCTAAACGAAACCTGCCGGCAAGTGGCGAGCGACCTGATGAAGCAGGCTTCGGATTTTCGCGAATGCCAGGTTGTGCCTCGCGAGCCCCCAGAAAGCGGAACGGGGGTTGTGCTGAATTGGGCCTTTCTGCTGCCGAGAGGCGCGACCGCGGCATTTCGCCTGCGAATCGATCAGCTGAACGAGTACCATGCAATCAGGGGGCTGGTCTTCGAACTGTCAGGACCCTGGCCCCCCTATCGCTTTGTTCCTCCTCTATCGATGGGAACGGCCCCTTGAGTTACCTGCTTTACTGCATCTTTCGCAGCCCGGCGCAACCAAGCCCTGGAATACCTGCGGGCGTCGGAGGGAAACCGGTATTCGTGCTGGCTCAGAATGGTTTGAGCGCTGGACTTTCTGAGCTTGCGGAACCAGACCTGCTTCCCGACATCTCACAGATTCTCGCCTACGAAGCGGTCGTCGAACATTTGTATCGCGACCTGACCGTAATCCCCGTGCGGTATGGATGTCAGCTTGCGGAGGCATCTGAAGCCCTTGGGTTGCTGGAAAGACACCGCGATGAGTACGGCGCACTTCTCGACGAAATCGAAGGCCTGGGGGAGATGGGTATCCATGTTCTCATCGACAGTTCCGGAGCGGGAACGGAGAGCGATGCACGGCCTGTCCCTGCAAAATCCTTTCCCCTCCTTGTTAATTCCGGAGCTGCTTACCTTGTAGCAATGCGAGAACGTTATCTGGGCCTGGACCGGGCAGCCCTGCACGAGCGCTTGTTGGTGGAGGAGATCTTGGGTTCCCTGGCCGGGATCTACGTTCGCCGCAAGGTGGAATTCCCTGATTTGAACCGGAGCCGTCTCCTGTCCCTTTATTTCCTCGTGCCTCGGGCTTCTGTCGAATCCTTTCGCCGAGCCGCTCGTCACCTCCACCCCAAGGAGTCCGTCAAGCTGCTCTTGAGCGGCCCCTGGCCACCGTACAACTTTGTTGATTCCCTCGAAAGGTAGTCGGACGTCCCGGAAACTCGCGACCCCAGTGCGACGAGGATACGCGAACGCCACCCCACTTTCCGACAGCGGGTCTCGCTCCAGGGAGTCGCAAGGGGGAGAAAACCTGCCCTCACTGAGCGAGGGTTGAGATCCTCTCCGCCCGCTGGGGGAACTCTACTCACATTGCCACTTTCGAGATCGGACGAGAATCGAAGCGAGAAGCAGCTGAGTTCGATTTGCGATGGCCGATTCGAGCGCTGAGTCCCGCCCCGCACGAACACCGAAAACGTCCTGGCCCTCTCGACGTCACCTTTGGGGGTGACATACCTGCAACTAGCGCCTGTATTGTATGGAGTGAATTCCTTAATGACCTGTTCCAGGTGCAACAATTCTCCCCGCGATGGCGCCTTTCTCTTTCGAATCAAGGCCTTCGGGAAACCCACCGATACTAAACTCGCGTGGCATCCCTCCTGCTTATAAGGTTGGCGGGGCTGGTCTCTAGTACGCGAGGCTTGCTCTAATCAAACTTGGGTAACTCTTTACCCGGAAGGAGAACGGCCATGGCAAAGGTCGCAAAGTCGACTGACTCCTCGAGCCTGGCGGAAGTAGTTGATCGGATTCTCGACAAGGGAATCGTGATCGACGCCTGGGCCAAGGTGTCGCTGGTCGGGATCGAGCTGTTATCCGTCGAAGCCCGCGTGGTGATCGCTTCGGTCGAGACCTACCTGAAGTATGCCGAAGCTATTGGTCTGACAGCCAATGCTGCGGCTCCTGCTTAATGCTCGCTGGGAGACCGATCTCTGCCGATTGGGGGGCCGTGGTATGGCCCTCCGTTTGGCAGTGAGCGGTGAGATGAAGGGACCAGAAGATCAAAGGGAGGGGAACCATGGGTAGATTGTTGGAAGACATGACTCGACTGAGCGAGGACATCCAAGCGCTGCGCGGAAGCCGTCGAGCGTTCCGAAAAGAACTCGCAGATGGCGACAGGGAGCGCAAGATCGATGTTTTTGAAATGTGTGCGGATCTTGCGGACACACAGGCTCGAGTGGCCGAGAGGACGAAAGCGGAGCGTCTTGCCTTCTTGAAAAACCTGAAGCGAACCGTCCGCGGGCAGTTGCGGGGAGTGCGGGCGGATATTGCTGGCGCCCGGCAAGCTTGGTCTGGCGTGGCCGCGTAGCGGCCTGGTGAGGAAGCCTCCGGGAGTTGGAATTGAACCATCCCCTTTGACCCCGCCCCCGCACTCGACGGAAGGTAGCTGACCGAATGGGTGGCGGTGAGGATGACGAGATTAAGGAATCTTAAGGAGAACAACATGGGTATGCTGACCGACGACCTGACTCGATTGCGGAACGAAATCCTGGGGCTACGGAGCTCGCGCCAGGGACTGATCCATGATCTGGTGCGCGAGACCAAAGACCGACGGGCTGACGTGTCAAGTATGCTCGCCAACACTTCCGAAGCCCTCAGTGCCGTCGCCAAGGCGACGAAAGCCGATCGTTTGGGTTCCATCGCGGACCTCAAAAGCGCCGTCGCCGACATTCTGAGTGGCGTTAGCACGGATCTCTGTGGCATTCGCCAAGCTTGGCTGGCCTCGGGTACCCCAGCGCGCCGGGCTGGGGGGAAATGCGAAAAACAGACAAGGCAGGTAGCCGCTGCCAACCCGAAAGGAAGGCGGGGTGTGACAGGTCGCAAGCCCGCGCCGGTACGCAAGGAGCGATAGCATTAAGTCCCCGACTGCCGGGATGCGGGTTAAGCTCCGACGAGCTCAAGATGCTTGGAGAGAGGAAAAAACACGATGAATGGTGACGAGGCGAAGGATGTCCTGGTGGCCAGCGAAGCAGTCGAACCCCAAGGACACAGTATTGTGCCTGAGCCCAGCGATGAGTTCGTCTTGACCCCGCAGATCAAGGCGCTGGCAGACAGGGCGCTGAGCTACCTGGATGTCGGATACGCGGTCCACTTCGCAGGGCCGGCAGGCACGGGAAAGACCACCCTCGCCTTGCACGTGGCCGCGCAGATCGGCCGGCCGGTTGTCCTCATCCATGGCGACGACGAATTTGGCAGTTCCGACCTGATTGGCAAGAATTCCGGCTACCGCAAGTCCAAGCTCATTGATAATTATATCCACTCCGTGGTGAAGACCGAAGAAAGCTTGAGCACGCTTTGGGAGGACCATCAGCTCACCACCGCCTGCCTCAACGGACACACCCTCATTTACGATGAGTTCAACCGTTCCCGGCCCGAAGCCAACAATGTGCTCCTCAGCATCCTGGAAAAGAGGATTCTCAATCTGCCTAGCCTGCGCCGGTCCGGTGAGGGGTACGTGCATGTACACGAGAACTTTCGGGCCATCCTGACGTCGAACCCTGAGGAATATGCCGGCGTCCACAAGACGCAGGACGCGCTGGTGGACAGGATGATTACCATCGACCTCGGACATTTCGATCGCGAAACGGAGATTCAAATCACGAAGGCGAAGTCAGGCATTCCCACCGAGGATGCCGAAAGGATCGTGGATATTGTCAGGGACCTCCGCGGGGTGGGTGTGAACAACCACCGCCCCACAATTCGGGCTTGTATCGCCATCGCCAAGATCCTTTCCCACCGCAACGGGCGCGCCCAGATAGGGGATTCCACCTTTTGGTGGGTATGCTGCGACGTTCTCAAGACGGACACGGCGAAAGTTACTCACGACGGCCAGTCACTTATGTTGGAGAAGGTGGAAGAGGCGATCGGGAGAATCTGCGGGAACCCTGGGAACGGCAACCATGCGAAGCGGCGGAAGAATCACCACCGGAGTGCTCCGGCGTGAAAGGGACGCACTTATGCCTGTACCTCTTAGGGGTCTGAGGACCATTCGTACGTTGGCGGGCCGATTGGACCGCCTCTTTGTTCCCCACAGGGCGCACATACAAATCGCGTGCCTGGAAATTGAAAAGGCGCGGCGCGCTGCCGAAAGAAGAACCGCGAGCCAGCGGGTGGCCGAGCTTGATGCCCGCCTCCGTGAAATCGAGGCCGAAGAGGCGGCCCTTTTCCAGCGACTGGCCGAACGAAGCAAGGGCAGACGCGTCGATTCCCCGGGGGCCGACCTAAGGCCCGCTCCGGCGCGGACTGCCAACGCGTTCAGGATCAGGTACTAAGGCAAAGGAGCCCGCGCCGGTCAATTGGGCGGGCTCACCTCGGGGAAAGGTGCCTGGAGGTGGGTTCCTTCCGCACATCGTTCTCTCTGGACCTTGAGGAGGAGAAATGAAAATCAACTGTTTGGGCTGCGGGTTCAAATTAGATCTGGACGAGGCTTACGACGACTATGATGGCCCGGTGAAATGCTTCGCATGCGAGGCAATTCTTGAGATCCGCACGGAACAGGGCTACATCAAAGCGGTCCAGCAAGAGAACGCCGTAATGCATCCCTCGGCCGCCAGGGTCCTCGAGCGCGGTCGCAACCGAGCGAAAGAGGTTGCCTGAGAGACCAGGGGGTCCGGGACCTCGTCGGACTGACTCAAGAATAACCATGAAACGGTCGATGTATCCGCTGAGAGATCAGGTCTATGAAGGGGGCAAAGTGGCGCTTGGTGGAGAAAGCTCCGAGAAGGGAGTAGGTCGAGGGGACCGCCATCAACTCGAGTTCATTAGCGATGTCCATGCTCGACCCTGCGACACCTTGCTCACTCGTATCCTGGAACTCCACTTCGCGGGTAACACCGCGGACGACATTGCCGTGCAAGTTCTCACTACCGAACCAGAAAACGCCATGTTCCGCACGGCGATGTTGGTGGAGATCATTCTTTATTACACCGGCTGTTCTCCGGAGGAGAAACAACCGTGAGTACGGGCCAAACATCAATCGCGAAAGCGACTGAGAAATGCCTGCCGACCCGAGTTGGGGGCGGAGGCAGAACTTACATTTACGCGGTCATAGGCAACGCTCAAGACCGCTCATACGGTGAGGTTGGCATCGATGGACGTGATGTGTACTGTATCCCCGTGGGACGAGTGGCCGCCGTCGTCAGCAACCTGTCTAGCGATAAGATCCGCCCGGAACGTTCCCGTCTTTCCGCCCATCAGCAAGTCCTCAAAAAGATCATGACGGAGACCACGCCGTTGCCTATGGCCTTCGGGATCCTCGCGGAGAACCCGCAGGCCGTTCGAAAAATGCTTTCCCGTAACCAGCATGCTTTCCTGGTGCAACTCAATCGCGTCGTGGGCAAAGTTGAAATGGGTCTGCGGGTCACCTGGGACGTGCCCAACATCTTCGAATATTTCGTGAATACCCATCCGGAACTCAGGCTGGTTCGGGACCGATTGCTGGGGGTCCAACGCGAACCCACGCAGGAACAGAAGATCGAAGTCGGGAGGATGTTCGACCGTCTTCTCAACGAGGACCGGGACGCTTACGCCGAGAAAGTGGAAGGCATTCTGGCCCCTCTCTGCGCCGAGATCGAGCGGAATAAAAGCCGCAACGAACGCGAGGTGCTGAATCTGGCCTGTCTCGTGGAGCGCGCGGCGACGCCGCAATTCGAAGCCGGCGTCTTCGAGGCCGCGAAGCAATTTGATAACAACTTTGCCTTCGACTACAACGGGCCGTGGGCCCCCCATAACTTTGTCGAGATCGACCTCCGGCTCTAAGACCGGCCCGGCGGGAGGATGCCATGGTGCTCGTGGACGACCTTTTAAAGCTTCCGATCACCGGTCTGGTCTGGATCGCCCGTCAGGTTCAGAACGCCGCCCAGGAGGAACTTGCCAACGAGTCCGAATCCGTCACCGCCGAATTGAGTCAGCTCTACATGATGTTGGAGACTGGAAAGATCTCGGAGGAAGAGTTTGCCGCGGGGGAAGGGACATTACTTGAACGGCTGGACAGAATACAAGAGCGTGACCGGGACCTTAAAGAGGAGGATGGCGGAGCGCAAGAGCAGGAACATAGTGAAATGAGAAGGGTCGCATAGGGGCCGCATTCGATGCCCGGAGAATATGGCATCTCCATCGTTTTTAGACTACCGAGGCCTGCAACTGCTTATCTTCGGCGGGAAAGGCGGGGTCGGCAAGACGACCTGTGCCACCGCCACGGCGTTACAATTGGCCAAGCGCTCAACCCAATTATCTTTTCTCCTGGTTTCCACTGACCCGGCGCACTCGCTCGCCGATAGCCTGGCGGACTTGCTCCCCCCCGACAATTTGAAGGTATTTGAGCTGAATGCCCGGGAATACCTCACCACCTTCAAGAAGACACACCACGACAAACTCCGGGAAATCGCCTCGCGCGGAACCTTCCTCGATGACGACGAGATCAGCCGCTTCCTGGACCTCTCTTTGCCGGGCTTGGATGAACTCATGGCCTTTCTGGAGATCTCCGCGTGGGTGGAAAATCGCAGCTACGATTGCATTGTCGTAGACACCGCCCCCAGTGGTCATACGCTACGCTTGCTTGCCATGCCGGAATTCCTCCGCAAATGGCTGGACATGCTGGAGACCCTGCTGGCGAAGCACCACTACATGAAGTGGGCCTTCACCCGCACCCACTATCGCGACGAGCTCGATACCTTCCTCGAGGAGATGTCGGCCTCAGTGAAACGGATGGAAGAGCTGCTCCGGGATTCGGCGCGTTGCCGGTTTGTTCCGGTGATGCTTGCCGAAGCGATGAGTATCCGCGAGACCGTCACGATCGTGAAGGAAGTGGACCGTCTCAAGCTGCCGGTGAAGGATATCGTGATCAACAGGCTCTATCCGGATAATCCCTGCGTGGTATGTCGGGATGAATCCCTCCGCCAGATCCGGGAACTGCGGAATCTTTTCAGCCAAACCCATTTGTCCAGGTTTGCACTTTGGACTGTCCCGCTTTACTCCGAGGAGGTACGTGGGCGGAAAGCTCTCAAGTCGTTCTGGGATGGGGTCGGGCAAATCACCCAAGCCCCTGCCGCGGAGCGTGAACCGCCGGCAGTCCAGGCGCTTAGGGTAGAGGCAGCCGGTCCATGGCCTCCGCCCGAGGCTACCCTGCGGATTTTTGCGGGCAAGGGCGGCGTGGGAAAGACCACTCTGGCCTGCGCCACGGCCCTGCAACTGGCGCAGAACACTTCAGGGAGGAATGTCCTTCTGTTCTCGACGGGGCCTGCGCACTCGTTGTCAGCTTGCCTCGAGGTGCCGATCGACTCCCGGCCAAGGGTCGTCGTGTCCGGCCTCTCGGCGATGGAAATCGACTCACAGGCGGAATTTGAGGCCTTGAAGAAGCAGTATGCCGGGGACATCGAGAAATTCCTACAATCGATGTCGAGCCAGTTTGACCTAACGTTTGACCGCGAAGTAATCGAGAGAATTCTGGATCTCTCCCCTCCCGGCTTGGACGAGGTGATGGGCCTGACGCGGGTCACGGCGCTGCTCGCCTCGGGCCGCTACGACTTCCTGGTACTCGATTCAGCATCAACCGGTCACCTGATTCGGCTGCTGGAACTCCCGGAAGTCATCGACCAGTGGCTGAAGGTCTTCTTCGACCTCTTCCTGAAATACCAACAAATCTTTCGCCTCACGAAGTTTTCTCAGGAACTGGTGACGGTATCCAAGAATCTCAAGCGGTGGAAACAATTGTTGAGCAATCCGGCCACGGCCGCGCTTTATGCCGTCAGCATTCCCACCGATATGGCCTTTGAGGAAACGCGGGATTTAGTGGCCGCCTGCGAGCGCTTACACATCAGTGTGCCCGGTCTCTTTCTCAACCTCGTCACGCCCCTCAGTGATTGCGACTTGTGTTCCGCCCTCTATCGCAGGGAGTCTCTGGTGCGCAATAAGTTTCAGCAGAGTCTTCCGGGTAAGGACTTAACCGTGGTTTATCGAGGTGGGGAGATACGAGGCCTTCGCCGGCTGGGAGAACTGGGTAAGACCCTTTACCAGGGCGCCGGCGTGGAATCGAGCGTCTTATGGCAATTGAAGGCAACACGGGAAACCCGCAGGCCCCAGCTTCAGAATTAGTCCTGGCCGACAGCGAACGAGCCTCGCTGTGCGAGGTCCTTGATCGGGTACTGAACAAGGGGGCTGTGGTGACCGGGGATGTAACAATCTCGGTCGCCGATGTCGACCTCGTTTACCTCGGACTGCAAATCGTGCTCACGTCCATGGAGACGGCGCGCCAAAGCCTTTGCCGAGCGCCGGTGGAATTGGGCGCAGGCATGAGTGAGCCTTGGAAAGGAGAAGGCGAATGGATTCACCGGAGCTGGCGCGGGTCGAGTCTGGGGCCCTGAGTGACTTCGTCCGGGTGATGAAGGTTGTCCCCCCTCCTCGGCCTTCCGACGGTCGGCGGGGGCGAACCGCCCGCTTGAACCTCGATGCGAACAATGCCAAGAACGGCCTCGGACAACTGGTGCTGACTCTGGTCAAGCTCCTTCACGAATTACTGGAGCGCCAGGCCATCCGCCGCATCGAGGCTGGCTCCCTAAGCGACCCGCAGATTGAAAGGCTCGGACTGACGCTGATGAGGCAAACCCAGGAGATTGATCGGCTCCGAAAGGAATTTGGCCTGGAGGAAGAGGACCTCAACTTGGATCTCGGCCCGCTCGGAAAGCTTTTGTAGAAGGAGATATCATGGCGCAGCAACGCAGCCTGGCACACGGGGTGGAAAGTTCAACGTTGGCCGATGTGCTGGAGCGTGTTTTGGACAAAGGGATCGTCATCGCCGGCGATATCAGAGTGAAATTGGTCGACATCGAGCTGCTAACTATCCAGATCCGCCTGGTCATCTGCTCGGTCGATAAAGCCAAGGAAATGGGGATGGATTGGTGGGTGAACAACCCGATATTTCGCCGGGAAGAAGATCATGGAACCCTCGCCAGCATCGAGGAGCGGATGGGAAAACTGGAAGCCTCGCTCATGAAGGAGGGAACCGTGAACGAGCCCCCGCCGGCGAGCGCCTTTCAGCAAAGATAGTGCGCGGGAACGATGAAGAAAACGAAAGCCGACAAGCCGCTTCCCTCCGCGCGGTCCCTGCGGGCGCTGATTCTCGAGGACAATCGCCAGGACGTGGAACTGATGGTGGCGCTCCTGAAGCGGGTGGGCTATGCCGCATGAGGAGATGAGTTATGCGAGTTTTCGACCGAATTGATCCGACGACGCTGGACCGCCGCGAACTGCACCTGTGGTTGCTGGCTCTCACGGTCATTATGATATTGTCCACGGGTATGGCATTGCTGATGTATCCGACAGCCTTTTCGGACCCCCTTATCGTGAGTGGCCCAACCTTGCGTAAAACGTTCTTCGGCTTCTGCGCATTGTCCGTCCTTTTTGTCGGCTACTTCTTGGACCGACAACTGACGATCCACAAGCTCCGGAGGCAGGTTGTCGAGGAGCAGAACCGTATGATGCAGATTCGCCACGGGGCTAGCGCTGCGTTGTTGGAATCGTTGCCCGGGATCAGCCATTTTCAGGATCGGTTGAGCATGGAGTTTCGCCGTGCGTCCAACACGCAACAATCCCTCTCGTTACTGGCAGTGCAATTGAAGTCTTCACGCGGACTTCTTGATGCGAGGGAGATCGCCACGTCCTTTGGCGACGCGGCCAAAGCGCTTATCCACACGTTGCGCCCGGAAGACTCGATTTATCAGTTCCGGGCCGGTGTGTTCGGAATCCTGCTGCCCGGCGTATCCGCAGCAGAGGCCTACAGCGTTTCGGACCGGATCGCAGATCGTTTGCGGGCTGCCTCGGGTGCCAGTGAGTGCTTCTCGTTTGATCTCCACGTGGTCAATTATCCTGAGCACGTCGCAACCGCTCGCGAAATGGAGAAAGCCGTCGCCTCTCACTTCCCTGCAAATCAACCGGAGCGCAGGGAGCCTGAGAAAAGTACGAGCGTAAGAGGGCCGTTAGTTGTCGATTCCTCCCGGGGAAATCCCGCTTCCGGAGATCCGGCATCTGACACTCAACCATCCATCCTGCAAGTCCCACCGCCTCCATGAATGTCACCTCCTTACAAACGCCGGTCGCAGTGTTGTCTTCGCTAAACGTACGCGAGCGTTACTTTGGCGCGCGAGATGGCGTTGGTTTTGACTAATGTCGCCACTGTGTTGATGAACGGCACCCGAGTATGCATGGCACTTGGCGAACGGGACGGCGGCAAGGAGAAAGCAGCGAACCAACTGGGGCCCATAAACCCGCAGATTTGCATCACAAAAGTCCCCACACCTCTGCGCAAAGGCGAACCGCTGAATCGTTGGAAATTATTGAACATACAATGGTAGCGGCGGTGAGACCCGAACCCACTGCCTAAAGATTATGAGTCTACGAGTTCTGCGGAGGGCATTAGATTAGAAGAGACGATGGCATCACGATGGCGAGAGTTCGAACGACATGCATGAATCGGGTCATGTGCTGCCCGGTGCGTGACACGCCATGCGCACGACGGGCTTAGGACAGCGAATCGCGGCTTCGCAGAACCACCTCGAGTTTAGCTCAGGTGCAAAAATGTGGGAACAACTTGGGAACAATAACGCCGGAATACCCCGTAAAACCCTGCTCCTAGACCGAAGAAAAAGCTAAGTGAACCAACAAGATACATGGTTTTGACTTGCCTACGAAGCAAGGGGTCGGGTGTTCGAATCACCCCGGGCGTACCATCCCAACCCTCACTGCCTCATGGGATTGGCGCTCTCCCCTTCGTAACCAATTTTTCTTCCGAGGGAACATTTGGGAACAACAAGCGCGCCAAGTCCTCGATGGCCTGGCGTTTCACCTCTTCCGAGTGGTGTGTATAGATCAAGGCCGTCTCGGGGCTCGCATGTCCGAGAAGTCATTGCAGGACCGGCACTGCGACGCCGGCATTCCCGTTGTATGTGCTGAAGGTGTGACAGAGCCAATGCTCGCCGAAGCATGGAATCCCCAGGCGTGCGCACACCGGCCACAGGTGTCGCCGCCTGAGGCTGCGGTCACGGAACGGCGTTCCTACGGCACTTGGGAAGAGCCAAGCGGAACCCGTGGGTCGCATCTTGAGCCAATGGTGCAGGGTGGGGATGAGGCCTGATGCGGGCGGTAGCGTTCAGTAAACCCCTGTCGGTGTTTTTCGCGTTCGCGGCCCGGCTCGCTGAAAGGCGGCAGAAGCCAGCCGGCCACTAATCACTTTTCAGTCGTCCCAGAGAGTGTTATCCTGCCATCACTTCTAGTGGTGAACCCGCCCGTTTACGCGTGAGGTGCAGAGAATGCCCCGCGGATACCGACTCACTTGCCAATGGAAACCCCTCCAACTCCTGGCCGGGCAGGTGGAGCGGATTGGCGTAGGTTTGCCGGGGGCAGGATGGGAAGACCTGGTGGCAAGGGTTATGGAATGCCCCCGCGGAGTGGAAACCGCGCCAGGAAACGTCGCGGCCTACAAGCTCTATCCTCAAAGCGCGGTCCACAAACAGGAGGGGAGTGAATCAACCCTGCAGCTTGGTGACTCAGCTCAAATCGACGCAACAGTTTGAGCAGGAGGAGAACCATGGAGATTGAAACCTTAGAGAAGATTCTGGACGAACACCCGTTCTTTCGAAGCATGAAGGAGCACCATCTCCGGATCATCGTCGAAAGCGCAACCGTCGTGCGCTTCGAACCCCAACAGGTGATCTTTCACGAGGGTGAACCAGCTCAGCGTTTTTATCTCATTCGAACGGGCAAGGTGGCATTGCAGCTTGTGTCCTATCGCACCGAACCCTTAACTCTCCTGACCCTCGGAGAAGGCGACATCATCGGATGGTCGTGGCTCTTTCCACCCTACCGCTGGAAATTGACTGCCCAATCGCTCGATGTTACACGGGCCATCTCCTTGGACGGAAGGAGCCTTCGTCAAAGATGTGAAGAAGACCACGACCTTGGCTACGAATTCATGAAACGATTTGCCCAGATTATCGACAACCGCGTCGAGGCACTTTCAGCACACTTTGTCGAGACCGGATAGAAGCGCGTCCAGATAACAACCAGCTCCGGAGTGTGACCTGCTCTCTGGGGTTATTTCACGTGCCAGGATAGTCCCTGAGCCCTGATCTGTCTCTTTTTTCTCGATCAAGGTTGAGGTGAGTTTCCAATTCCTTGCAGGCTGGTCAGCTCGCCGCGAAACGACCAGCGAGTTCGCTCGGAGCGAAGGCACGGCGGCGGAGGCCATCAACTGAAGTCGAAGAGTGCGCAGTCCTTACGGCGGCGTCATCGAGCCGATTTCCCCTGAGGGCACGTTGGCGGTCCCAGGGAGCCCCTCCGCTTGAGGCTCTTCGACAAGTCGTCGGACGTGGGGATTGCCGCAGAGTTGCGGGATGGGGCGACCGTTTCGAGATCTCCTCTGCAAAACAGCGCCAGCTTAGCGTGTTACCCTTCTTGGGGTTGGGGGTTTTCACTCAACCAAGCCCCTTATTCACAGCAGTCAGCAGCGACAGTTGAAATCCTCGGCGAAAACGGTGAGGGAGCTTGGACAACTAGTTCCTTTCCTGAGCTATGTCCATTGCTCCTAGCCGACGCTTTGGTAACAGTGTTGCCGTGCCTTCGCCAGATACCATCTCCTGGGCGGGGGTGCTATCACCATGTCAGCGGTGGAATGCCCCAGGGTCTTTCAGACCGTGGGCGATACTCCCGACTTCCCCCTTCATGCGGCCGCGGCGTTTCGGTCGGCACCTAGAGTAATCCCTGAAAACCTACCCGTAGAGCAGGCCCGAGAGGAGGCGCGCTGCGGCGCTATACTGAGCGTGCCACTCCCCGAACGCCCGAGAGCTATCGACTGCCTTCTGAGCCAGTGCCAGCCCCAAAACCCTTACTTTGGGGAGGGGGCCTGACGTGTTAACCGTCCCAACCACGTGTCCTTTTTGCGCTTGCGGCTGCGGGTTTTACTTGCTGGCAAATAAAGGGGAACTGGTTGGCGTGGCGCCGAGCGAAACCCATCCGGTGTCTTTGGGAAGGCTTTGCGCCAGGGGTTGGGGCGCGCATGAGGCTGCCTTGTGGGGGGACCGGGTGTGCCAACCGCTGGTCAACCGGAACGGGAAGCTGCAGTCTGCTTCGTGGGTCGAGGCGCTTGACTACGTTACAGGGCGCATCAAGGATTTGATCGCGGCCGGCAAGTCTATAGGGGTACTTGGTTCTCCTCGGGCAAGCAATGAGGAGAACTTTCTGGCTGGCAAGCTTGCTCGGGCTGGATTCCAGACCAACAACGTCGATTTTTGCTTCCATTCCATCTGTCGCCCGTTATTTGCAGGTCTTGAGGACGTATGCGGCGAATACGCCCCTTCAATCAGTCTGGATGACATCGAAGCAAGCCAAACGATCTTGCTGATTGAGGGTGATCTGGCCCAGACGCATCCGCGGGCTGCTTTTTCTGTGATGAAAGCGGTGGAACGAGGAGCCCACCTTATAACCACAGGCTACATCAGGACGCAGATGGCGCGCCTGTCATCCCTCCACCTGCAGGCAACCCCTGGAAATAAAGGTGAAGTGATCAATGGTCTTCTGGCCGCTGTCCTCCATCTCGGGTTGAAAGATCGAACATCCGTAGCGGTCGATTGCGAAGGATATGACGCACTGCGGGGAGACATAGAGACTGTCAAGATCACCGAAGAGATGCGCCAGGCAGCGGAGTGGATCGCGCACGCCAAACGGGCGACGTTCTTGATGGCCCCGACGAGTGGGCATGGCGATCAGACTCGAAATGACGCCGCTGCCCTCGCCACGCTGGCCGCCATCACGGGACATCTGGACAGGCCGGGTTCCGGACTCTTGCCGCTTCTTGCGCGGAGCAACGTACGAGGGGCCTGCGATATGGGAATCGCACCGGATCGCCTGCCCGGTAACCAACCCCTCTGCGACGGGCGAGCTCAGCAGCGATTGCAGGACCTTTGGGGAAAGAAGCTGCCCTCGACTCGCGGATTGGAGGCAGAAGACATACTGCAATCCGTGAGCGGATTGATTGTCTTGGCCGACGATCCCCCTTCGGTGCTCCCCATGGGACAACGGGCAATGGCTGCTCTGGGGAAAATCGAGTTTCTGGTGGTATTGGATGCCTTTGTGACCCCCACCGTGAGAATCGCCCATGCGGTCCTGCCGATTGCCAGCTCTGCTGAGACTGAAGGAACACTCACCAACATGGAAGGCAGAGTCCAAAGACTTCGTGTGGCAACCGATCCGCATGGGGAAGCAAGAACTGGATGGCAGGTGCTTGCTGAGCTTTGTGCGAGGTTCGACGTCAATGTTTCATACGCTTCAGCTACGGATGTCCTGCGCGAGATCGGACAAGCGGCACCACGCTACGCTCGGACGGAGCAGCGGGCGTCGGACGACGGATGGGGTGGGCGATTGGTTAAGGATTCTGACAGGGGGAAGTTCAAGCTCTGTGCCACGGCAGTGGCAGCGCTGACGTCTGCCGAGCGTCCGCATGTGCTTGTACGTGATGGAGCTTTTGACTGGGGTCGCGACCCACTCGTTTCGTTTTCGCCGACCTTAAGTCGCGACTCTCAGTCGCAGCGAAAGCTCTTTCCGAATGGTTTTGTTGAAATCTGCAAGCAAGATGCCGACGGCCTCGGCGTTCTCGTGGGACGGCAGGTAAAGTTGACCTCCGTCCATGGGGATGCGGTAGTTCCCATTCGGGTAAGGACGGATCTCGCGCCCGGCGTGCTGCTTGTACCTTACGCGTTCCGCGATCATGTCGCCAACGTGTTGGGCACAGACAGTGTAACGGCCGTAAAAGTAGAACAGGCATAAGAGGTCGTTGATGGTCTTCGCGATACAAAGACCAAGCATGAAGAAATGGCTTGAGAAGCTACTCGAGGGCGGGGAGGTCATCGCTCCGGTTCGTGGCCCTGGCGGTGATGTCGTCTTCTCAACCATCAGTTCCCCAGCCCAGGTGGTGTGGGACTTCGGGAATCCGCTTCACCCACCAAAACAATTCGTGCTGCCTCAAACCGACCCCCTTGCCAGGATCAAGCGCAACGGCCAACGCCACGAGGTTGAACCGATTTACGATGATGCCCGCCGCATCCTCTTCAACGTACGCAGTTGTGATGTCAAAGGAATTGCCTTCCTGACTCGAATGCACGAGATGGAACCGGCGGATGCTTCGTACCTTCGCCGTGCCAATCGCCTCACGGTCATCAGCCTGGCCTGCAACACTCCCTGCCCACCCGGTTTCTGTGTATGTACTGACTCGGGCCCCTTTTTAAGCGACGGTTATGACATTCAGTTGACGGATCTGGGTAAGAACTACCTCGTGGAGGTTGGCAGCGAAAAGGGTGAAGCGGCGGTATCCGAAGCGGCGGATCTCTTCCGGAAAGCTACAGAAGGTGAACTGTTACAGCGAAAAAAACTTGAGACAGCGGCGAGAAACCGTTTTGGGCAAGAGACCTGCCATTTTGCCTCCGCCATGAGGCGCATTTCGACCGGGCGTGTGCAAGACTCGCTGTGGGACAAGATGAGCGACTGGTGCCTGGAATGCGGCGGGTGCAACCTGGTTTGCCCCACCTGTTACTGCTTCAGCGTGAAGGATCTCGGCCGTGATGGAACGTGGATTCGCTGCCGTATGTGGGATTCCTGCCAGTATGCTGCCTTCACGCTTGAAGCTTCGGGACATAACCCCCGCGAGCATCGAAAGGAGCGGATGAAGCGCCGTTTCTTCCATAAAGTGAGTGCGCAGTACTACACGCGCGACAGTATGGTCGGGTGCGTTGGCTGCGGGCGATGCATCAAGGTGTGTTTAGGCACCACGGACATGCCTGCGGTTGTAGCTGCAATCAGGAAGGGGAAATGGCATGAATGATGTATTCCTTCCAGATATTGCAACGCTCGTAAATGCCTGGGACGAGACGCCCGACACCAAGACGTTTGCATGGAGCTTCCGCGATTTGAAGGGTGGGGAGGATTTCCATTTCCTTCCTGGGCAATTCCTGGAGTTGTCCGTGTTCGGCTACGGAGAGGCCCCGTTTTGCATCGCCTCAAGCCCGACTCGGCCCGACGCATTAGAAACCACGGTCCGACGCACCGGGCAGTTGACCGATGCGTTGCACAGGCTTGGGATTGGCGGCGAGGTGGGCCTACGCGGTCCATTCGGCAACGGATTTGACGCGGAAGCGGCCCGCGGCTGGGACTTGCTTTTTGTGGCCGGCGGCATTGGCCTGGCACCGCTGCGCAGCTTGATTTGGAACGTCCTTGACGAGCGCGACCGTTTCGGCAAAGTGACCATCCTTTACGGGGCTCGGACCCCATCTGACTTGGTTTACAAGCATGAACTCAAAGAGTGGGAAGAACGCTCAGATGTGGAACTCCTCATTACGGTAGACTGGGCTGCGCCCGGTTGGACTGGAAACGTGGGGGTAGTCCCAGTTCTGTTCCAGAAGGTCACCCTTCACCCGGAGTCTACTCTGGCCTATGTTTGTGGTCCGCCGATCATGATCAGGTTCGTTGTCCGAGATCTTCTCGCGCGCGGGTTCAAAGAAGAGGCAGTCATATCCACCTTGGAACGCATGATGCAGTGTGGTATTGGGAAATGCAATCACTGCGCCATTGGCCATCGCTATGTATGCCGCGACGGGCCGGTTTTCAACTATAGCCAGATCCGGGAGTTGGTAGAGTAGAGAGAGTCTGATGCACTCATCCCCCGGCCTGTTCCCTATCGCGAATACAGGGCCAAGTTATTGGGGAACAGGAGTGCGTGCGCGTAAGGAACAGATCTGGGGTCAACCTTCATTTCCACAAGAGCCGGCAGTATGAATCTACACGAACAGCTTGCCACGGGGATTCAAGGCAAGGTGGTAGTCATGGGCATTGGTAATCCATGCCGTGGCGACGACGACGCCGGGAGCCTCGTGGCCCGGCAGATCCACGATGCACCCGGTGTGCGCGTGATCGACGCCCAAGATGTTCCAGAAGACTACTTAACCCAAGTGGTGAATCAGCGGCCCGACGCCGTCGTGCTGATTGACTCTGTTGATCTGAAGTCCGCACCTGGTTCCGTTGCGCTTTTGGACAAGGATCAAATAGCTGTCTACTGGCCGAGCACACACCGGGTGCCCATCAGCCTGCTGATGAACTATCTCGAGCACGAGACCCATGCCCGCGTGTTTCTGATTGCTATTCAGCCGCGTCAAACCGCTTTCCTGGAACCCATGAGCGGAGAGGTATCTGCGAGCGTCGCAGGCATCGTCGACGTGTTGAACAGTGTTCTCGAAAGGCCGCGGATGTCTGCTGATGGCGAATTCGCCGACCCATTGAGAAGAAAGGCAGCCGCTTGATTACCTTGGTTGCAGTCCTCATGCTGATCCTGCCCGCGGCCGGAGCCCTTTTGTGTGTGGCTCTGAAGAGAAGTGCTCGCCCCGCGGCCACACTCATTGTCGCCATTGCAACCGGCTTGGCTGTGTCGCTTACATTATCCACCTACGGCGCCTCATACACCAAAATGTTGGGGTATATTCCATGGTTGCACGGCATCGTCGATGCGCCCATCCTGGGGATTTTTGTCGATCCCTTGGCTTCTTTGATGCTGCTGGTCGCGGTGCCGATCGGGTTGCTCACAGTCCTCTATTCGACCTCCTACCTTACCGACAAGAACCGAGAGCACCCAGTAAGTCGCGAGCATTACGGTCGGTACTATTTCTGGCTCCTGTTGTTCATCACCAGCATGGTGGGGGTGGTGATCTCGCCCAATTTCCTTCAGCTCTTCCTCTTCTGGGAACTGACTACGTTGTGTTCGTGGGCGCTCATATCGTTTCACCAGAACGAGCGAAGCCTGCGGGCCGGATTCAAGGCCCTCTTGATGACCGAAGTTGGCAGTGCCTTCCTGCTACTGGCCATCCTTATTCTTTTCGTTCGTACAAGCTCCTTTGAGTTTTCAGCTCTCGGAATGCTGCCGGAAGGTTTGCGATCATGGGTTTTCCTCTTTCTCATGATTGCAGCCTGGGCGAAGGCGGCGCAGGTCCCCCTCCAAACGTGGCTGCCGGATGCCATGGAAGCTCCGACTCCGATCAGTGCTTACCTCCACGCAGCAGCGATGGTCAAAGCCGGCGTCTACCTGATGGCCAGGACGGTGAGCAGCGGGTGGGGAATTCCCCGGAAGATTTCCTTGCTCATGGCCGGCATGGCGCTGCTCACGATTTTCGTCGCTCTCTCCTTATATTTCGTTCAGGATGACCTGAAGCGGCTACTCGCCTACTCGACTATCGCACATCTAGGCTATATACTCCTAGGCATTGCTATAGGAGGTCTTGGCTCAACGCTAGGTTTCCGTGGCGCTGTCTTGCACATAATCTGCCACGCTTACAGCAAGGCGACTCTATTCTTTTGTGCGGGTGCCATCGCCTATATGACCGGGACTCGCAGCATATCGGCACTGCGCGGCCTAGGAAGAAGCATGCCACTTACCGCTGCGGCCTTTTTCATCGGGCTCCTGAGTGTCACCGGGGTGCCACCGCTGGCCTGCTTCTGGAGCAAGTTCATGATCCTTTCGGGAGCCGTGCGTCTTCATGGTGCAATAGGGCCGACCATCCTCATTCTCATCCTTGGCGAGACTCTGGTTTCCTTCGGTTGGATGCTCTACGTCGCACAAAGAATCTTTCTGGGCCCGGTCTCGTTGGCGGCCCAAGTCCAAAGCGACCCACCTTGGGCAATGAGCGCCACCTTGATAATCCTGATGATCGGCTGCGTGGCAGTCCCGTTTGTTGGCATGCCCTTAGTGCAGTTGATGGGGAAATAGAATGATCAATGTGGTTCGCCAAGTCGAAACCAGCATCGTGATCCTAATCGTTGGGTCACTCGTAAGCCTGCTCCTGGCGCGCCGACGGAAGCTATGTGGTTGGGTTAGTTTCGCTGTCGTCTGCGTTTTCTCCGTGAGCATTGGGCTGGCTGTGGCGGGAGCCCTCACGGGGCCATCGTACGAGCATACGGTCCTTTCGTTGCCACTACTGGGCTCCCGCCTTGCGCTGCGGGTCGATCCCTTGAGCGCGATCTTCCTGGCCATCGTTGCACTGATTGCACTGCTGAGCACCCTGTACTCCATCCGGTATATGGAACACTACGTGCGCGACAAAGTCGCGAAGTTCTTCCCGATTCTTCTCCTCTGCGTGGCCAGCATGGTCGGAGTTCTCGTGACCACCGATTTCTTGTTTTTCCTCATCTTCTGGGAGTCCATGACGCTGACGTCATACTTCCTGGTGACGTTTGAGAGTGAGAACGCTGCGAGCCAGCGGGCGGGCCTGAAGTATTTCATCATAACCCACAGCGCAACGCTGTGCATGGTGGCCGCTGCACTGTTGCTTTGGAGGACGTCAGGCTCATTTTCTTTCGAGGCTATCAGGCAAACTCTGTCCGAGTTGCTAAACACCCGACCGTTCCTGGCTCACTCCATCATCTTCCTCTTCTTTTTGGGGTTTGCCACCAAAGCAGGTATCCTGCCCATGGGAGATTGGCTTCCCGATGCACACCCTGTCGCACCTTCCGGTATGAGCGCCATACTCTCGGGTGCACTGGTCAAACTTGGAATATACGGGCTGATTCGCCTCTTCTTCTCCTTTCTGGTCGCGTCACCATCGCTGAGCATCTGGGGGATCATTCTGGCCCTAGCAGGCACAGGGTCGCTTTTCGCTGGGACATTAACCGCACTGCGACAGATCGATACTAAGCGGCTTATGGCCTTCCACACCATCGGGCAAATCGGTTACATCTGCCTGGGGCTCGGTACGGGCGCCTACTGCCTGCATATGTACCCGGCGCTGGCCTCGATTGCTCTCGCGGGTGCGATTTTCCATGCTGTAAACCACGCCTGCTTCAAGTCGTGCTTGTTTCTCGGAGCAGGATCGGTGCTTTTCCGGACGGGCAAGCGCGACATGGATAAGCTGGGCGGCCTCGCTGGTTTTATGCCGTACACCACCGGCACGACGGCAATCGCCTCCTTGAGCATCGCGGGGGTGCCGCCCTTCAACGGGTTCGCTAGCAAGTGGCTCATCGTTGCCGGCTGCTTGTTGGCAGGAATGCGATTCCCGTTATTCCTGGTGCTGGGTCTTGTAGCCCTTTTTATTTCGCTCGTTACGCTCGCTTCCTTCCTGAAGGTACTCGGATCAGTTTTTCTCGGCAAGGCTGACGAGAACGTCAGCATAGAGGAAGCGCCGATATCAATGATCGTGCCCCAGGTGGTGCTTGCCGCCCTCTGCATACTGCTTGGCATCTTCCCACAGCCCGTGTTGCGTCTCGTCGGTCATGCCATTGAGAGTGTTACTGCCATCCCGGCATCGGGCGTGGACGCGAGTAGGTTATGGGGCGGCCTGTCGCTCAGCGATGGATCGCCGGTCGGATTCTGGTCCCCCCTCGCCATTTTGGCAGCCTTGGCGATCCTGGCCTTGATCTCCTATGGCATCCAGCGTATGGGCGGAGCTCATGTGAGGGCAGTGCCGGTCTGGTACTGCGGCGAAGAACACGCTTCGGATGCGGTCCGCTACCCCGCCAGCAGCTTCTTCCTGCCATTCAAACACGCCTTCCAGGGAGTCTATCCAACTGGAAAGGTGTATGTGCCGAAATTCCCAGCGCTACTTCGCCGCGCGCTTGATTTTGACCAATGGTTGTATGCGCCGGCCGTCAAAGTTATTGACAGGGCCGCAGACCGAGTCAGCAGAACCCACGTTGGAACCCCTCAAATCTATCTTCTGTGGATAGTGATTGGCGCCATCATTGTGACTGGAATCCTGCTGTGGGTGAATGGCTGAGGAGATGACCATGGATGTCATAGATCAGACGACCATCACGGCGGTTAAGGAAACAGTCGTCGCACGCAGCGAGGGCGCGCTCCTATCAGCGACGCAACCTCACGCTGACACCCTTTGTTTCGCGATCGACAAGAGGGCGATGCCAGCCGTGGTGGATGGGCTGGTCAACGATTTGCGGGCGCGCTTCATGATTTCGGTGGGGACTGATAAAAGACCCGTCACAGGCGACTTCGCCATCCTGCATCTATTTTCGCTGGACCACGAGCATCTCTACGTTCTGCTTGAATCTGCCGTGTCCGAAAAAGACCCGCGGATTGGATCGATCACGGGCGTCGTCCCGGGGGCAAATTGGGCAGAGCGTGAATACCACGATGCCATTGGAGTGCATCCAGAGGGGCATCCGGATCCGCGCCGCCTGCTCCTGGCAGACGACTGGCCGGAAGGCGTCTATCCACTCCGCAGAGATTTCCCTTACAACTACCAGCCTCCATCTGCTGAAAACGTGCGCCCCCAACTCCGGGAACCCCCCGCCGGCGCGAGTGTGTTACCCATGGGGCCGTTTTTCCCTGTTTTGGAGGAACCTGCCTATTGGCGCTTGTTCGTCGAAGGCGAGACGATCGTGGGATGCGATACTCGCCTATTCTACAACCACCGGGGAATTGAAAAGCTGGGTGACAGCGTTTTGACCTACAACGAGATCCCGCATTTGGCCGAGAGAATATGCGGGATATGCGGATTCATTCATTCGACATGTTATTGTCAGGCCGTGGAGAAGGCGGCCGGCATCGAGGCGCCGCGTAGGGCCCGATACATCCGAATGATCATGCTGGAGCTGGAACGCATCCATTCGCATCTGCTCTGGTTGGGCATTGCAGGGCACATCATCGGTTTCGACACGGTCCTCATGCAGACTTGGCGGATTCGTGAGCCGGTGATGTGGCTTTGTGAAGAGATCTCTGGAAACCGCAAGACGTACGGAATGAATACGGTCGGCGGGCTCCGGCGCGATCTCCCCAATCAAATCAAGCCCAAGCTCCTGGAGACACTGGCAGAGGTGGAAAAGGAGGCCATAGCAGTCCGCGATGCGGTTGTTGGGGACACCACGTTGCACGCAAGGACCAAGGGAGTTGGTGTATTGACGAACGAATGGGCAAAGAAGATCTGTACCGTGGGCCCGCCTGCGAGAGCTTCCGGGGTGGCCATCGATGCGCGGGTCGATCACCCCTATGCGGCGTACGACGAAGTGCCCCCTCAGATTGTCACGCAAGATGCGGGTGATACATGGGCGCGCGTGCTCGTGCGAGTTGGGGAGTTGCTGGAGTCAATTCGGCTGGTACGCGAGGCGCTTTCGGCAATTCCCGAGGGTCCGATTTGCGCGGAGATCAAGGAGGAAATTCCGCCAGGGCGAGTAGGGGTGTCAGTGGTAGAAGCACCGAGGGGCGAGGCAGTCCATTTTGTGCTGACGGGTGGTGATAACCGGCCGTACCGTTGGAGAGTGCGGGCCCCAACCTATCCGAACCTCCAGGCTCTGCCGGCTATGATCTTAAATGGAACCATAGCGGACGTACCCATTACCCTTGGGAGTCTCGACCCCTGCTTCTCATGTACGGAGCGCCTCGAGACGGTCGATACAAGGACAAATGAAGTCCGGATTTATTCCCGCGCTGACCTCCGTGAAATGTCCAGAGGGAAGGCCCCGCGCAGAGGTGCACCATGACGGCTCCGCTTGTTACGGTATTCCTGCCGTGCTTGCTGAACGTGGTGCTGGCTCTGTTCTTATCGCCGCTTTGCGAAGGCATCATGCGCAAGCTCCGAGCGCGGATCCACTCTCGCCTTGGGCCCCCGATCACGCAGCCCTATTGGGATCTCTTGAAGCTCATGGGCAAGGAGGACCTCCGGAGCACGGGCGGAGTCGTGTATGCGAGCCTGCCGGCTCTCACGCTAGGTTCGCTGCTGCTTCTCGCGACGCTGATCCCGATGGGAACTGCCGCACCACTCGCCTTCGCCGGCGATATGATCGTGGTGCTCTATGTCGCGGCCATGAGCGGTGTACTGATCATGCTGACAGGGTTTGCCAGCGCCAGCCCTTATGCTTCCATCGGGAGCTCGCGCGAAATGATGATGCTTTTATCTGTCGAACCCATCCTGGCAATTGCTCTCTCCGTGGGTGCGTTCAAGGCAAGGACGTTGGCACTGGGCGGCATTATCAACTGGCAGGTGCAGAACGGACCGAGCATCAGTATGGCAATAGGGGGGGTGGCATTCTTCCTCGCCCTGCAGGGAATGGCGGGCAAATTGCCATTTGACATTGCCGAGGCTGACCAGGAAATCATGGGGGGCTCGCTGGTGGAGCAAAGCGGTCCGAGACTTGCGCTTTTCCGCTGGGCCATCTGGACGAAGCAGCTCGTCCTCGCTTTCTTGCTGATTGAGGTGTTCTTTCCTTGGCCTCGCTTTGGATTTCCTCTGCTTGATCTGGCCATAACGATGGTGAAAGTGCTCGTGGTCCTTACGCTTGTGGCGGTTATTGATGTCGTCAATCCGCGACTCCGCATCGACCAGGCCATGGGTTATTTCATGCGGGTCGCGGTTTCGTCCCTGGCGGCCCTGGCATTTGCGGTGATTGGGAAGTAGCAGGAGGCTTAGGTGTTCCTGAGCAAGCTGCGAGAAGCGCTGATTTGCCTGAAAGCAGGGTGCGTGACCCTCGGATACCCGTTTACCCCCCACGAGCCAAAGCCCGGGTTCCGTGGCAAGGTCACGGTGGATGCCGATCTGTGCTTCGGATGCGGTGGCTGCGCAAACGTCTGCCCGGCCGGCGTGATTGTGGTGTCTGACCAGGAACAGCACCAGAGGCTGCTCGAATTCTACTGGAGCAGGTGCACGTATTGTGGCAAGTGCGAGGAAGTTTGCCCCGAAAAAGCGATCCGCCTCAGCCAACAATTCGAAACCGCCACGGACACTCCCCAGGACCTGTATATGCGATTGGAGGTTTTCATGGGGCCCTGCCAAAGGTGCGGCAGGTGCTTTCCACCCCCAACGGTGCTTGACCGGATGATGAAAACCGGTTTCCGGGATGGTTTGAAGGGAGGGAGAGCGTGAAGCACGTGTACCAGTCTACTGATCCGCCGAGGGGCTTCATCAATCCCAGGGGCGCCGATCAGGGGGACAGGAAAATGCACTCAACCGTGATTCATCGACGTCTGCGCTTGCCGACTTCTATGCCCCCTGTTCTCGTAGCCGAGGTTTCGCCATGAACCCGGGAGCAATGCACGCTGGTTTGATCGAGACCCTGAGCTTGGCCATGGTGATTACGTCGGTGGCCGCGGTTGAGATGCGGAGGCTCAAATTCTCGATTGTCGCCTACCTCTGTCAGGCACTCCTGATTGTGGGTCTGCTTCTGAGCTTTGCTCCTGTCAACAGGGCGCTGTACTGGTGGGCTGCCACCGCTCTGGTTACTAAAGCAATCCTTACGCCCTGGTTCCTTTTCCGGTCGATCCGGGGTGCGGATGACCGGGAATTGAAGCCGGTGATTGGCTTTGGCCCGTCCGCCATAATCGCCGCCTTACTGATGCTCAGCTTCTACCGGCTCACCCACGGCCGCGTCGCACTTCTGGCACCCACCGAGTTGGGGCAACTCGAGGTGTTCAGAACGAATTTGGCTGTAGCGTCCACGGTTTTTGCACTTGGCCTCTATGCCGTGCTGACACGTCGGGATGCAATCAAAACTGTGATCGGGCTCTGCCTGCTCGAGAACGGGGTACACCTGAGTCTGGTGAGCTTGGCTCCCGGGTTGCCGGAAACCGCGCTCTTCGGCATGGCAACGGAAGTTGTCGTGACCGTTTTCCTCCTCCTGTACGTGATCGGGGGAGTACGGCAGGCGTTCGGATCCACGGATACGTTTAGGTTGAGGGAATTAAGGTGGTAAATGCGGTCAAACGGTTAGTGCGGGGGATGTGCATATGGCTGGGACGGTGCTGACGGAGACATCAGTCCTACCCGCGCTTGTGTTCCTCTTGCCGATTTTGGCGGGCGCCATAGTGTTCTCAGCAACGCGCCTGGGTCGCACTTTTCAACAAGGACTGTCCGTTTTGACAGCCGCACTTGTCACCGGGGTGGGCGCTTGGATGGCCTACCGGACCCTGGAGGGAGTGGTGCTTACGACCTGGAGCAATGAGCTCCGCGTCGATGCCTTGAGTGCCTTGATGGTAGTCATTATCGGAGGTATCGGACTGCTCGCATCCGTTTACTCCCTCCGATACCTTGCTGAGCGCACCGCTGAGCACCCTGCGGCGCGCCGCATGCGCACATTTTATGGCCTTTTGATGTGGTTTCTCGGGACCATGTTGTGGGGGTGTGTTACCAACAACGTGATCATGCTCTACGTCGCAATTGAAGCGACCACACTCACCTCGGGCCTCCTCGTCGCCTTTTATTGGGATCGCCGCGCACTGGAAGCTGGTTACAAGTACCTGATGCTGCTCACCATAGGGATTACTTTCGCTCTGTTCGGCTGCGTATTGCTTTATGCCGGTGCAGCGGCCACGAACAAACTGGGCGGAGCAAGCGCCCTGCTCATAAGTGACATCCGGAGCGTGGTTCAATACATGCCGAGCGGCACTGCGGCGATTACGATCGCGTTCCTAGTGATCGGATTCGGGACCAAGGCAGGGATTGCGCCATTTCATCCCTGGCTCCCTGATGCGCACGCAGAAGCGCCGACACCGGTTAGCGTGTTGTTGTCGGGCGTGATGATAAAAATGGCGCTTTATGCCATGGCTCGCACCGTGAGCATATTCTATCCAACTTGGCCTCAGGTCACGATCTTCATCGTGGCGCTGGGTGCTTTCACCATGCTGCTCGGCATCATCTTGGCTTTGACCCAAAATGACCTCAAGCGGTTGCTGGCTTATTCATCCGTAAGCCAGATGGGCTATGTACTGGTGGGAATCGGGCTCGGGACCTACCTGGGATGCTATGGCGGCCTTTTTCACTTGCTGAACCACGCACTCTACAAATCATTGTTGTTCATGTGCGTGGGTGCGGTGATCTATGCCACCGGCGCTCGGCGAATAACCGAGCTCGGCGGACTGAGGAATCAAATGCCGATCACGAGCGCCTGTTTCTTTCTAGGGGCATTGGCCATAGCGGGCTTCCCGCCGCTAAATGGATTCTGGAGTAAGATGACCATATACTTGGCCCTGGCAAGAGCCGGGCTGTGGTGGGCGGCAGTCATCGCCATCCTGACGAGTATATTGACCATCGCCGTTATGGTCCGCGCGGGGTACAGAGTTTTTTGGGGAGACCGGCACTCGAGCAGCACCCCCACGTTAAGTGTGAGGGAAGTACCAGCGCGCATGTGGGTCCCCATGGTGGTTTTGGCGGTAATATGCGGATTGCTTGGAATCTACCCCCAATTGCCATACCCGCTGCTGGATCGTGCGGCGACCGTTTTGGCAACCCTGGGAAGGTAGCTCGATTCAGTCCATCGTGCGTTCTTTATGAAATACCCGGTGCACGAGGCAAAAGACAATTATCCGACCGGCGCAGAAACCTTAGGTCCGGGGGAGTCTCCCTCTTTCACTTTGCCGTGGACCTCTAGTATTTGTTTGCCCGTCAGCCGGCCGTGGTTGATCTGTTTGGCCGAGGTGCCAGTATGTTAAAAGGTCTTTGCAGAAAGGCGCTTGGCAAAGCGCTTTGGGTGTACCATGCCAATACCGGGGCCTGTAACGGATGCGATATTGAAGTCATCAATGTCCTCACTCCTTATTATGATGCTGAGCGTTTCGGGATCAAGCTCGTGGGGTCTCCTCGGCACGCAGATGTCCTCCTAGTTTGCGGCCCTGTCACCCGACAAGTTGCGCCGGCGCTCAGGAGATTAGCGGAAGCTGTTCCAAATCCGAAGCTCACATTCGCGATCGGTTCCTGTGCGACGGGAGGAGGTTGCTGGTTCGACAGCTACAACGTGTTGGGAGGTGCAGATAAGGTAGTTCCGGTGGATTTTTACATCCCGGGTTGCCCTCCACGACCCGAAGCCATCCTTTACGGAGTGGCGCTTGCATTGGGTTTGGTCCCGAAGAAAGTAGCCGAGGAAAGGCTGAATCAAGAGACGCTCGAGGAGTTGGCCCACGGAAAATCAATCCTCACAGGGAAGTGATTCGACGAAAAACCTCGTTGATGGGGTTCGTCAACATAAAGGTGCTGTCATTGCACCCCATTGAGGTTTGTCAGGACACGGTCAAGGAGCAAGTGTGCTGCTCCGGCCGGGGCGGTTAGGTGCCAAAGCGGTGAGGAACAATTTCGGAGAAAGGCAACGCCGAGAAGAAACGGGTTACGCAAGCTCTGTTGCGGGGATCTTCTCGGCGTTTTTCCTCTCTCCACGGATCGAACCGGTATCTCAGGTGAACTCAGGCTTTCAAAAGACCGTAACCGGGATTATTCTTATCGCAGAGGAGTATTGGCATGGAAACCCTTCATCGCATTCTAATAGAGCATCCGTTTTTCGCGGACCTCCCAACACGTCACTTCGAACTCGTGGTTGGATGTGCCTCCAACGTCCGCTTTCAGGGTGGTGAGTTCATTTTCCACGAGGGTGAAGAGGCTGGAAAATTCTATCTCATCCGCGAGGGGAAAGTGGCGCTCTCGATAAGCTCTGAACGCCGTGGCCCTCTCAACATCCTCACCCTTGGTGAAGGCGATATTCTGGGCTGGTCGTGGCTGTTTCCTCCTTATCGATGGAAGTTTTCTGCGAAAACCATCGAGCCCACGCGTGCTTTTGCAATGGACGGTCATTGCCTTCGCGACAAAGCTGAACAGGACCACGATCTCGGTTACGAACTTCTGAGGCGATTCGCGCGTATTGTCGAAACCCGGCTCGAGACGATGCGGTTACAACTTGTGAACGTCTACCAGGACAAATAAGTGTCATCGCCCATCTAACTCGGGTTTCCCGGCATGGGGTGAGATGGGCTGCGCGAGAGGCGCTCGTTGCACTTTGAGTGGGCAGAAGCCGTTGAGGCGGCGCTGATTGCGCTTCGCCAAGACCCGGTTTGGTTGGTTTGGTCGAAAAACGGCAAGTAGTCTGGGGGTGTTACTGTCCAGCGTAGTCCTGCGCCCGTTCTCTGCGTCCGGTCGTGTGCCTAGTGAAAGTCGCGTTCGAGTTGAGATCGTTGGTTTTGTCGCTCCCACTGATAGACCCCCTCCTTTTCCATTCGTAACCTAATCTCTCCTTCTGTTTGCCTTCTTCTGTTCCCAGTTCCAAAGCCGCCTGCAACCTTAGGCGGAGATCGTCGCCTTGGGCCACCCGGTCATAGTCCTTCGACGGTCTCACTAACCCGGATTTCTCACCACGGCGGGGAAAGGCGGGCTTCCCGATGAAGAACAGCGGGACAAGTTTCACCCTGCCGTTACACGATCTTCCTTACTGTTTTCACGTCTCGCGCCGCGCGCAGCTTGGGGGAACGATCTGCGCGCGGCGCGAGACGAACAGAGAGTTCCAAGCCGCCCGTTCGGCAGGCTTGAAACTTCGTCCTTCCGACCGCCGGACGAAAGACAGCGCAACGTGGTGGGAAATTCGGGCTAGTACCACAGTACTGTTGCGCTCGTTGTGGTTATCTCGTATTCCTATTTGCGAAACGGTCGGGCGGCGCAAGTAAACGCATTGCAGGGAGCTAGCCGTACGGCAGTCGCTGGGATGGATTCATCTATCCACCGTTTTGGGGAAGCCCCGTGCCGGCGGCGGGCTGACGCGGATGAAAGAGAGGCACTCTGAGCAAGCTATTGGGCATAGCACTGGCAGTGCCATGGACAGCGTTGCTCGCTCTGGCGTTGCGGTACCTCCGTCGAAGGTACAGCCCCGATGGTAAGGGGATTGAAACGGGAGAGCTTCGCACCCGTTAGCACGAGGAGGAATACGGCAACCGAAAGAAGTTCGTGGTCAAGCAGCACGTCTGCGAAGTGGCCCTGCAATCCATCCCAAAACTCGAACGCCCCGAGCGGCAGGATGAGCCTGCCCCGGATATCGGGCCTACCGACGATCCCGCATGATTCTTACGCCGGGCCTCGGTCTTCGGCCCGGGGGGCGACCGGCGAGGGTAGCTCCCCGCGCAGGCGGTACGCTTCCCTGCCCCACGTGACCGGCGCTCAGCGACACGAGGCGCAGACACAAGCCCGGCGCCTGCTTTACCTTTAGCTTTTCGCAGCTCCAGGCCTGGAGGACCAAAATAGAGTGGCCCAGGGTCTCGGTTGACTCGTTCGCCATCAACCCCGATCCCGAAGTCGGATAGCTTCCACTGCGACTGTCCCTCTTCCCACCGGTGGGTTGGACTCAACTTCGGGATCGGGGTAAAGATCGGCGGATCTTCGGCCGTGCGCGAGCCCGAGCCTGCTTGCCGGCAGGCGGGCCCTAGGTACGCCAGCCCCTTACCCCGCCGACCGGAAGCGCTGCTTCCCCGCACCCCTCTCCCCGTCGCGCGGCCCGCCGCCCGAGGGGCGGGGGGTGAGCCCTGTTATATCTGCGAGTCATGGACTCCTCAATATAAAGGTTACACGAACTGCCTTTGGAATTATGGTAGCGAGGCAGCCAGCCGCTGGATTAAATTGGTTGGTCGGAGGCGTCTTCTGATGAAGGCCTGCTTGCTCTACTCCCCCGCGAAGGTCGAATCCAATCCGCTGCAACTTGTAGATGCGCCGGACCCTGTGCCAACTGGAGAGGAAATCTTGGTGCGGGTGGCCGATTGTGGGGTCTGCCGAACTGACTTGCACGTCGTGGAAGGTGAGCTTCCACCGCGCAAGTCTCCCGTCATCCCCGGGCACCAGGTTGTAGGTAGGGTCGAGAGGGTGGGTTCAGAAGTCAGCCGATTGCACGTCGGCGACCGCGTGGGGATACCCTGGCTGCACCATACCTGTGGGGTCTGCGAGTATTGTCGCGCCGGCAAGGAAAACCTCTGCGACAACGCGACCTTCACGGGCTACGTCGTCGACGGAGGATTTGCAGAGTACGCGCTCGCTCCGGAGAAATTTGTGTACCGAATTCCCGAGCAGGTCTCCGACGAGCAAGCGGCGCCGCTCCTGTGTGCGGGAATTATCGGCTTCCGCTCGCTCCGCCTCTCAGGAATTCAGCCCGGTGGCAAGCTGGGTTTCTACGGCTTCGGGGCAGCAGCGCACGTGGCGATCCAGGTCGCGCGCTACTGGAAGGTCGACGTCTACGCCATGACTCGAGATGAGCGTCACCAACGACTAGCACGTGAGCTGGGCGCGGTGTGGGCGGGCGGAACGGTCGCCGACCCGCCGGAAAAGCTTGATGCCGCCATCATCTTTGCGCCGGCCGGCGAGATCGTCCCTGCAGCGTTGCGGGCGCTAAAGAGAGGCGGGACCGTGACCCTGGCCGGCATCCACATGTCGACCATCCCACCGCTCGATTACAACCTGCTCTACCATGAACGGGTCCTGCGCAGCGTGGCCAATAACACTCGTCAGGACGGGGAGGATTTCCTCCGACTTGCCGGCGAGATTCCCGTCCGGACGGAGGTCGAGGTCTTCCCGCTTCGTGATGCCAATCGCGCGCTGAACCAACTGAAAAACGACGCAATCCGCGGCGCCGCCGTGCTGCAGATTCACAAATGATCGAACCGTCCCCGCCCGCGACCTCCTCTCTGTCGCGAACGTAGTACTCGTTTCACCCAGCCGCAGGCGCACACTCCCACAAGCGCGGTTACCGTAAAGAAACGCTGTGCCAGAACTCGACAGCGCCTACAAAGAACCGCTGTCAGTATCTGACTGGAAGTCATTTCAAAACCCTGTACAACGGGCTGAATTTGCAGTAGTTATTTTGATCGGATGGGGATTATGGAAGTGAGCAGCGCCAGGGGGAGGGCGGATGGCGCGATACGGTCGGCTGCTGACCGACGCCCAGTGGGCCTGGATCCAGCCCTTACTCCCGAAACGACCCCAGCGTCTGCGCGGTGGGCGGCCTCGGGCCGACAACCGCAAAGTGCTGGAAGGCATTTTGTGGATTCTGCGCGCCGCCAGCTTGCTGACGGTGAGATAATGCCGAGGGTTAAAACCCTGATCGTGGCGCTGAATCGGCGCCAGAGGGTTCTACCCTGCACACATGCCCAAGGGCGGTATGTGCGTGCCACCCGCGAGACTTTGATTGGAGGTCAACATGAAGAACTGGACACGTCGGGACCTGTTGAAGACGAGCCTGCTGGCGCCGGCCCTAGTAACAGCGGCTCACGAAGCTGTGGGCAACGGAAAGGCTCAGGTCGGTACACCGGGCGCGGCTGCGGCGACGGGTACGCCGCCCGCAGGGGCAACGCCTGCGTCGCCGGGGTCGGGCGCCGGACGGGAACAGCTCCTGCTGGATTTCGGCTGGCGCTTCCATTTCGGACACGCCGATGACCCAGGCAAGGACTTCGGATTCGGAGGCGGAAGGTCCGGCAACTTCCAGAAGACGGGGAATTTCCTTCCCGCCAGCGGCTTGGCGTTCGACGACAGCGACTGGCAACCGTTAGACCTGCCTCACGATTGGGCAGTCGAGCTACCCTTCGAAAACGATCCGGCGCTCTCCAGCAAGGGATTCTACCCGTTGGGACGGACGTATCCGGCCACCAGCGTCGGCTGGTATCGCCGCGTCTTGGAGCTTCCCGCCTCCGACGCGGGCAAGCGAATCTCGATCGAGTTCGATGGCGCCTATCGGGAGACGATGGTGGTCTTCAATGGCTTCTACATTGGCCGGCACAGCGGCGGGTACGACCCGTTCAGCTTCGACGTCACCGATTTTGCGACCGCGGGCGGCCGGAACGTCCTGCTGGTGCGCGTGGATGCCACCCTGAGTGACGGCTGGTTTTACGAGGGAGCCGGCATCTACCGGCACGTCTGGTTGGTGAAAACAAGTCCAGTGCATGTGAAGCAGTGGGGCACCTTTGTACGCACCCAGGTGCGACCGGGCGAAGCTACCGTTTTGATCCGAACGGAGGTGGACAACCGCGGCAAGGGTGCACAGACTCCGCGCGTCATCTCGACCCTCCTCGATCCGTCCGGCAAGGTGGTCGGGAAAGCGGCCACCGCCCCGGTATTCATCCCAGGATGGGGAGATCACACCTACGAGCAACAGGTTGTGGTGAACCGGCCCGCCCTGTGGTCCCTTGAGGAGCGGAACCTCTACAAGCTGGTGACCGAGGTTGAAGCGGGCGGCCAGGTAGGCGATCGCTACGAGACCCCTTTTGGCGTTCGCACCGCGAGGTTCGACGCGGAGAAGGGCTTCTTTCTGAACGGCAAGTTCGTCAACGTAAAGGGAACCTGTAACCACCAGGACCACGCGGGGCTGGGCGCGGCGTTGCCGGACGCAGTGCAGTATTACCGTGTCCGGAAACTCCAGGAGATGGGCTGTAACGCCTACCGCACGTCGCACAACCCTCCGACGCCGGAGCTGCTCGATGCCTGCGACGAACTGGGTATGCTGGTGTTCGATGAGACCCGCATGATGTCCTCGAATCCCGAAGGCCTGAGCCAGTTCGCGAACCTGGTGCGACGCGATCGCAACCATCCGAGCGTCTTTATGTGGTCGATGGGCAACGAAGAAAGCCAGGCGAACACGGAAACAGGGTTGCATATTCTGACCTCGATGAAAAGGATTGCGACCCTGCACGATGGCTCGCGGCCGGTGTCGCTCGCACCGATCCGGGCGATTGGGGTCGGCGGCCTGGCCGTCGGCGACGTCATGGGCTACAACTACATGGATCCTGCCGCCGAGGCCTACCATAAAACCCATCCGAAGATTCCCGTCATCGGCACGGAGACCGTCAGTGCCGTCGGCACGCGCGGCATCTACGTCACGGATCCCGCCAAAGGCTACGTCGGGTCGTACGACCCCTACACGACCACCGGCCGCGCTTCGGCGGAGGGCTGGTGGAGTTTCTGCGCCGCGCGGCCCTGGCTGGCGGGAGGCTTCGTGTGGACGGGGTTCGACTACCGCGGGGAACCCTCACCGTACGAGTGGCCCAACATCAGCTCGCAGTACGGGATTATCGATACCTGTGGCTTCCCGAAAGATGCTTTCTACTACTACCGATCCTGGTGGACTTCAAAGCCGGTGCTGCACGTCTTCCCGCATTGGAATTGGCCGGGCATGGAGGGACAAGAGATCGCGGTTTGGGTCTACTCGAACCTGGACAAGGTGGAGCTGTTCCTGAACGGCCAGAGCCTCGGCGCGAAGGAAATGAAGAAGGATTCGCACCTGGCGTGGACCGTCAAGTATGCTCCCGGCACGATAGAGGCGCGGGGCTACAAAGACGGCAAACAGGTGATGACGGCAAAGCGCGAAACCACGGGGCCGGCAACAACACTGGTGATGAATGCGGACCGCAAAGAGGTCTCCGCCGATGGCGAAGACGTTGCGATGTTCGCCGTCGAAGTTCACGATGCACAAGGCCGCGTCGTGCCCATAGCCGACAACGAAGTGACGTTCGAGGTCTCCGGGGAGGGGAAACTGATCGGCGTCGGCAACGGCGACCCGACCAGCCACGAATCCGACAAGGGCGCCTCTCGAAAGGCCTTCTCGGGACTTTGCATGGCCATTGTCCAGTCTACAAAGGCAGCCGGGAACATTAAGGTGGAGGCGACTGCCCCCGGACTCGCCCCGGCTAGCGTCACGATTACGGCGAAAGCCGCACCGCTCCGTCCTCAAGTGGCAGTTTGGGAACGAGAGGCGCCGGTGGGCTCGGGCGTCACGGGTCTGTGGAGGCCGGTACCGAGAACCGAGAACGCTGGCGGCCTGCTAGCCCTGCTCCTCGGCAGCAGCGACATGGTGTTTACGCTTAAGCAGGAAGGGAACAGTCTCACTGGAAGTGTGGAGGGTGTGGGGGGTGGATTATTTGGCGGCAGCGACATGCCCCTTGCGATCGAGGAAGGCAAGGTAGACGGCAGCAACATCGCTTTCAAGGTCGGAAACACCACGTTTTCGGGAACGGTGAACGCGGACCAGATCGAGCTCCAGCGGACCGGAGGTTTCGGCTTCCCCCCACCCAGCACTCCCGCGGCGCCTGCGGGGGAGCGACCGGCGATAGGGCCCCCGCCGGACGGTTCAGATCCATCGAGATCACCTGAATTCCGGCAACGCCTGACGCACGGCCTGGGCCCGCTCGTGCTCCATAGGGTGAAATGGTAGGGGCTGGCTGTTGGAGTGGCGGGCCGAAGCCGGCAAGCCGATCGCGGCCCTTTGCCGCGGTGCAATTGCTGACTACAGCGGAAGTCGTGAAGGGCAGGTCTATTTCAGCCTATCCCGCCTGCGCTCCCGAGGTGGAGCACGCCGGCGCAAAGTCCGTGCCAGCCGGATGGGCTGAAGCTCATGTGGACGGCAACTTGGCAACCAGGTCGGCTGGGACCGCGCAGCCCACCTGGCTCGCCGAGTCCCCGAGGTGATCGAGCGTCTATCTGCCGCCACCTTGCGGGTCAGCACCCAAATCGGCAAGGACGAAGTGAACCAACTCTCCAGTAGGTGGAGGTGAATTATGCGTCTTCGGAGCGTAGCGAAGCTGCTTTCCCTCATCATTGTATCCGTGGGACTCATCACGGTGTTTATCTTTCTAACCCGGGCGCAGTCCCCGGGGCAGAAGGAAAAGCCCAAAGCGCCTTGGATGGACAAGAGTGTGTCACCCGACAAGCGGGCTGACCTGGTCATCGGGCAGATGACGCTCGATGAAAAAATCTCGCTTCTGCACGGAGGCGGTTGGACGGCGATCTTGGGAGGTCCTGAGACTCTGCCGGCGAGATCGCTAGGCGGGGCGGGCTTCATCCCCGGCATTCCGCGCCTGGGCATTCCCGACCTGCAACTGTCCGACGCCGCGGTGGGCGTCGCACGCGGTGCAGTCTTTGGTCGTTACGCGACGGCTTTGCCTTCAGGCGTTTCCGAGGCGTCGAGTTGGGACCTTCAGGTCGCGCACGACTATGGAGCGCTGATTGGGAGCGAGCTGCGCGATCTGGGCTTCAACATGTCATTGGGGGGCGGCATCAACCTCACACGTGAGCCCCGCAACGGCCGCATCTTCGAGTACAAGGGTGAAGATCCCATCTTGGCTGGGAAAATGCTGGGCGCGGAAATGAAGGCTGAGCAGGAACAGGGAGTGATTGGCGACATCAAGCATTACGCCTTGAACGACCAGGAGAGCGGCCGCACGTTCGTGAATGTCAAGGTCAGTGTACGAGCCATGCGTGAAAGCGATCTGCTGGCGTTTGAAATCGGGGTCAAGGAGTCAGGCGTGGGAGCTGTGATGTGCTCCTACAATCTTGTCAATGGCGATTATGCCTGTGAGAACAAGTATCTGCTGACGGATGCGCTGAAGAAGGACTTTGGTTTCCAGGGCTTTGTGGTGTCAGATTGGGGCGCCACGCACAGCACCGCGAAAGCGGCCCTGGCCGGGCTGGACATGGAGATGCCCGGCGACGAACATTTCAGCGATGCGCTCAAGAAGGTGGTGGAAAGCGGCGAAGTTCCTATCTCTCGTCTCGACGACATGCTGCACCGCATCCTGCGAACGGAATTCGCTGTGGGGCTGTTCGACAATCCGCCCGATCGAAAGGCGCCGGATATCTTTGCGGGCTTTAGAGTGGCCCAGCGCGTCGCCGAGCAGGGCTCCGTTCTTTTGAAAAACGCGATTGGCCAGCTACCGCTGCAAGCGTCAAGCATAAAAACCATCGCTGTCATCGGTTCGCATGCAGACATTGCCGTCCTTTCGGGAGGCGGGTCGGCTCAGGTTGATCCACCCGGCGGAAACGCGGTGCCGACGCCATCCGGCCCGGCCCCTTTCTTTGGAGGGGTGGTGTGGTTCCCCTCCTCTCCGCTCAAGGCGATCCGCGCCAAGGCGCTGAACGCCAAAGTGGAGTACAACGCGGGAACCGATCCTATCTCGGCTGCCGGTTTGGCCAAAGGGTCTGATGTCGCCATCGTATTTGTCAACCAGCCGGCCAGCGAAGGAGGGGACCTGCCAAACCTTTCGCTACCTGACAATCAGGACCAACTCGTGAGTGCGGTCGCCGCGGCGAATCCACACACGATCGTCGTCCTGGAGACGGGCGGTCCGGTGACCATGCCCTGGATTGACAGCGTAAGCGCGGTGTTGGAGGCTTGGTACCCCGGGATCAAGGGAGCGGACGCGATTGCCAACATCCTCTTCGGCGATGTGAACCCCTCAGGAAAGCTGCCTCTGACTTTTGCAAAATCGGAAGCGGACCTGCCCCATCCCATGCTTACGAAGCAGCCGCCGCCCGGCCCCGGCGACATGAGGCCCTTTTTCCCCGATGCGCCTTCCAAGGAGAACTCGAGACGCTTCGACATCGATTATGACGAAGGCCTCAAGGTCGGCTACAAGTGGTACGACGCCGAGGGCAAAGAACCGCTGTTCGCATTCGGCTACGGGCTTTCCTACACCACCTATGCTTACTCCGCCCTGAAGGTTACTCAAGGACAGGCACCGATAGTGACTTTCACGGTGAAGAACACGGGGGCTCGATCTGGCGCGGAGGTCGCCCAGGTGTATGCTACGCTGCCACAAGCTGCCAGCGAGCCGTTCAAGCGCCTGATTGCGTGGGAGAAGGTACCACTGGCTCCCGGCGAAGCCAAAACGGTGACGGTGACGTTAGATCCTCACTACCTGTCGATCTACAATGGGGATAGGAGCGCGTGGGAACTCGTCCCCGGCGATTACACGGTGCTAGTGGGTGCATCGTCTCGGGAGACACCGCTTGTGGGCACGTTCCACATCGGGGGAGGCCGCTAGTCCGAGATCGCAAGCCGGGGCACGACGGTTCTGCCAGGGCGCGTTTGCTCTGTGCCGCACGGGCTGGCGGCGAGCACGAGCCGTGCTTGGTTCCGCGCTGAGGGCCACGAGGAGGCCGGTGTCCTACGTATGCTTGGCGACGTAGAGCAGCAGGCCGAAGACCACGATGGGGATCAGCGCCAGGATGATATAGAACAGAATTCGCCGCAAAAGGGGTGAACGCCGCTCTTTCCAGTTGCGGAGTTCCGGACGGTCGCCGACCCCGACCTCATCCTGGTGCTCCAGATCCCACGCAAATTCCTTGGCGCTCGCGTACCGTTTGGAAGGATCACGTTCCAGGGCCCGGTAAATAATTTCCTGAAGTTGCAGGGTGATCGATGGGTCGATTTCGCGCGGTGGAACGGGGTTGTTGAGCAGACGGTCGTTCATGATGGCGAACGGATTCGGCCCCTGGAACGGCACCTTGCCGGTCAACATTTCGTAGAGCATTGCGCCCAGCGCGTAAAGGTCGCTGCGCGCGTCGCCCCGTTTTCCCTTCACCTGTTCCGGCGAAATGTAGTCGGGCGTGCCCATGGTATTGCTGAGCTTCGTGAAGGTGATGCGCCGGGAGCCGGCATTGGCGGCGATGCCGAAGTCGATCAGCTTGATGTTGTCGTCGGCGTCGATCAGGATGTTCTCGGGCTTCAGATCGCGGTGTACGACACCGTGGCTGTGAATGTATCCCAGAGCGTTGAGGATGCTCCGGGCGATCTTCACAGCGCGCTCGGGAGGGAACTTGCGCTGTTCGTTCAGAACTTGGCGCAGCAGCCGCCCTTCCACCCACTCCATCACCATGTAGATCCGGCTGCGGTCTTCATCAACAAACACCTTCATGACGCCGGGGTGGTCCAACTTCTTGCCGATATCCTGTTCGCGATGGAATCGTTCAAAGAAGACGGGGTCACACTCCATTTCGGGGTGCGGGACCTTGATGGCCACCGGACGCCCGGTGCGGGTGTCCGTCCCCCGGAAAATGGAGGCCATGCCGCTGCGTGCGACCAGCTTTTCGATCTGATAGTGATCGAGTTGATCACCGGGGTGGATGGGAGTCATTGGCTCAACGGGTGCGCAGCGAAACGCCCAGCAGCGGCAGGCCCGACACTATCGCAGTTTGTAGGGTCGCCCTCGGTACATCCCAACGCGTTCGACGTTCCGCACGCGGATCACTTGAACGCTGATATTATCGCTGCCATCCCGTTCATTGGCAAGCGCCACCAACTGTTGCGCCGCCTCCCGCAGGTCGCGATGCTGGGTCGCGATGCGAGCCATCTCCGCCGCTCCCACGGCGCCGTGCAACCCATCGCAGCACAGCAACAACACGTCCCCCGGAACCACTTGCGTCTCGGTGAAATCGATGTTCACAAAAAGGTCGTTCCCCAGCGAGCGGACCAGCAAGTGGCGGTTCGGGGATTGGGACGCCTCGGTGGGGGAAATCAGACCCAGGCGCACGTGCTCATTCGCCACCGTGTGATCGCGGGTGAGCAAGGTGGCGCGGCCTCGCCGGATCAGGTAGCAGCGCGAATCACCTACATGCGCGACGACCGCGCGGTCGTGACGGAGCGCGCACGCCACCACCGTCGTGGCCATGCGAGCGCCACCCGGCGCGGCAGCTCTGCCCGCCTCATAAACACGCAGGTTCGCCTGCTGCGCCAGTCGCGGCAAAAGCGTCGTGTGCGGATCTCCTGCGCGGGCTTCTCGGAAGCCCGCCAGCATGCATTCCACCGCGGTGCGCGAAGCAACTTCACCGCGCTCGTTTCCGCCCACACCGTCGGCCAGCACGAAGAACCAGCCGTGGGAGCGCGCCTGCGCCGGATTGGCCGGCGCCACGTGTCCGTGAAAGTCCTCGTTCTGTTCACGAACTTTCCCTACGTCGGAAAAGGCGCCGAAATCCACGTCCAGCATGGAATCCTGAGTTGTGCGCTCCCCTTGATAAGGGGATGCCTGCCCGATCGGGGCAGGCGTCGGAACGTTCTCAATCATAACACCCGTTGAAATGGGCAAGGCGGGCTTTCGCCCGCCTCACTCCACCGAGAATTTCCCCGCGGCCTAAGCAGCTTCCACCCGCTTTTCGACCAGGGTGGTTCGTCCTGAGCCCTTGCTCGAGCGGACGAAGTAGATGCCCCCGAAGATGGCCCAGACCAACGCGACTCCCAAGGCCAGCAGAGGCTCCATTTTGGTACCGTAGCCCATGAACGGGCCGATCAGGTAGAAGGCCATGCAGGCCAGGTTCGCCACGAAACCGAAGATGGGGACCAGCAGGTGTCTCACCACTTTAAACTTGGGGTGGTTGTGGTAGGCCACCATGCAGATCACACAGCTCAGGCCGTAAAGGAGGAAGGTGCCGAAATTCGACGCGAGCGTCATGGTCAGCAGGCTGTTGGGGAGCGCCGCCATCCTGTCGTGCGTGAAATAACCGAAGCTCGAGAAGAACCCGTGGGGCAAGGCCTGTATGGCCGCGTCGGCGGGAGCGCCGGCGTCGCCAAACATCAAGACCACGGAGAGACAACCTACCACCGCGGAAATGATCGCCAAGGTCCAGATGGCGCGGTGCGGAGAGAGGTTCTTGGAGTGCAGAAGTCCAAAGTGTTCCGGAACTTCTTCATCCTTTCCCATGGCGTATGTCACACGGGCGCCGGTGTTGATGCAGGAAAGCGTGGTGCCGATCAGCGCCAGGAACACGGTGAAGGCCTCGACCAGCATGAACGCGCGGCCATGCCCTTGGCCGAATAGCGCATCGCCCACCACGACCATCATGTCGCCGATGGGCGCCGCTGAGCCCACCGCGTTTTGCATGGTATAGCCGCTATTGAGGAAGTAGTTCGCGGCGAAATACTCGAACAAATAGCAGAAACAGCCTTGCACCAGCAGCGAGACGATGACCGCAATCGGGACGTCGCGCTTGGCGTTCTTGGCTTCACCTCCCAAGGAGGTCACCGATTCAAATCCCACCAGGATCAGGATGGCCACTGTAGCCTGAATGAAGGCCCATCCTATGTTGTGCAGCCCCACGACGGAGGAGGCCTTTTCGTGCGACAGGAAATTGCCGCTCGCATCCTTGGCGGGATAGGAAATCAGGTAAGGTACGGGCTTTCCGGCGGCATCCAACTTCGGTTGCGGAACACCGCTGGCGTCGCGGACAATCGTCTCCGTCTCCTGCCCGTTGACGACGCTCTTGGTGGTGGCAAATTCATAGGTATAGGCTTCACCCGAAGTCGAATCAAATTGGAAGGCCTGGCTGCCAGGGGGATGATTCATGCGATAGCCGAGCGCCATCACCGAGAACACCACCAAGGCGGTGATTTGAATGACGTTGATGGCAACATTCACCGCGGTGGATCCCGTGACCCCGCGATGGGCGATGTAAGCGACGGCAAAGGAAAAGATCACGGCCGCGAGCATCATAAACATCGGTCCGGGATTCGAAGCGTTCATGACGCTCGGCCACAGCGTCCCCACCAAGTAACCGCAAAGGACTCCCATCACGGCAACCATCACCCCTGGGTAGATCCAGTAATAAAGGTGCGAGCCCCAGCCGACGATGAACTTGGAAAGCCGCGCATAGCGCCACGCTTTGTCGTGGTTCAGGAACGATTGTTCCGCGAAGTAGTAGGAACTCCCCGTCCCGGGGTACAGCTTTGCCATTTCCGCATAACAGACAGCCGTCGCCAAGCAAAGCAGCAAGGCGATGAAAATCCCGATCCACATCGAAGGCGCCGTGACTCCGGTGGTGGCCTGGATGAAAAACGTCAGCCACAGAAACGCTCCCGGCGCGATCAGCGCCATGGCATTCATCGTCAACCCCGTCAGACCCACTGTACGTTTCATTTCAACCGCGGTGTTCTCCGCCATTCACATCCTCCTTATGCAAGTTACTGGCAAGGGTTGGCTGTCCTGGACATCGAGCTGTAGAGGAGCCCTTCCTACAAGAATGACCTTCCGCCGCGAACTCCCTCTCCTTACTCCAGCGCTGAGAACCACGTGGACTCTCATCCACGGGAGCGGAAAGTCCTCATTTGTTTGTCGTCGCCTTGCCCTTAGTGACCAGCACATTCAACTTACGCAATCGAGCTGAGGAGGTCAAAGTAATTGATTTTGTCGCGGGGATAAAAATAGTTTGGCCAAACAGGAATTTTCGTGACCATAAGGAAATCCTTACATCTCTGCTCTGCCGCTCAAAATGCGGCGATGGCGAAGGTGAGGTTACAGGCGCGGCAAGTCAGTCATCCTAAGCTCGATAACGCACCTACGCTAGGAATGAGGATCCCTCGGTCAAGAAAACACCGGAGTCCAAGACTGAAGCGCTTTTTAACAGCACTCGCCGTTATATTTTGGTTACAATAAAAAAAATCGATTGGACGGCTCTAAGACCGGACACTACGCTTGGCGGTTGGCCAACAGTCGGTGCGTCGAGCCTGGAGGGGGTTGAAGAATGAAAGTGGCCGGACTCCTCATGATGCCGGCGGGCTGGTTCATTGTCCTGGCCGCCTTGGTCTTGCTTAAGGCCTACCTGATGCAGAATCTATTCATGTCGGCCGGCGTCGGCGTGGAGGTGCTGGGACTCATTCTTTTCGCCCTTTCTCATGTGCCGTCCAAAGGGGGGAAGGAGTGAGCCCGCAGCCGTTTCCGGCAATGCCCGAAATTTCCTCGGCATTCTGCGTCGTTTTCATCCTTCTTCTACCGCTAGCCGTTGCCGGTCTTGCCCTTATTAATACGGGCCTCAGCCGTTCGCGCAGTGCGGCGCACTCCATGATGGCAAGCCTCTGCGTGATCGGCGTCGCGGCTACCACCTGCTTTGTCATGGGATTTGCCTGGCAGGGCTATCCCGGCCTGCCCGCCCACACTCTCAACGTGTTTGGAAAAGAGTGGAGCTGGCTTGGCGCCGGGCGCTTCTTTCTGCGCGGGGTCCCCCTGGATGGCTCGCCCGCCTCTCTCGCGGCTCTCCTACAGTTATTCAGCGTCGGCTTGGCGGCCCTCATTCCCCTGGGCGCAGGATCGGAGCGATGGCGTCTGCGTGCATGTTGCCTTTCGACGGCGCTCCTCGCCGGCATCACTTACCCGGTGTTCGCCCATTGGGTCTGGGGAGGAGGCTGGCTGGCGCAGCTTGGCACGAACTACGGCCTTGGACAAGGGTTTCTGGACGCGGGCGGCAGCGCCACAATTCAATCCGTCGGTGGACTGACAGCACTCAGCATCGTGTGGTTGCTGGGTCCACGCCGGGGGAAGTACAACCCTGAAGGCATGCCCGCCGCCCTGCCGGGCCACAACACGGTATTGGTGCTTTTCGGGTGTGTTCTCGCTCTGGTGGGGTGGATGGGGCTGAATTCCGCAGGTTCACTCTTATTCGTGGGTGCACCACTTGGGCGAACTGTGTTGGTGGCGGTCAACACTCTGCTATCAGCCGCAGGCGCCGGACTCGCTGCTGCTGCGATCACACGCTACCGGTTCGGAAAACCTGATGCCTCGCTCAGCGCCAATGGTTGGGTTAGTGGATTGGTGGCGTCCAGCGCGGCGTGCGCTTTCCTCTCCCCGGCGGTCGCACTTCTGGTTGGGCTCGTGGCGGGTGCACTGGTGACCTACACAGTCGCTTGGTTTGAAGTGCGTTTGGGGTTAGACGACCCTGCGGGAGCCGTTTCCGTCCATGCTCTGGGCGGTATCTGGGGAATCCTGGCGCTTGGTCTTTTCGCTCGCACGCCGGCGGTCGCGGCAATCACGACAGCGGGATATCCCGCGGTGATGCGAGGCAGGCAGATGCTCGCCCAAGTCGTTGGGGTCGCAACGCTCCTGGGTTTTGTCCTGCCTCTCACGTACTCTCTGAACTGGCTACTCAATCATTTTTCCCCTCAACGCATTCCTCCTGAAGACGAACGCCACGGGGCCGACCTCCACGAACTCGGCGCCGGCGCCTATCCAGAATTCATGACTCACACCGATGAGCTCTCGCCGTGGTAGGTCGTCTCGCCAGGGGGACTTCAGGGAACCTCCGCGATCCCCTTGGGCGCTCGAAACCGAGCAGTTGAGTCGGATTGCGTTGCGGGAGCTCGAGTGACAACCGCAGGGAACATAGGCGGAAAGGACCGGCACGCGAGCAGCTCGGCCCCCGGTCAAGTGGCTGCAAGGCTTCTTGAGCGAGTTCGCTTCACGCACAAATCCATCTCCAGAGGTCGGCGCCGGTTCTTGTCTGAAAGTGGAAGCAGGGGGAAGCTCCACTTCCAACCGGCGCCGAATCTCCAGACCCGACGCATGGGCGTTCTATTCTTTCCAGTCAAACGTATAAATCAACCCTAACGCAAGCGTGGGTTGATAATCGGTAAATGTGGAAGCCTTTGCGAAGATCGGTTGGTTAGAATTGTCATAGCGGAATTCCAACCGCGTGATGAAATTCTTGTGCAAGGTCTTCTCAAAGGTTTCCGTTACCTCATTGATGTGTGCGGGAGCTGTCCCCAGGGTAAACCCACTGTGATCGTCGTAGTACTCATAGCGGGTGGAGAGCGCAACGCTGTCCGTGAATGCATAGCGCAGGTAGCCCGCCACGCCCGACCACCACACGGGATTCAGGAAGCCCACCGGCATGTCGCCTCGCCCGTAGTCATAGTTCGCAGCCAGCGACAGTTTCGAGGTGGGGTTGTAGGTTGCAACGGTGTCTGTCAATTGCCGGAAGTGCCTGTTGGTGTTGGCCATTTCCGGGCCGATCATATAGTTCTGCACAAGGGAGAACTTTTTGTTAGGTGTCAATGTCAGCGTGAGGCACCCGGTTTTCCCCGTGTTGTTGTCAACGACGTTGTTCCAGCCGTTGACGAGGTCTGCGTTTATTGAAACTTTGTCGTTAAAGGTGTACTTGGTTCGCACCCCGAAATGATAGAAGGGAATCGCGTAGGTGAAGAGCAGGCCGCGGGAGTAGTTCCAGTTATCCTTGCTTTCGATAACCTCTTCGCCCATGGGCGTCACGAACTTGCCTACGTCGATCTGCAAACCTTTGCCGACGGGGGCGAGGTACGAGAGATAACCTTCCTTCAAGTACTGCGCAAACCCCACGCCTCCTGGGTCGGCCGCGTTGACCACGTTCATCGCATTGCCGTAACCGAACGAGAGGTGATAACCCAGCCGGCTCCCTTTCGCGTCCGGCGCTTTGTCGAAGATCAGTTCAATCATGTTCAGCGAGAACTGATTCTCCGGCCCATCAAAAGCGCGGAAACTCGTGGTGCGACTGGCGGGATGGTTGACGTCGTAGCCATAATTGGCATCGACAAAACCCGTCACGCTGGTACTGCTCAGCAAGCTGGTGATCGGGTTGGGGCTGCTGTTGGCGGCCGGCGCCGCCGGTGTGGTCACAACGCTTGGTGCAACTGTCGCAGGTGCCGCGGGCGCCGCAGCGGGAGCTGCAGGGGCCGCCGGAGCGGCGGGCGCCACGGCTGCTGGCGCGACCGCACCCTGTCCCTTCAGCGCGGCGATCTCCGCCTTCAGCGCCTCGAGTTCCTTTTCGAGGTCCTCAACCCGGCGGGAGAGCTCAGCCGGTGGTGTCGCGGTCTGATCACTTGGTGAGGTTTGCGCCCTAAGAGCCGGAGAAACTAAGCATGCCAGACACAATCCCAGCAGCAACTGCTTTAACGGACGAACAAGTCTCATGGATTTGCATATCTCCTTCTTCCCCCACCAGAGCCGGGTCAGAGTCTCGCTCAGCGAGATTTCCTGGTCTCCGCATCACGTAATGTGAGCGTACCGTTGACTCGGACAAACCGTCAAAGTAATAGATTTTCTGTCTCGAATAAAAATCGCTTGGCCAAATCTAGTTTTTCGCAGCGATAAAAAGGGTTTTGGATTGACCACCTTTGAGAGGAAGTAGGGTCCGGGAACAAGAAGTCAAGCTCCCGAGGTGCGGTCGACAAGAAAGGAGGAGGAAAAGCCGAACAACTGAAGCGCCGCAGTCGACGCTCCTAGCAGTATGAGAGTCCTCCCACGGGTCCCCTGCCCCCGACTCTTCAATAGAGCCTACGGGTGTCCAGGCGGCTGTGGACTATCACGAGTGATTTGTGGTTCTCCGGGCGGGCACTAGCGCTGACCTTTTGGTCAGCAGGAAATACCCGAAGGTTGGCGCTACTCCACGCCAGCGGGGTGGAGCCCGCCGCGCGCCCCGCGTCGTGTCATCCCGACACAGAACCTCGGGGCGGGAATGACGGGGGAATGGGTTCGCGTGGCCCGCCATTGAGGTCGGCGGGCCGGACCGCGGGCCCTGCGCTGCAAGGGTCGCCACGGCAGATCCGCACTCCCCGCTACGGCCGTGGCGCCGCCTGCTGCGCAGGACCTATTGTACCGGGGTTTGTTCGGCGAGATTGTGCCGTTCTAGCTATTTGGGGCAAAAGGTTTCGGCCCACGAACTAGGTCCGTTCCAACTCCCTGCTCCTTAGACCGATGGTTTTTCGGGATGAATTGGAACCGACCTGGGAACTCCCCGGTTGCCCCCGACGATCGTGGATTGGCTCATGAAGTTGGAACAGCGCGAGGTGCGCGGCCGGCGCTTCCCGGAGCCTTCGGTTCCGGGAAGCACCTGACCCTACGATGAGATCGAAGGAGAATCGACCGGAGACAAAGACGTCCAGCAGTTTGCGGAAGGATACCTTTCGCCTGTCATTCCGATCCCGCCATGCGGGAGAAGAACCTGCAGTTCGCATTTCGCGCCAAATAACTGCAGATCCTTCGTCACCCAATGGGCGGGCCTCCTCAGGATGACTGACCGGCGGGCTCAGGGTGACAGCGACGGTCCTTCGTCGGTCGCCTCGGCCGCCAGCCCGCCACTCTATGGTGGGCCGAAGGTCCGCCGATCTTGATGGCGGGCCGACGGTCCACCGATCCTAATGGCGGACGCCCTCCTCAGGATGACAGTCCCGAACGGTTTTCCAGCACCCTGCTAGGCGCTGGGGGTTTTCTCGAAGCTGCCGATGGCCCGGGCCTCGTCGTCGTGGACGTCGAAGACCGTATAGAGTTTGGTAATCTGCAGTAGATCGTGAACTTTCTTCGTCAGGTGCAGGAGTTTCAAAGCTCCGCCCTGCTTGGCGACACCCGTGAAGGCGCTCACCAGCTCACCGATCCCCGAACTGTCGATGTAGGTGACGTCGGCAAGGTTCAACAAAATCCACTTGTTGCCTTTGCTCAACTGGTCGCGGACCAATTCCCGCAACTGCGTGCACCCTTCTCCCAGGGTGATCCTGCCGCTGACATCGACGACCGTTACCGAATCAACCTGTCGAATTGTGACTTTCATGCTCACGGTCGCTTCCTCCTTGTTTAGGCTGATTTTCGGAACTCAGGCGTTTCACCAAGGTCACCTCCGTCCCCTTGCCGTTGATGTGTTCCACGCGGAACTCGTCCATGAAGCTGCGAATCAGAAAGATCCCTCGCCCGGACACGTTCAGCAGGTTCTCATCCGCCAACGGATCGGGAATGTACTTGGGATCGAAGCCGTTGCCCTGGTCCCGGATGCGAATTTCCAGCCGGTCGCGATGGATTTGAAACCGCAACCAGACGCTCTTGCTGGAATCATTCTTGTTGCCGTGCCAAATGGCGTTGATCATCGACTCGTGCACGGCCATCTCAATCCGATGCTGCTCCTCCTCGTTGAATCCTGCGGCGCCTGCCACCCTGCGAGAGATTTCCTCCGCCACCTCGACGTTCTTGAGGTCACTCTCCAGAGTCACTTCCACCACGCTGCTCTCAGGAGTCATAGGATACGGGAGGGCTGCTCGTCCCGTTTTGAAATTACCCCAGGGGTGCGTGAAAGTCAACGGAAGCGTGAACTTTCTCCCCGTCTCCTTTCCTCATATCTCAATGACCATGTCTCCCAGGCGCGTCGGATAATGGTTCAGGATTTCGCCCCGGTCCTTCCTCACCATCACGGTATCGGAGTGCCGAAACTCGCCGAAATCCGGATCATAGACTCCCGGCTCGCAACTGAAGGTCATACCCTCGCGCAGCACGGTCTTGTCGCCCTCGGCGATCCAGGGCGACTCGTGGCCTTCCAGACCGATGCCGTGCCCGGTCCGGTGGCGAAAAACCGCAAAGCCTTCGCGCGCCCGAACGAACCCGCCGACCCGGTCACTCCCAGCCCCGCAGCGCCGCCCAATGTGCGCAGGAATTCTCGCCGCTCGGTCAAATTTCTCTCCGGAGTTCTCTCCTGACTGGAGCCTGATCCTGGCCGTACCGGAAGGCGTTCTCCACGACGTCGGACGCGCCCCCCGCCCCACCCAGAGCGGCGTAGAGAATAATCGAACCCCCTCACGGCGTCAACAATTCAGGCAACTCAAGCGCCTCCCCCTTCCGGCTGGCAGGTCATCAAACCCGCAAAACCGAAGCCTGACTCCGGTACAATGGGGACCCGCCGACCAACCGGCAGCGACTACCCCGGCCTCTCGCCGCCTCTTGCTGCCGACCGACATCTGAGAGGAGCCCGAAGCTGCATGTTCATACTGAAGAAAATTGTCTCCCGCTTCTTATTCCCTCTGCCCTTGTCTCTGGAGATCCTGTTGGTGGGACTGTACCTGCTCTGGTTCACCCGCAAGCAGCGGGCCGGAAAGGCGCTGGTCAGCCTCGGAACTCTGCTGCTTGCCGGGCTGGGCTACTTTTTCACTGCGAATATGCTCGTTCGCCCGCTGGAGCGTCGTTTCCCGCCTTTCGTCGTGGCCTCGTGCGCGGAGGTCTCCACGCCCGCCCCGCACCTTATCGTGGTTCTGGGAGGAGGGGCGAACAACGATCCGGGGGTCCCCATCACCAGCCGCCTTTCCTCCGACCTGATGGTCCGCCTCGCGGAGGGTCTGCGCCTGCACCTTGAATTTCCCGGCAGCAAGCTCATCCTTTCGGGAGACGCCGAGATGGCCGAGCGCATGTCTCAGGTGGCCCAAGCACTCGGCGTGGGTCCGCAGGACATTCTTCTGGCGGCCGGATCGCGCGACACCGAAGAAGAAACCCGCCGAATCGCTCCGCTAGTAGGCCAGTCACCTTTCATTCTGATCACCTCCGCCGCGCACATGTCGCGCGCCATGGGTCTATTCAGAAAACTGGGCATGGCGCCGCTGGCCGCTCCCACGGACTACCGTGCCCCGCAGCAGGCGCTCGAGCCCGACGACCTCTTTCCCAACGCCTACGAGCTCTTCAAGTCGCAAACCGCCGTCTATGAGTACCTGGGCTTGGCCTGGGCGGAACTGCGGGGAAAGATTTGAATGGCGAAGAGGGGCGGTAGTCGAGGGTCAAGAGGTGAAAGCCCGTCCCTCCGGCTGCAATTTCTCGCCCCGGCCCTCATCGCACCCGAATTTGATGAGGTGTTCACGCATCATTGTCTCGACGATCGTGGGGCATGTGCTCGTTGGGTCTCAAGCCTTTCAGCTCCCTTGCCGATACCAATGTGGCCCGCACGGCTGGAGGCTGGGCGTTCGGTATTGGGCCCCGGACCCAGGCACCCGCCGTGGCAACTTCACTCGCCCATGCAACCCGCTTGCGTCTTTACACTTCTATAACCCTGTGGGATAATGGTTTAGTTTAAGACTCGGCGGGGCAAAAGGAAACCATGACAATGCACGTCAGAAGGATCGGGGCTGCTTTCAGTCTCTTTTTATTCTTGGGGGGAAGCTTGTGGGCGGCGCAGCAGCCCGCACCCGCGGAGCCGGGAAAGGCTCCGGCGCAGGTACTGAACGCTTCTCCGACCACACCGGACCACGCCAAGGCCTACTATCACTTCATGCTGGCGCGGCGTTATAAGGAGCTGGCGGGAGTCTACAATCGCTCCGACTACCTTGAGCGCGCCGTTTCCGAATACAAGCAGGCCATTGCCGCCGACCCTGACTCGCTCTTCCTGCGCGTCGAGCTAGCCGAGCTTTACTGGCGCGCGGGCCGCGTGGGTGACGCCATCCGCGAAGCAGAGGCCGTACTGAAAGCTGACCCCGACTATCCCGACGCCCACCGTCTGCTCGCTCGCATATACTTCCACATGCTCGACACTACCCAGCCGGACCGGAACGCCACCAAGCAAAGCCTGGGCAAGGCCATCGAGCACCTGGAAGTCCTGGTCGGGCTGACCCCGAACGACACCGATTCCTGGCTGCTGCTGGGCCGACTCTACCGCGCGAGCAACCAGCCCGCCAAGGCGGAAGAGGCTCTCCGCAAAGTCTTGAAAACTGATCCGGAGTCCAAGGTGGGGCTCGCTAACTTGGCGGAACTCTATTTCCAGCAGGGCGACTACAGCCACGCCGCCGAGGCGCTCACGAAGATTCCCGAGAGCGATATGGATTCCCAGCTCCTCGGCACGCTGGCTTATGCTTACAGCCAGACCCGCGATTTCGACAAGGCCGTCGCAACCTATGAGAAAGCGCTGGCGCAGGACCCCGACAACACGGAACTCCGCCGCGCTTACGCCGACGCGCTCTTCAGCAACGGCAAGAACGCCGCGGCACGTGTGGAACTGCAGAAGATTCTGAAGTCCGACCCTGACGATGACGCCAGTTACATGCGCCTGGCGCAGATCGACCGCCAGGAAGGCCGCTTCGACGACGCTCGCCAGGAACTGGACAAGGCCAAGGCCTTGAAGCCGGACAACCCGGAGATCCCTTTCGAGCAGGCACTCCTCGAAGAAACGGTTGGCAACGACGAAAAGGCCCTTCAAATCCTGCAAGGGCTGGTGAAGCAGTCGGAACGGCGGGAAGGGCAGTACACCCCGGCGGAAGCCAACAACCGGGCGCTTTTCCTTGAGCGGCTGGGCCTGGTTTGCCGCGGCCAGGAGAAGTTTGCCCAGGCCCTGGGCGCCTTCAAGCAGATCCTGGCGCTCGGCAAGTCGCAAGGTCCGCGTGCGGAGTTTCTGATCGTCGAAACCCTGCGCATGGATCGCCAACCTGACAAAGCCCTGGCCGAAGCCGAGGCGGCCATCCAGACCTATCCGCAAGACCGCCCGCTGAAGATTCTGCACGCCACCCTGCTCGGAGAAAGGGGCCACGTGGACGAGGCCGTCGAGCAACTCCAGGCCTTGCTCACCAAAGGCCGCACCGATCGCGAGATCTACATTTCCATTGCCCAGGTTTACTCGCAGGCCAAGCGCTACGGCGACGCCGAGTCGGCGGTGCGCAAGTCGCTCGACATGACTCCGAATACGGATGACCAGGAATACGCGCTCTATATTCTAGGCTCCATTTACGAGCGGCAGAAGAGATACGACCTGGCGGAGGAAACGTTTAAGAAAGTGCTTTCGGTGAATCCGCTGAACTCCTCCGCAGCGAATTACCTCGGCTATATGCTGGCGGACCGCGGCGTCCGTTTGGAAGAGTCGGTCAACTACATTAAGAAGGCGGTGGAGCTCGAACCCAATAACGGCGCCTACCTCGACAGCCTGGGCTGGGCCTACTTCAAGATGAATCGCTACGCGCTGGCGGTGCCGCACCTGGAAAAGGCCGCCCGCCTCATTCAAAACGATCCGACCATACACGAGCACCTGGGCAATCTCTATCTGCGCATGGGCAAGCCCGCTATGGCGCAGGAAGAGTGGGAGCGCGCGCTGAAGGAATGGCCCCAGGCCGTTTCGAGCGACTTCGACGCCGAGCAGGCCGCGAAGCTCCAGAAGCAGCTCGACGAATTGAAGGTCCACTTGGCGAGCGAAAAGTCCGCGCAGAAATGAGCGCGCGAAGGCTCGGCTGCTTTCCGGCGGCGCGCGTTGCGCCGCACCGCTTCTTTCTGAGGTAAGATTAGCCTGCCTGATCCCGCTCCGCGGGTGCATGCGGAGCCATCTTGAGAAAACGTCGGGCTGGTGGCGAGTGACCTCCAGCCGGCGGCGCGCCTACCTTGAAAAAAACGCTGCGCCTTCACGCTTTCGCCAAGATCAACGCGGGCCTGAACATCCTCGGCCGGCGGCCTGACGGCTATCACGAAATCCGCACCATTTACCAGACCATCGCGCTGCACGACCGCCTGGAAATCAGCCTGGCGACATCGCCAAATCCCCTTGTCATCGAATGCGCCAACCCCGCGGTTCCTCCGGGTCGCGGCAATTTGGTCTACCGTGCCTGTGAGTTGTGGCGGCGCGCCCGCAGCTGGCACGACGGCATTCGGGTTCGAATCGAAAAGGTGATTCCGCTCGGCAGCGGGCTGGGCGGCGCCAGCGCCGATGCGGCGGCGACGCTCCTGGGTCTCGAGCGCCTGACGGGTGAAAGGCTCGATTTTGCTGCGCGGCACAAGCTCGCCGCCACGCTCGGTTCCGACGTTCCCCTGTTTCTTCTCGGAGGCCGGGTGCTCGGCTGCGGCCGCGGTGAGGAGGTTTATCCTCTCAGCGATCTCCCGTTGCGTGCTTGCCTCGTGGTGTTCCCGGGTTTCTCCGTTTCTACCGCGGAAGCCTATCGCCAAGCGGGTTCGCGGTTGACAGAGCAGCCTCGGAGCGCGTACATTGGTAGTTTCGGTGCGTGGCCACAACTCCCCCTGATGAGTTGGGGATCGGCCGAAAACGACTTCGAACCGGTCGTTTTCGCGAGGTGGCCTGAGCTGGCGCGTGTGAAACGTCGGCTCATCCGGGCCGGGGCCGAAGTTGCCTCCTTGACGGGCAGCGGGTCTGCTGTGTACGCCCTCTTTTCTTCGGCCCGTCAAATGGTCCGCGCCTCGAAACTCATCCCCAAAGGGTGGCTCTGCTACCGGACGCGCACGCTGACGCGCGCCGGCTACCACCGGAGATTATTTGCCGATTGAGTCATCGGGTCATTGAGTCATTGTAGGGTTGGCTCGATGCGCTACAGGCGGAGCGGTTTATCAATCACTCAATCACCCGATCACCCAATACTTCCTGGGAGGTCGTCCAGTGGTAGGACACATGCCTTTGGAGCATGGAACCCTGGTTCGAATCCAGGCCTCCCAGCCAGGTTTAGTCCCGAGCTGTTGAGCACACGCGTGAGGATGCGACGATGACCAACAGGGTTCGGCACACGCTGAAAGTCTTTTCGGGAAATGCTCATCCGGCGTTGGCGCGGGAAATCTGTGCAAGCCTCGGGGTGCCGCTGGGGGAGGCACGGGTGGGACGCTTCCCGGATGGGGAGGTGCGGCTGCAGATCCTCGAAAACGTGCGCGGCACCGATGTCTTCGTCATTCAGCCCACCTGCCGCCCGGTGAATGACAACTTGGTGGAGCTGCTGGTCATGCTCGACGCCTTGAGCCGAGCTTCCGCCTATCGCATCACCGCCGTGATGCCCTATTACGCCTACGCCCGCCAGGACCGCAAGGACCGCCCGCGGGTGCCCATTTCCTCGAAGTTGGTGGCGGACCTGCTCACCTCTGCAGGCGCGGATCGCGTGCTGGCGCTCGAGCTGCACGCCGGGCAGATCCAAGGATTCTTCGACATTCCCGTGGATCACCTTTACGCGACGCCGGTCACCGTGGGTTATTTCCGGCGGCTGAAACTGAAGAATCTGGTGGTGGTTTCCCCCGACACGGGTGGGGTGGAGCGCGCCCGGGCATTTGCCAAGAAGATGAAAGTTCCGCTGGCGATCATCGACAAGCGCCGCGAGGACGTGGACGTGGTAGAGATGTTCAATGTCATCGGCGACGTCAAAGACAAGACGTGCTTGATTGTCGATGACTTGATCGGTACCGCCGGGACGCTGGTCCAGAGCGCCCAGGCCTTGAAGGAAAAGGGCGCGGATAAAGTCTATGCCTGCTGCACGCATGGGGTTTTCGCCGATGGCGCCATCAAGAAGATCTGCGCGGCGCCTCTGGAGCAAGTCGTGGCGACGAATTCCATCCCCCTCACGCCGGAGGCGGAGCAGTGCGGCAGGATCAAAGTTCTGAGTGTGGGCAAGTTGCTTGCGGATGCCATTCGTTCCATCCATGAAGAGACTTCCGTCAGCAAGCTCTTCATCTGAGGAAGAAAGGGCGCGGCCCGCACGCCGAGGAGTAGAAAGCCATGAGTCAAGCATTCACGGTTGAAGCAGAGCCCCGCGAGGATTTCGGGAAGAACGCCGCGCGGCGCATGCGGCGCACGGGACGCATTCCCGGCGTCGTCTATGGTGGAGGCGGCCCGGTGATTCCGCTCACCGTGGACCCGGACGGGATCCGCCGGATTCTCCACTCGGAGTCCGGCCACAACGCCATCTTCACGCTGGAGATTCGCGGCAAGGCGCCGGCGCGCGTGATGATCCGCGACTGGCAGTCCGAGCCGGTTCGCGGCGACCTGCTGCACGTGGATCTGGTGCGCATCGCCCTCGACGCCAAGTTGAAGCTGAAAGTCCCCATCCACGTCACTGGTGAGCCCGAGGGCGTGAAGGTCCAGGGCGGAATCTTCGAGTTCGTCCTGCGCGAAATCGAGGTCGAGTGCCTCCCGGACAACATCCCGGAGGCCATCACCGTGGACGTGACGCCCCTCACCATCGGCCGTAACTTGCGCGTCGCGGACCTGCCTGTGGGGCCGAAGGTGAAGGTGCTCACGGACGCCAATCGCGTGGTGGCGCATGTGGTGGCCTTGAGGGCGGAAGAAGAGGAGAAGCCCGCCGAGGTCGCGGAGGCGGCTCCGGCCGAACCCGAGGTCATCCGCAAGGGCAAGGCGGAAGAAGAAGGCGCCGAGGAAAAAGCCGGCGAAGAGAAGAAAGAAAAAGGCAAGGAGAAGGAGTAATACCTGGCCGCTGCGGGTTTCGAGTGAAGCTGATCGTCGGTTTGGGGAACCCCGGCTACGAGTACCACCGGACGCCCCACAACTTGGGGTTCATGGCGATCGACCGCTTGGCCGACACGTGCGGCGTGGAACTGGCGCGCCGCGAAGCGCAGGCGCTGACGGTTTCCACCGAGCTGGCAGGCGTACGCGTGGTGCTCGCCAAGCCGCAGACTTACATGAACCTGAGTGGCCTGGCGGTGGAGCGATTGCTCCGCAACTACGAGCTGGCGCCGCGTGACCTGCTGGTGCTGGTCGATGAGATCGAACTCCCGCTGGGCATGCTGCGCATCCGCCCGCGGGGTAGCGCCGGCGGGCACAACGGTTTGAAGTCCATCATCGGCGCCCTGGAAGCCGATGATTTCACACGGCTGCGAATGGGCGTGCGGCCGGACCGCCCGATGGAGGATTACGTTTCCTACCTCCTCGGGCCGTTTCGCCCGGCGGATTTGGACTTGGTGGCGGAGATGCTCGACCAGGCCAGCGAGGCCGTCCGCGTGATTCTTTCGGAAGGCGTGCAAACGGCGATGAACCGCTTCAACCGAAGGGTTCCATCCCCAAAGTCGTGAGGTCCCATGCGTATTTACGAGATGATTTTCATTGTCCGGCCCGATGTGGCCGACGAAGAAGTCCAAAAGCTCATCACGCAAATGGAAGGCGTGGTCGCTTCGGCAGGCGGCAAAGTGGAGAAGGTCGAAAAGATGGGCCGCCGCCGGCTGGCTTACCGCGTCCACAGGCAGCGCGAGGGCTTCTACGTGCTCTTCCATGTGCAAGGCACCGGAGACACGGTCAAGGAATTTGAGCGTCGCCTCAAGGTGACCGACACGGTGATCAAGTACCTCACCGTATGCACAGACGAGATTCTGAAGCGCGCAGAGAAATTCAAGGCTCTGCGGGCCAAGCAGGAAGCCAAGCGCCGCCGGAGCAAGCCCGCTTCGGCGCCCCCGGCCCCCCCAGCCCCCGCGGAGACCGCGCCGGCATAAAGGAGTAAATGACGATGGCTGTTCCCAGGGAAAACGCGCCCCCCGCCGAGCGTCCGCCCCGGCGGGAAGGATCCGGCGGCGGCAGGAGGCAATACTTCCGCCGGCGCAAGGTCTGCAAGTTCTGCGAAGAAAAAATCGATGTGATCGATTACAAGGACGTGCGGCTGGTGAGCGAGTTCATCGCGGAACGCGGCAAGATCCTGCCGCGCCGCCTGACCGGCACCTGCTCCACGCACCAACGCGCGCTGTCGGAAGCCATCAAGCGCGCCCGGAATATCGCGCTGCTGCCCTTCGCGGCGGGAATCTAAACGCCAGCGGCGCGCTGCCACAGCCGGGCCGGGTTCCGGGAAGGTCCGTGCCGGGCCGCCCCCGCTCGCCGGCGTGCCATTTCGATTCAGGGAGTTTACGTATGGACGTTATCCTTCTGGAAAATATTGATAAAATTGGAACGCGCGGCCAAGTCGTGAAAGTGGCCGATGGCTACGGGCGCAACTACCTGCTGCCCAAGAAACTGGCGGTCGCGGCCACACCGCAGAACCGCAAGTGGGTGGAGCAGCAGCGCGTCCGCTTCCTCAAGCTCGAAGCCAAGGAGAAAGCCGACGCCGCCGATCTCGGCACGTTGCTCGAGGGCGTTAGCGTCACCGTGATCCGCAAGGCGGGCGAGAAAGGCAACCTCTTCGGCTCCGTCACCTCGTTGGACATCGCGGAAAAGCTCTTGGCCCAGGGCTACCACATCGACAAGCGCAAGATCCATCTCCCCACGCCCATCAAGGTGCTGGGCGAGTACGGCGTCCCGGTTAAACTCCACCGCGAAGTGACGGCGAGCGTCAAGGTCCTCGTCGAGCCTGACGCAGAATCCAAGGCTAAGATCCAGGCTGCCGCGGAAGCTAGGGCCAAGGCCGCAGCCGAAGCGCCGCCAGCCCCGGCCAAGGAAACTCCGGCCGCCCCAGCAGAGCCTCCCGCCGCCGAAGCCCCGCCGGAAAAGGAATAGCCGCGCCCGCTCTGCTTCGCCCACGGCGTCGGCGGGGCGGGACACGGCGTTGAGCCCCGGTACGGCGTCGCCACGTCACAACCATTCCACCTTCGATCAGAACCCCCTAACCCCGGCCCCTCTCACCCAGGGGGCAGAGGGGAGAGTTGTTCGCGTTTACTGCCCTCGCCCCCTTGGGGGAGAGGGCGTCCCAATGCATCGGGACGGGTGAGGGGGTCGCTTCCCAGCCGAATTGGAGGGTCATCTCGTAATGCCTTCCAACCATCTGCCATTTTGGCCCCCTCCGACTCCAGTAGGAAATATCCACAGGCAGGGCTGACTTCTCCACAGGTATTCGAACTTTTGCACAGTAATTCCGCAGCGGGAATTCACCTTTCACTGTACACTCTACGCTAGATGCGCGACACTACATAAGGGTTTCGCCATTCGTCAACCCAAGATGTGGCCCAGCCACGCCGGTTTGCAACATCAGGTTGCGGTCTGGCGGACTTCGGACTTGACGGACGGAGGTGATTGTGCTCCACTACATGGCTAGGCAAGGGACCAGCAAAACTTCGCTTGCTGTGTGACACTCTCCGGTGGTCGGTAGGAAACTAACGGCAACCCTGTGTTGTAGTATGGTTAGAGTTTCGAGGATTATGGGAGTGGCCGCACCTTCCCACCTCTAGCTGGAACTAGAGGGTCCGGACGATTTACCGGACAGAAAGGAGGTGAGGCCTATGAAAGCCAAGCAGAACAAGTCGGCAAGATACGTCCTGATTTTCAGGGCGTACATCACCGACCGAAACGGAAGGCGGAGACCACCGCCTCCCGGCTGTAAAGCTTGGCCCCTCAAAGTGAGGGTGAAGTAACATAGCAAACCCCACGCGGCCACTCCCACCAGTTTGGCGGAGGGTTATCCCTAATGGGTAGGGGAGCCGATTGAGAATCGGTTGTGTCTGAGCAGGCACTTGCGGGTTCAAGCCCCGCACCCTCCGCCAAAGTCTAAAATCTCTCGGACACCTTTTGCGAGGAAACTCTCCAGCCCCGGTATCAAGCCTCTCTACCTTGGCTGTGAAAAAGACCAAGCTCAGGGGAACACCCATCCCAACAGGCAGGATCGATAGGCGGCGCGGGTTCCCCTCCAGGAGCCAGGACTCAGGATAACACAATTTCAATTTTTCAATATGTTAAATTGATCAGTTTTCCCTAACCCCTAAGCTGTTGATTCCTTTGAGAGAACTCTAAGACCACCTGACGAATTCCCCATTACGCTACCGCCAATCGCCGCCCGCCTGACTCCGCAGGAGATTTACACAGAGCTAGCCACTCTTTCCACAGGTTTTCTGGTTTTCCCACAGGAATTCCGAAGCTTGAATCATTATATAGCTTGAGCGAAAATAGCGATGAGCCGAAAATACACCGATGCCGACCGCTACCGCCAGCGACCGAACTGTTCCTCACAATCTCGAAGCGGAACGCGCCCTACTGGGCTCGATCCTGCTCGATAACGGCGCCCTCAACTCCGCCCTTGAAATCCTGGGTAGAGACGATTTCTTCTCCGAAGCACATCGGCTCACGTTCGAAAAGATGGTCGAGCTTTCCGAGAAGAACCGCACCATCGACCTGGTGACGCTCTCCGAAGAACTTTCCAAAGAAAGCTTGCTCGAAAAATCGGGCGGTGCGGCTTATCTCGCGGCGCTTACGGACGGCGTTCCCATCGGCACGACGGCGGCGATGGGGGAATACTGCCGCATCGTCAAAGAGAAATCGACAGTCCGCCGCTTGATCAATGCCTCGAACAACGTCATCGCGCGTTGCCTGGAAGGCACGGACGACCCCGAGACTCTGATCGACCTGGCGCAGAGCCAGGTCTTCGACATCGCCGAGCAGCGCGTGTCCTCGGGGTTCGCGAACATCCGCGAGATCGTCAAGACCAGCTTCGGCAAAATCGATGTCTTGTTCGACCGCGGCCAGCGGGTCACGGGCGTCGAGACGGGTTTCGTGGACCTCGATAACATGACCTCCGGGCTGCAGGCCGGCGAGCTGGTTGTCATCGCGGGGCGCCCTTCCCTGGGCAAGACCGCGCTGGCGCTCAACATCGCAGCCCACGCGGCCATCGAGAGCTGCAAAATCGTGGGAGTTTTCTCCCTGGAAATGAGCAAGGAATCCCTGGTCATCCGCCTGCTTTGCTCAGAGGCGCGAATCGACAGCCACAAGTTGCGCACCGGCTTCTCCAACCGCGATGACTGGACTCGGATGACCGCCGCCCTGGGTAGGCTGTCGGAGGCCCCGCTTTACATCGAGGACACGCCGGCGCTGAGCATCATGCAGATTCGCGCCAAGGCCCGGCGGCTGAAAGCGGAGAAAGGACTCGATCTGCTCATTGTGGATTATCTTCAACTGGTTTCGGGCCAGGGCCGTTTCGAGAATCGCACACAGGAAGTCAGTTACATTTCCCGCAGCCTGAAGAGCATCGCCAAGGAACTGAAGGTTCCCGTCCTGGCGCTCTCGCAGTTGAGCCGGGCGCCGGAGCAACGGCCCGGCCAGCGTCCGCAACTCTCCGACCTGCGTGAGTCTGGGTCCATCGAGCAGGACGCCGACGTGGTCATTTTCATCTTCCGGGAACGGAAAGCTGCCGAAGCACAGGAGGGCGAAGAAGAGTTCGCACACGGCGGCATGGAAACCCGGCTGATTATCGGCAAGCAACGCAACGGGCCGACGGGAGAAGTCCCGGTCGTCTTCTTGAAGCCTTATGCGAAGTTTGAAAACAAGGCTCCGGACGAAAGTGAGTCTTACGCCTGAGTAGGGTAGCGCCCGCGGCGGACGCTATCTGCTCTGAAAGGGCGGGGCGTCGCACTGCGGGATTAGCATGACACCCTTGGGACTTTTTTCAGCAGACTGCTGAACCAAGTGGTTTCCCCATCTGGATAATATAAATCTCGTGAATCCTCCGACTGACAAACTCCTGCGTCCGACCTGGGTGGAGATTTCGCTGTCCAAACTGCGCCGCAATGTCCAGCGCATCCGGGAGCTGGCCGGCGCGCGCAAAGTGATGGCCGTGATCAAGGCCGATGCCTACGGCCACGGCGCCGTGCCGGTGGCCAAGTGTCTCGCCGAGTGCGGTGTGGACTGGTTCGGCGTGGCGACCGTTGAGGAGGCCCTGGAGTTGCGCGCCGCAGGAATCCACCAGCCGGTGCTGCTGCTGGGCGGGCTCTACATGAGCGACCCGGCCCACCTGATCGAGTACCGGTTGACGCCCTCAATTTCCTCCACCATGCGGCTCGATACTTATGCCGAATGCGCGCGCCGCTATGGCCGGCCGATCGAGTTCCACTTGAAGGTGGATTCGGGACTGGGACGGCTGGGCCTGCCGCTCGACCGCGTTGAGGCGTTCGTCGAACACTACCGCGAGCTTGAGGGGCTGCAACTGAAAGGGCTCTTCACCCACCTGGCGTCGGCAGAAGACCTGGTGGCCTCGCAGACGGACGAGCAGGCGCAGCACTTCGCAACCGCGCTCGAGCAACTGCGCCGGTTGCAGGTTGAGCCGGAGTGGGTTCACGTCTCGAACAGCGCGGCCCTGTTGGCCGGCCGGAACTTCCCGGAAAACCTAGTGCGCGTCGGCGCGTTACTTTACGGTTGCTGTATGCCGCTGGTCGTGCCGCCCGGCCAGGAGCTCCCCAAAGTTCCCGAATTCGAACCCATCCTCACATTCAAGTCCCGCATCGTTTATATGAAAGACGTTCCCAGCGGCACGCCGCTGGGCTATAGCGCGGCGTTCTACACGTGCCGGCCTTCGCGCATCGCCACGGTGCCCGTCGGTTACGCGGATGGCCTGAGCCACGCGCTCTCCAACCGCGGCTACGCCATCGTGCGCGGACGGCGCGCGCGCATCATCGGCAGCATTAGCATGGACCTGTCGCTCTTGGACGTCACCGACATTTCCGGAACGAACATCGGTGATGAAGTCATCTTGATGGGCCAGTCGGACCGCTGCTCGATCACCGCAGTCGAAATCGCCCAACTGCTGGATACCGTCCCCTACGAAGTCCTCTGCTCCATCGGCAAACGCGTGCCGCGGATCTACGTGGAATGATCCCCGCACTACACACCGCGGAATCCGAGCCCTGAAAAGGCGGGTCTGCGCCGGCCGCGGGCCACCCTCTGCCGCACAGCGAGAGGGCTGTTGATTCGAGGTGCGTGGGGCGGCGCACAAAGTGGACAAACCGCCGGTTATGTTTACCCCGATCCCATCGAGGTTCGATTACCACAGCCCACCGATGAGCCCCACACCATCCGGGACGGGGCGACTAGAGGGATACTCGCAGTGGAGGCCATCCGACTTCGGGATCGGCGTTCAGGAAGCGGCTCTCACCCTGCCGGCGCCGGCGCAGGGGGCGGCACGAGTGCAGGTGGTCCCTCCGCGGAGGGAGGAGGCGGGGCTCCAGGCGGTGGCGGAAAGACCACTGCGCCGAGGGTCGAATATCGGGCCCCGAAGAAGTGGAGCACGTAAGACTGGAAAAACACCATGGGGGGCGTACTCATGAGCGCAATCAGATAGAGAATGCCTGTAAGGATGATGCCGCCCAAGATAACCACGATACTGATGGTCGTGAGGTTCCAGGCAAGACCGACGGCCTTGCCGACGAAGAAGAGGACGACGCCCGCGATGACCAGTGGAATCGCCACGGCGACCAGGGCCAGCAGCGTAATGATGCCGAAAATGATGGCGCTGCCCATGGCCAGCACGATCTTCATCAACACAAAACCGGTGAAAGCCATCTTCTCCGCCCCCAGCATCGGCAGCAGGCGGCGCCAGGCGTCAAGTACCCCCAGCTTTTCGAGAGCCATGAGGGGCACGCAAAAATCCTTGGCGAAGAGAGCGACGAGCGCGCTCAATACAAAGAACGCAAACAAGACAAAGAGGAGCATCAGCCCGCCCAAAATCAGTGCGGCGAGGTGCTCTCGCGGGTGGTGGAACAACCCCGCGCGCCAAGCAAAGAAGATCGGCCCCCCGATCAGCAGGAGCAGCCCGATCGAGACTGCAAGAAAGAGTGAGAGACACCAGAAAAAGTAGCTGCGGCCATAGGGTTCCCAGCGCCCCCAGCTCCCTTTTAACTCGCAGCGGTCGTAAAGAACAGAATCAAAGAGCACGAAGCGGTACACCGAGGCGACGTAAACCCACAGGAGCACAAGTAAGAGCAAGAGGGCGACGCCGGCAATGATCCAAGGTAAAAAAGAGTGAAGATGACGCCAATCGAATTGCTCGGGGTTGAGGAGAGAGTTGCCCCCGCGGGACCGCGACTGCGGGTAGTTGAAATTTCCCCCAAATCCGCCTCCGCCCGTGAATTCGCCGGTGATCAGGCAGACGAGGGCGAGGCGTGCCCAGCGCTGGAATCGAAAGGGCACGAAGAGCTGGCGCTTGGTCTGCGCAAAGGCGGGGCCGATACAATCGATGGCGGATAAGGGCTTGGGCATCTCGCAGCCTCTTTCGTAATTGTGCTCAACGCATCAGCAGGGCTCTTAACAAGCCTGTTGCCGGAAAAGATAAGGTTCCGCGCCGTGGGAGTCAAGAGGCATTTGCGAAAGAAATAGGGCCGTCCGGCAAAGAGGGCGCAGGGCGGCACGGGCTACAGGTTTGCCCGCTTTGGCAGTTTTAGGCACATGGCGGCGAGCTCCCGGGCAAGGACCGCGCCTGCCGGTGGCGGTCAAGCCAGTAGGCCCAGGCAACAAAAAGCCACAGACCAAGGCCAGCGATGGCAATCGCTTTCACGCCGGGCGGTGGCGGGCCGAAAAGGTTCCCGAAGTAAATCAGAACCAGCACCCCAATGAACGACCAGAACGCGTGGATCCCGACACGGTCGCGCGGCCGCGTGGCGTGGACATAAAGCATCACGCCGAGCGCAAAAATCGCCCCCTCGACAAGGAGGGTTCCGGCGCGCGAGTTCCAAAGACCGAACCCCACATACGTCGAACTGCCGGGGTAGAGTGGCAGGTCGGGGCGGTGGGTGAGCGCATCGAGCACCCAGTGGCTCATCAGCACGAACCACAGGCAGAGGGCGCCGCGCGAGTCGTGTTTGACCAGTGTGTAAACTCCCGCGAAAAGGCAGGCCCAGCCGACCTCCGCAAGCAGACTGTGCGACAAAGGGTAGGAAATGAAATCCAGCGGTGTGACGGCCGTATTGCCCGGCGCGATGGCGACCCGCTCTACCCCCAGCAGAAGGAAAATCGGCCAGAGGAGGTCGGCAAACTGCGCAGCCATCACCAGCGTGCCGAGCGAGGTGCGAGGCGCAGCCTTTTTCGCGGCCAACGCGACTGCGAAGTGCCCAATGAACACGCGGACTCCTTCCCGACCACGAGATCTCAGTCTACTGCGAACTGAGGAGCCCGCAAATGGGGTTCAATGTGGGAAACAATCCACACGTGGCGTCCAGAGAGACTGCGCTGGGTAGGATCTAGATGCTGAACTCGCGCTTGACCTTCTCCGACTTCTCCGCAACGGAGCGCGCCAGCTGCTCCTTGTGCTCGACCAGTTTCTGCGCGATGCCAGCGTCGGACGTGGCGATGATCTGCGCGGCGAAGATGGCGGCGTTGATCGCACCCGGCTTGCCGATCGCCGTACAAGCCACGGGCACGCCCCCGGGCATCTGCACGGTGGAGAGTAGCGCGTCGAGTCCCGCGAGCGTGGTGGTGGCCATCGGCACACCGACGACGGGCAGGATGGTTTCCGCGGCGATCACACCCGCCAGGTGCGACGCTCCGCCAGCGCCGACGATGATCACTTTCAGGCCGCGCTCGATCGCCGTGCGCGCGTACTCCGACGTCCGGGCGGGGGAACGGTGCGCCGAAGTGATCTCAAGTTCAAAGGGAATGCCGAATTTCTTCAGGGTTTGCGCGGTCTCGACCATGACGGGCAGGTCAGTGTCGCTGCCCATAACGATGCCAACCAAGGGCTTCTCAGGCATCTTCTCTTCCCTCCCTCGCTGATCGGATTTGAAGGACCCCGGGAAGTTGGCCCTACTTACGCGGCGAGGGCCGCTCTCCTCTGGGGGCGCGTGGCCGCTTGGGTTCCCGGGCGCTCGAAAGCCGCCGCAGCCCCTTCGCACCGATGTCTTTGCGGTAGTGCATGCCTTCGAACTGAACCTTGCTGACGCCCGCGTAAGCACGCTGGATGGCCGAAGGCAAGTCTTCCGCAATGGCTGTGACTCCCAGCACACGCCCGCCCGCGGTGAGCAACTGGTGATCCTCCACACGCGTTCCGGCATGGAATATCTTGACCCCCCCCAGCGCCTCCGCCGCTTCGTAGCCGGTGATGACCTTGCCGACCTCGGGCTTCCCCGGGTAGCCCTGGGACGCCAGCACGACGCACACGGCCGGGTTCGGGCTCCAGTGCGCGTCCACCGCCGCAAGCTGGCCTTCGCGTAGCGCCAGCAGCAGGTCCGCGAGGTCGGAGCGCAGCCGCATCAGGATAGGCTGAGTTTCCGGGTCGCCCATGCGAACATTATATTCGAGCAGCGTCGGACCTGCCGCCGTCAGCATCAGCCCGCAATACAGGAAGCCGCGATAAGGAGCGCCTTCCGTCTCCATGCCCGCCAGCGTGGGCGCGACGATGGAGCGAAGGATATCGTCGTGCAGGGACTCGCTGAGAATGGAGTCATCACTGTACGCCCCCATGCCCCCGGTGTTAGGACCGCGGTCTCCATCCAGCAGCGCCTTGTGATCTTGGGTGGGCACGAGGGGAAGAATGCCGCGCCCGTCAGTAAGCACGATGAAGGAGGTCTCCTCGCCCGTCAGGCAGTCTTCGATAATAACGCGGTCGCCGGCGCTGCCTATCGTCTTCCGGCGCATGAAATTGTCGACGGCCTGTTCCGCTTCCTCGCGGCTGTGTGCGACGACTACCCCCTTGCCCGCTGCGAGCCCATCGGCCTTGACGACCACCGGAAGCGGGAAAAGGGCCAGGGCTTTGACGGCATCCTCAAAGCTTTCCGCGACGGTGAATCGCGCGGTTGGAATGCCGTGGCGCTGCATGAACTCCTTGGCAAAAATCTTGCTCCCCTCAAGGCGGGCGGCGGCTTTACTGGGGCCGACAATCGCCAGCCCCTCCTTTTCGAAGTCGTCCACGATTCCGGCCACCAGCGGCGCTTCCGGCCCGACGATGGTGAGGTCCGCGTGTATTTGCTTCGCGACTTCCAGGATCGCCTTCGGCTGCGAGAGATCCACCGGCAGGCACTCGGCCTCCTGCGCGATCCCGCCATTGCCGGGGGCGCAATACAACTCCTCCATGCGCTGGCTCTCATGCAGCTTCCAGGTGAGAGCGTGCTCACGACCGCCTGATCCGAGGACAAGAAGCCTCATAGGATGGCGTACACTATTCGCAACGGCCGAGTTTGTCAATCCGTTAGATGGGGGGTGTCAGATCGTCCATTTTTTCTGAGGAATCGTGGTTGCAGCGGCGGGTTCGGAAGGCAGTTGATGTCAGTCAGAGTCGCGGAAGCGTTGCAAAACCAGGCTCTGGGGTGTACACTCCCAGCCATCTAGGACGCGAAGTGTGAACCGCGATTTAGGGGCAGAGCCCGCAGGTGTCGCCCGCAGTCATCAAAGCGAGCCCGCCGCTCGATTGGGGTCGAAGCCAGTCTCAGGTATGGAGCGGTAGAGACCAGCTTCCCCGGTGCAGGACCCGCCGACCTGAATCCCGGCTGCAAGCTGTAGGCATGGAAACTCCTGCCACCTTATCGTGACTGGTGTGCTTTATGAAATGCAAACTTCTCATCTCAATTGTGTTGCTCTCGACCCTCGGACTGGCCGCAACTCCGCAGGCAACCAAGAAGCCTCTCACCAAGGATCAAGTGATGAGTCTGGTGAAAGGTTCTGTGCCCAGCGCGCGTGTAGCGGAATTAGTGCGGGAAAACGGCATCGATTTTGAGCCGACCGAAGAATACTTCCGCACCTTGCGCAGCGCCGGAGCCGAGCAGGTCCTCATCGATGCCTTGCGGGCCACGAGCGCCAACAAGCCGCCTTCTCAGGATGCCACCGCGCAGGCCAAGCAGCGCATCAAGGGCGCGAACGCCCTGATGGACACGGGCGACATCGACGGCGCCATCGCACTTTTCCAAGAAGCCATCCGCGTAAGTCCTGGCGATTCCGAAGCTCACCGCTTGCTCGGCCTGGCGTTGGGAAAGAAGAAGGACTGGCAGGGGGACATTAGCGAACAGCGTGTGGCGATCCTTTTGAACCCCGATGACGCCACCGCCAAGGCCGAACTTGTTGCCGCCCTGCACGCCACGACGGCGGCGGAGACCTCGGGGGTGGTGGTGCAATCTCTACCGAACGCCGAGGTTTATCTCGATAACGAGTTCAAGGGGCGAACCGGCTCCGAAGGACAGTTGAAGATTGATGACCTTAAGCCCGGCGCGCACGCGCTCAGGGTGTCCATGCCCGGTAAGAGGGTCTTCGAGCAGAGCCTCAATCTCACCGCTGGGCAAACCAGCGAGATGGCAGCCACGCTCGCCGACCTCGCGGGAAAGATTGTGGTGCATACTACCGCGGGCGCGGAGGTTTTCCTGGACAACACAAGTCGAGGCCTGGCGAACGCTAGCGGAGAACTTACCCTGGAGGACGCGACTCCAGGCTCTCATGAGTTACGGCTTTCTGCCGCCAGCAAGAAGAACTTTGAGCAAAGCATCAGCGTTTCGGCGGGACAAGAAACCAGAGTTGAGGCGTCACTGGCCGACTTGCCTGGAAGAATCGTGGTGCAAACCACGCCGGGTGCGCAGGTCTTTCTGGACAATGCGAGCCGAGGCGCTGCCGACGCGAGCGGAGAAGTGATCGTACCCGATGTGCCGGGGGGCTCGTACAACCTGCGGATCACCGCGAACGGGAAGACGGATTTTCAGGAGAGCGTTACGGTTACGGCCGGGCAGGAAACCCGCATTCATGCGCCGCTGGTGGACCTCCCTCCCACGCCGGGGATGGTGAAAGAGAACCCGAAGGATGGGTTGAGGTACGCCTGGGTTCCGCCCGGGACTTTCATGATGGGTTGTTCGCCTGGAGAGGCGAAGTGTGACCCAGCGGAGAAACCACCCCACGCCGTAACCATCACCAAGGGCTTCTGGATGGGCCGACTGGAAGTCCCGGTAGGGGCGTACAAGCGTTTCGCCAGTGGTAGCAAAAGGAACATGCCGCCCGAACCGAGTTTCAACCGGGGATGGATGAGCGACCGGATACCGATGGTGAAGGTGACGTGGAACGAAGCGCAGGCCTACTGTACGTGGGCCGGCGGGCGCCTGCCCAGCGAGGCGGAGTGGGAGTATGCGGCACGGGGCGGAACCACTCAGTCTCTGTACGGGCCGATGGACGAGATCGCTTGGTACGCCCGCAACTCTGGCGCGGGCGTCGTAGCATGGGGTATGCCGCACCCGGGTGGCCTGAAGCGGCCCAACAGCTTCGGGCTGTTCGACATGCTGGGCAACGTCCATGAGTGGACCAACGACTGGTTTGACAAAGATTACTATGCCCATAGCCCCTCGGTGGACCCGCCTGGGCCCTCGAGCGGCGCGCAACGGGCGGTGCGTGGTCAAGCCTGGACCTCTAAGGGAGATGACATGCGTGTCTCCTCCCGTTACGGTGATCCGCCCGACGGGAGCTTCTTCGAGGGCGGCTTCCGCTGCGTCTGCGACGCGCTGAATCCTTGACGATTTCCTTTTTTCACCCTGCCGCTCGGTTGGATCCGTGCGGCATGCATCCCCGCGTGAATGTCCGAGCAGCAGCGGCCGTGGCTCAGGAAGACTCTGCGCTGTGAGGCCTGATGCACGGCTGCCAGAGCGCGGCCTGGCCACGGAGGAGGGTTCCAAAATGCGCGTGAGCCAGTGCGTAAAGTGCCGGGATTTTCCCTGTGCGGATGTAAAGCACGAGTGCTACGCCGTTCCCGCAGTCAACGTGCAGCCGGAGGCGATCTCCGTGGTGATGATTTCGGAAGCCGCACCGGTGAATCGCGACGACTACTTCTATGCTCAAGGCGATCCCTTGTTTCAGAAGACCACCGTTCAAGCCTTTAACGACGCGGGCGCGAAGGTGTCGTCGACGAAGGACATCCTTGACCGCGGCGTTTACCTCACCACGGCCGTGAAATGCGCGAAGACCGGATATGGAATTGAGACGAGTACCGTGAAGCAATGCTCGCTATTCATGGAAAAAGAGCTGGCCCTTTTTCCCAAAGTGCAAGCGCTGATGCTGATGGGAGACGTGGCCATCAAAGCCCTCAATGCGATTGCACAGCGCGCAGGTGAAAAACGCGTGATCCCCGCCGGCTCCACCTACAAGCTCCGCGGACGGAAGTACTTCTTCCGGGGCATGCGAGTTTTCCCTTCCTACCTGCAGGCCGGCCCCAGCTTCTTCATCGAGAAGAGCAAGCGAAGAATGATCGCGGAAGATATTGCGACCGCGTTGAAGGCCGTCGACAATTCCTAAGCACCTGCGGAGACGCTCATGAGACTTCGCGAGCTCGCAAGCTTTCTTGTCTTGGTCACAGTGCTCGGTACGGCCTTGCCCACAGCGGTAGAGCAGAAGCCCTTTACCAAGGACCAGGTCCAGAGCCTGGTGCGAGACGGCCTCGGCGACGAAACCGGTGCCTTGGCGATCCAAAAACGCGGCATTGATTTTGAACCAACCGAGGCTCTCCTACAAAGCCTCAAGGCTGCCGGCGCGACCGACGCCTTCCTTAAAGCCTTGCAGGAGGCGAAGCGCCCCCGGCCCGCCGGTGGGGCCGTCCAGAAGCCGCTCAGCCAGGTGCAGATTCTCACCCTGCTGGTAGGGGAGGTGCCGAGCCAACGCGTGGCCATGCTGGTCGAGGAACGAGGCATCGACTTCGAGCCCAAGGACGATTACCTCACGGCAGTCCGCGTGTCCGGAGGTGGAGAGGAGTTGATCAAGGCGCTCTCCTCCGCTCGGGTGACCAAGCCCCCCACCGTCGAGCCCTCTGCGGCGGGCAGACAAGCCGCACTGCAGCAACATGCCGCCCGAGCAGCAGAATTCTTTCACAAGAAGCAGTACGCGCAAGCCGAGAGTGAGTACCGCGCGGCGCTCCAGTTCGACCCGCAAGAGTCAGACCTGCACGCCTCCCTGGCTCGAGCCCTGGGTTCGCAGAACAAGGTGGAAGAAGCCCTGGCGGAAGCACGGGAAGCGATCCGCTTGAATCCCACGAGCGAGATGGCTCACACCAGCCTGGGCCACGCGTTGTATGACAAAGGTGATCAGGACGGCGCCCTGGCGCAGTATCGCGAGGCCGCGCGTCTGAACCCGGCGAACGACCGCGTCCACGCCGTGATCGGCGTCATGCTGAGCGCCAGGGGCGACTTGGACGGCGCAATTGGGGAGCTTCGCGAAGCTCTGCGCCTTAACCCTGCGAATGACTTGGCTCACACTAACCTGGGCGTTTCTCTGGCCGCTAAAGCCGACCTGGAGGGTGCCATCGCTGAGTTCCGGGAGGCGGTGCGCCTGAACTCCGCAAATGCCGATGCCCACTATGACCTGGGCAAGGCACTCAAGCAAAAGGGCGACCTGGACGGCGCCATCGCCGAGTACCGCGAGACGCTGCGCCTGGATCCCGACAACGAGCCGGCCCACTACCGCCTCGGCTATGCGCTCGGATCCAAAGGCGACTGGGACGGGGCAATCGCTGAGCTGCGCGAGGCCCTGCGGTTGGATCCCAAAGACGAATCGGCACACTTCAGCCTCGGCTTCGCCCTGGGTACCAAAGGCGACTTGGATGGGGCAATCGCAGAACTGCGCGAGGCGCTGCGTCTGAACCCTAATGACGGTCCGGCGCACATTAGCCTGGGCGCCGTTTTGGGGAGTAAAGGCGACTGGGACGGGGAAATCGCCGAACAACGCGAGGCGCTGCGCCTGGACCCCACGAGCGAAATGGCCCACTACCGCCTCGGCATCGCGTTGGGGAACAAAGGCGACGCGAACGGTGCCATTGCCGAATACCGCGAGGCGCTGCGCCTGAACCCCGATGACCGACTCGCCCATGTCGCCCTCGCCGCCGCACTCGGGGGCAGGGGTGATTGGGATGGCGCGATGGCGGAGTTTCGCGAAGCTGTCCGCTTGGACCCGAACAACGCGTTCGCGCACTACGGCTTGGGTATGGCCCTCGAACAAAAGGGCGACCTCCCGGGCGCCCTCGAGGAATATCACACAGCCTACAATCTCAACCCGGCAGATCCTCGCTTCAAAGAGGAGTACGAACGCCTGCAGAACGCGAAAAAGTAACGGCAGGCTAAAACGTCCACGAGCCTCCGCGGGCAGGGCGAAAGGGCGCTCCTGCGCGGGGGTTGTCTGGAGGTGGTTGGTGGGCCCAGCAGGACTCGAACCTGCGACCAACGGATTATGAGTCCGCTGCTCTAACCAACTGAGCTATGGGCCCGCAATGTCCACAAGTTACCATCCACAGGCGCAACTGACAAGCGAGTGCTGAAACGAGTTGGGGACGAGCTTGCCGCAGCGGTACTCTACGAACGCCGGTCCGGCGGGAACAGGCTACCGCGAGAAGAATCAAAGTGGCCTCCTGCCCCGAGGCAAATCGTGGGTCCCTTTACTGCCGTGCCGCTTGGTGAGCGGCGACGCGCTGCCTCGTCACCGCGAGCGCATGCCCACAGCCGGTGACACACAAAGGAAACCATGAGGTCCCGACAGCGACCTGCTCAAGATAAAGGCGCATGCGTTGTCCGTGCCGGGCTTTCAGCATATAATCACCTTTGGCTCCGCCTATGTTCAAGAGGCCTGCTCGCTGTCCTTCCTAATATGTATCTGGTTTACAGTATGCTGTTCACTCTGGCTGCGATACTCAGCGCGCCTTTTTACCTATGGCGACAGGGCAAAAGACTGGGGCGCGGCTACTGGCGAGAGCGCTTCGGGCTTATCCCGTTTCAAGAAGCCCGTTCAGGCGCGGTCTGGGTTCACGCGGTCTCCGTGGGCGAAACGGTCGCCGTGGCAGGCTTGGTGCAAGAGGTGCAACGGGCGTTTCCAGAGCGCAAGATCTTTCTGAGTCACGTGACGCCGGCCGGGCGCGAAGCCGGTGAGGCGCGACTGCCGGCGATCGCGGGCCGGTTCTATGTCCCTTTGGATTGGCGCTGGACGGTTCGGAGAACGCTGGAGCGCATTCGGCCGGCGCTACTGATTGTCGTGGAGACCGAATTGTGGCCAAACCTCCTGCACGCCGCGCGGCAAGCGGGCACGCGCGTGGTGCTGGTGAACGCCCGGCTGTCGCGGCGGTCGCTGCGCGGTTACAGGCTTGCGCGGCCGTTCATGCGTCGCGTGCTCGCGGACGTAGACGCCATCTGCGCGCAGACGGAAGCGGACGCCCAACGCTTCCGGCAGCTCGGCGCAAGGCCCGAGCGGGTCAGGATGGTTGGCAATCTGAAGTTTGATGCGCAACCGCCGCAACTCAGCGAGTTCGCGCGAGCGCTGAAGATGGCGCTGCGACGCGCGGAGCGTGGTCCCGTCCTGGTGGCAGCCAGTACCATGCCGGGTGAGGAACCGCTGATCCTGCAGGCCTGGGACTTGATCCAGGCGCGTTATCGCAAGGCGCTGTTGATCCTCGCGCCGCGGCATCCCGCGCGGTTCGACGAAGTCGGCCGATATCTAGCGAGGGCGGGCCGGGGCTTCGCCCGTCGCACGACCCTGAGGGTCGAAGAGCCGGAGTTGTCACACCAACTTGCTGCCACGGAAATTCTCCTTTTGGACACGATTGGTGAGTTGGCGGGACTCTTCGAGCTGGCCGACCTCGTCTTTATCGGCGGGAGCCTGGTTCCCACGGGGGGGCACAATTTGCTTGAACCCGCCTACTGGTCGAAGGTGATTACTTTCGGACCACACATGGAAAACTTCCGGGACATCGCGAGGTTGTTCCTGGAAGCGGGGGCGGCGATTCAAATCCGCAATCCTGAGGAATTGGCGCATACCGCCTGGCTGCTGGAAAACTCCGAGGCACGGCGCCGCCTGGGTGCAAGCGCCCGGCAGGTGTTGGAGCAGAATACCGGTGCGACTGCACGGACGCTCGATTGCCTCCGGGAACTTCTGGACCGGGATGCGCGGGCGCACAAAACTCTCCCATCCGAGGTCAAGTGAATCCGATCTTGCTGCCGTTATCCGCGGCATTCCGGTTGGGTGTTGCGTTCCGCCACACGGCCTACAGGCGCGGCTGGTTCAAAACCCGCCGCCTGTCGCGGCGGGTGATAAGCGTTGGCAATCTGACGGTAGGCGGGACCGGCAAGACGCCGCTCGTCGCCGTGGTAGCAAAAATCCTGCTGCGGCACGGCTGGAAGCCGAGCATCCTGACGCGAGGTTACGCACGTCGCAGCAAGACTGACTTGATCGTCGTCGCGCCCGCCCCCGCTCGCCGTGCAGACGCGCGCGAAGTCGGCGACGAGGCGGCTTTACTGGCCCGCTCGCTCCCGGAAGTTCCCCTCGCCGTTTGCACCGACCGCTTTCGCGGCGGCAGGGTGGTGGAGGAGCGCTTCCACGTCGACGCGCACATTCTCGACGATGGCTTCCAACATCTGGCCCTGGCGCGCGACGTTGACCTTGTGGTACTGGACGCCACGCAAAAACTCTCCGACCGTTTACTGTTGCCTGCTGGCCGCCAACGTGAACCGCTCGCCGCCCTCCAGCGCGCGCAGGTGGTCGTGATCACGAGGGTTGATTCCGGCGATTCGAAGACGCTTGAAGACACTATCGCGAAGATCCATCCAGCCGCGAGGGTGTTTCGCAGTTCGATGAAACTCTCAGGGATGGTGGACGCTCGAAGCGGCGAGGCCGTTCCGGGCGGACAGATTCGCTCAGAGAAGGTGACGGCATTCTGCGGAATCGGCAACCCGCGCGCCTTCTTTGCGGACGTGCGACGCTGGGGATTCAACCTAGTCGCTGAGGATGCATTTTCCGACCATCACGTATACACTGAGCAAGAGCTCCACCGCCTGGTCGCACGCGCTCGAAAAGACGGAGCGGCCGCTTTGCTGACAACGGAGAAGGACGCTGTAAAATTTCCCCGGGATTGGAGGCCGGAGCTGCCCATCCTGGCCTGCGTGATTGAGGCGCAAATCCTCGGTGCGGAAGAATTCGAGAAAACCCTGTTAACGTACATTGAAAGGCCAAAGAAGGTGGACTGATGACGAGCCCCGCTCGCTTCGCGAACTGGCAGCGCATTATGGTTCGCGCCACCAACTGGGTGGGCGACGCGGTGATGTCGTTGCCGGCACTGGAGGCCTTGCGCGCGCGCTTCCCGCGCGCGGAAATCGTGCTGGTCTCCAAGCCCTGGGTCAGTGAAATCTATTGGTATCATCCCGCCGTGACTCGCCAAATCGTCTATAAACCTAATAGTGAACATCGCGGACCGCGGGGCTTCGGGAGGCTGGTCGAGGAACTGCGCGCAGAGCACTTCGACGCTGCCATCCTTTTCCAGAACGCTTTTCATGCCGCCTGGATGGCCTGGCGAGCGCGCATTCCGGTTCGCATCGGCTACGCGCGGGAGGGGCGCGGCTTCCTGCTCGCCCAAGCGTTTGAGCCGCCCTTGCCTGCCGCCTACGGACACCAGGTCTATTACTACTTGCAGCTCCTTTTCCGTGCCGGGTTGATCGACCAGCCTCAGCCGGTCGGGGAAATTCGACTTCGCCTAACGGACCCCGAAAAACATTGGGCGGCGAAAAAGCTGGACGCTCTCGGCTTGGGTGGGCCGCGGTTTTTGATCGGCCTGCATCCCGGTGCGTCGTTCGGTCCGGCGAAGCGCTGGATGCCGGAGCGTTTCGCGGCGCTGGCCGATCGCCTGATTGGTGCGCTGAACGCCGATGTGCTCGTTTTCGGCTCCCCCGAGGAGCGGTCCCTGGCGGAGGAGATCGCGCGCACCATGCAGCACACTCCCACGCTGGCGGCGGGCGAGACCTCGCTACGGCAGCTCCTGGCGCTCATGGCGCAGTGCCGTTTGATCGTGTCCAACGACTCCGGCCCCATGCACCTAGCGGCGGCGCTGGGAGTGCCGCAGGTGGTGGTTTTCGGCTCGACCAGCGAGCGCGCCACGGGGCCGGTGGGAGCGCGGGTCCGCATCGTCAAACATCGCGTCGCGTGCAGTCCTTGCGGGCTGCGCGAGTGCCCCATTGATTTTCGTTGCATGCATAGCGTCTCGGTGGAGGAAGTTTTCAAAGCCGTTTTGGAACTGGTCAAGCAGTGGAAGATTACGTATGAGCAAACAGCCTAATCGTGAAATCGCGGGGCGAGGTCCAGGAGCGAAAACCGCCACGCCAGCTACGGTGCGCGTTCCGGGGGTCTTCGTCGATCGCGATGGGACCCTCAACGAGGAAGTCGGGTACATGAATCACCTTGCCCGGCTGCAGCTCTTTCCCTGGTCGGGCGAGGCGGTCCGCAAGCTGAATGAAGCGGGCCTGCCGGTCGTCGCGGTAACAAACCAATCCGGCATTGCGCGTGGCTATTTTACCGAAGAGCTGCTTCACCAGGTTCATGAGGAAATCGCGCGCCAATTGGCAGCACAGGGTGCGCGCATCGACGCTTTCTACTATTGCCCGCATCACCCGGAGGGCCCTTTGCCCGCGTATCGTCTGGCCTGCCGCTGCCGCAAGCCGGCGACAGGAATGGTGGAGGAAGGCGCCCGGCGGCTTCATCTTGATTTGGCGAGTTCCTACATCGTCGGCGACAGTTACCGGGACATGCAGTTGGGATTCAACGCGGGTCTACGCACCATTCTGGTAATGACGGGATACGGGCGCGGTGAATTCGAATATCACGCGCGGCAATGGCCCCGCCAGCCGGAGCACGTGGTGGAGAATCTTCTCGAAGCAGCCACGCTGATCCTGGAAGATCTTCCGGCGCGCTCACCTTCGGTCGGGGCCGCACCCGTGGAGCCGAACCTATGAAGATCGCGACCCCAGACCGAGTTGCGTTGCTCGCTATTCTGGAACGATTCCCACGTCAGCAAGTGGTGATGCTGGGCGATCTCGTGGCCGACGAATCCGTTTACGGCGAAATCGCGCGTGTCTCACGCGAAGCGCCGGTGCTGATCTTGAAGCAGCGCGAGAAGCAGGTGGTGCCCGGGGGCGGCGCCAACGCCGTGAATAACCTGGCGGACCTCGGCGCGCGGGCCATTCCCGTGGGCGCCGTCGGCGACGACGAAGCGGGCGAGGCGCTGCTCCGCTACTTGCGTGAAAAGCAGATTTCTACTCGGCACGTGGTGCGGGTGTGCGATCACCTGACCCCCACCAAAACGCGCATTCTGGGAGGACTGGCACACTGGCAGCGCCAGCAGATCGTGCGCGTGGACCGCGAGCCGGCGCAGCCTCTCGCGCGGGAAGTGCGCACCGGCCTGGCCCGCAGTGCGGTGGCGCTGCTGAGCACATCCACAGGGGTTTTGATTTCCGATTACGGCTACGGCGCGACCAGCTCGCAGGAGGTGGATTTCCTGCGGCGGCGCCGGGGGCGCAAGTCGCTGCCTATCACCATCGACTCGCGCTTCGACCTGCTGACGTACAAGAATCTGACCGCCGCAACTCCCAATGAACCCGAGGTCGAGGCGGCTTTCGGCCAGTCGATTGGCCATGACCTGGAACGGCTTCATTCGCTGGGAAGGAAGCTGCTGCGCCGGCAATCGCTCCAGGCGTTGCTGGTAACGCGCGGCCGTGACGGCATGGCCCTGTTTGAGGAGCGCCGCGCCCCGCGCCATCTGCCCATCTTCGGGTCGGACCAGGCGGTGGACGTGACAGGCGCCGGGGACACCGTGATCGCCACCTTCACGCTCGCGCTCGCCGCCGGAGCAAGTTTTCTGCATGCCGCCTTGCTCGCCAACTGCGCGGGAGGAATCGTCGTGATGAAGCGTGGCACCGCGACGGTTACTCTTGGCGAGATGCGGGAGGCTGTCCGCAACGCATGAGTGCTCCTCTTATCCGCCGCCAAGAGCTTCGTGCCCTCGGCGATCGCCTGCGCCGGGAAGGCCGTCGTATCGCCTTCGCCAACGGCTGCTTTGATCTTCTCCATCTCGGCCATGTGCGTTATCTTCAGGAGGCGAAGAAGTGCGGGGACGTGCTGGTAGTAGGCGTGAACAGCGACCACAGCGTGGCGGCGTTAAAGGGCACGGGGCGGCCGATTCTTCCGGAGGAAGCCCGAGCGGAATTGGTGGCGGCGCTCGAGGCTGTGGATTACGTGGTCATCTTCGAAGAGCTGACCGCAGCGGGCGTCCTGGGCGACCTGCGCCCCGACGTGCACTGCAAGGGCACCGACTATTCCGCGGAGACGGTTCCCGAACGGAATCTTGTAAAGAGCTATGGCGGCGCGGTGCAAATCGTGGGTGACGCCAAAAACCATTCCACGCGGGGGCTTCTGGCGGAGATTGCCCGGCGTGCGCGCAAGGATTGACGTCGGCTTCTGCCGCGCCCAGGAGCCCTCTCCTAGGTGTGAGGGATGAGCGGTTCGCCGCAGCGATTCCTGATCGTCCGCCTCAGCTCGATCGGAGACATCGTGCACGCGCTCCCCGCGGTGGCCGCGCTGGGGGAAGCGTTTCCGCAGGCGGAGATTCATTGGGTCGTGGAGAGCCGTTGCGCGCTGCTGCTCGAGGGCAATCCCTATCTCCACCGCGTCGTGAAGCTCGACACGCTCGGATGGCGGCGGCGATTGACAACCGGCGCCACGCTGCGGGAAATCGGCCGCAGCCTGCGGACACTGCGCGTGTCCCGCTACGACGCGGCCATCGACTTCCAGGGACTCTGGAAGTCGGCGGTGGTCGCGTGGCTGAGCCGTGCGCGGGAGAGAATCGGGTTCGCAAAACGCTGGCTGCGCGAGCCGAGCGCGGCGGTGCTGTATACGCAGCGGATTTCACCTCGCGAACGCAAGCACGTTATTGAAATGAACTTGGCGCTGGTCGAGCAACTCGGGGCGCACGCGCCACGCTGGCAATTTCCTTTGCCGCGTACCGCCGGGGACGACACCTACGTCGAAACCCAACTCGCAGCTCTCCACGTGAAGGATTTCATCATCATCAATCCGGGCGGCGGCTGGCGATCGAAGTGCTGGCCTCCGGAGAGCTACACGGAGCTCATGCAACGATTGGAAGGCATCCTTCCGGAGCAGATCTTGGTGACAGGCTCCACAGGTGAAGAGAACTTGATCGCCGCCATCTTGCAGCGCGCCGGCTCGAGGCGCGCCCGCTATTTGCCCACCACGCTCGTGCAATTCATCGCCCTCGCGCGGCGCGCCAGACTCTTTATAGGAGGAGACACGGGACCGTTGCATCTGGCCGCCGCAGTCGGCACTCCCATCGTCGGCATCTTTGGCCCCACGGATCCGGCGCGTAACGGCCCGTTTGCTGCAGACGACATCGCCCTTTCGAACCTCGGCCCGATCAATCACACGCGTCGCGAGGCACATCCCACTTATCTGCCCGGGATTTCCGTCGAGTCCGTACTGGCCGCCATTGAGAAACGTTTGGCGAGGGCGCATGGATAGCGTCTACGCCGCGTGGGCCTCGCGCTGGCGGGTACCGCTGGGCTTCGCTCTGGGCGTGGCATACCTCATATTCTGCCAGCCCACTGTGACGCTCTTGATTGCGGGTGGCGCCGTCGCCGTGGCGGGACTGGCGCTCCGCGCGTATGCCGCGGGGCACCTCGCGAAGAATCAGAGTCTCGCCACGAGCGGACCCTACGCGTACACGCGCAATCCTCTTTATCTCGGCAGCGCCCTGATGGGCGCGGGATTCGTCCTGGCCGGAGGCTCGTGGGTTCTGGGCCTGGTTCTGATGGCTCTATTCGTGGCCGTTTATTGGCCCGTGATTCGTCGCGAAGAGGAATTCCTGCGGCAGGAATTTGGGGACGCTTACGAGCGTTATGCGCAGAGTGTTCCATTGTTCCTCCCTCGATTTCGTAAGGCTGCCGGTGGTGAGGAGTTTCAGTGGAAGCGGTATCGGAAGAATCGTGAGTATGAAGCGCTTCTCGGGTACCTCGCGGCGATGATTTTCCTGGCTTTAAAGATCTGGCTCCGATAAAGTTTTCCGGGCTGCTCTTGTAAGGGGCCGCGCGTCTAACTGCTTGTATGCCTACACGTATTTCCCGTTTGGCCGCTGTGTCGCTTCTTGCGTTCCTGACCGTATCCCTCACGGGGACGGCGGAAAACGTCCCTGAGCCTTTCACGCCGGGCGAGATGCTGACCTACGATGTGACGTGGTCGGTCTTCCGCGCCGGCGAGCTAACGGCCACGCTCCGGAGGACCGGCGAAGGGTCGAACGACGCCTACGAGGTCACGACCACCGCGCGGTCTCAAGGCTTCGTTTCGTTGCTCTTTAACGTCAACAACGAATTCCGGTCCTTCTTCAGCCCCCAAACCCTCTGCTCGCAGCGTATCATGAAGAAGACCAATGAAGGGCGCCGGCACAAAGACACGCTGATCGTTTTCGACAGGATACGGAACCTTGCCCTCCTCGATGAACGCGATCTGAGCCAGGCCAATGCACCGGCCAAACACGCCGAAAACGTGATTCCCGCTTGCGTGGAAGATGTGGTGACGGCGTTTTACTATCTCCGCCGCCAGCACCTGGAAGTCGGTCGCACGATCGAATTGCCCGTGAATGACGGCTCGAAGACCCAGCGGGTTGTCGTGGAGGTTCAGGCACGTGAAAAAGTGCAGACTCCCATGGGAACGTTCGACGCGTTTCGCGTGGAGCCCAAAGTCATCAACGGGTTGCTCAAAAGGAAAGGCCGCATGCTCATCTGGTTCAGCGCCGACAACCAGCAACTGCCTCTACGCATCAAGGCGATGATTTCCCTCGGTTCCATCACCGGCACCTTGCGATCCGTTTCCCACGCGCCGCCGGACGTTTCACCAGCCAGCCCTTGAGCTTCGCCGGGAAAGTCAAATCACCTTGTATTTTTCAGTGAGGAGTCTTTTGAACCGGGACTGGTAAATCAGGTCGTACGTCTGTTCCTTGTCAGGGAAAAGACGGAGAGCAAACTGGCGAGTCTGGGCGACGAGCGCCGCGGCTTCTTCGACGGGCAGGTCCGATTGGCGCAGAAGATTCATCACCAGATTGACTACCACCTGCAGCCGTCGGACCTTGCGGTTTTCCTCGAGGATTTCCGCTTCGGTGGCCACGACCAAAACCTCCCTGACGTCAGCCTCAAATTCAACTGGCCCTGTGGCGCGGGAATCTAGTATAAGCTAGGGTCAAGGCCGGGTGCTCGGAATTCATCAGCGCCATCCCGCGGGCACTGGCCTCCAAGGGAAATGCCAGCCAGCCTCCGCACGGCGAAAAGGAAAGCCACTCGAATGCGCTGGGCGAGTACTCGCCGGGCGCTCCGCGAGGCCTTGCGGAATTTTCTTCGCGAAGATTCGCTGATGGTTTCAGGCTCCATCGCCTACCACTGTCTGCTGGCCATTTTCCCTCTGCTGCTGCTGTTGCTGGGTGTGAGCGGAATTTACATCCAGCGCTTCGAGCTCGCGGGCCGGATTGCCGTGGTTCTGCAGGGTTATCTGCCCGTCAAGACCGACTTCATCATGCAGAACTTGGTCGGCATCTCGCGCGCCTACGGAAGAATCGGCCTCATCTCGTTTCTGCTCCTGCTGTGGAGCTCCTCGGGAGTGTTTCTTCCCCTCGAGATTGCTCTGAATCGCGCCTGGGAAGTCGAGCGGGGCCGCACGTGGTGGCAAAGCCGGCTGCTGGCTCTGGAGATGGCTCTGATCGTGTGCTGTCTCCTTTTGCTTTCCACGCTGCTCGTCGCCGCGGAGATCCTTTTCCGCAATTGGCTGGGGCGCCTGCTGGCTCCCTCGCTGCATCCCCTGGTGGTCTTCCTCTATCACCTGATGGCGGCGGGAGGCTCCTTCGGCGTGGCGCTCCTGATGTTCGTGATTCTGTTCGAGCGGCTCCCCCATCGCCCCATGCAGCTCCGTCAGGTTTTCCCCGGCGCCGTGCTGACGGCCCTTCTCTGGGCGCTGGCTCGCTCCCTTTTCATCCTCTTCCTCCCCTTCTTCGACTACCGGCATGTTTACGGATCCATCGGTGTGGTCGTAGCTCTGATGACTTGGGCGTATATATCCTCCGCCGTGATGCTTTTCGGAGCCCAGGTGTCGCGATCCCTTTACCGCACTTTGAAGGTCACGGACCCGGCCGCCACCACAGGGTCCGAAGCGCCGTACGAAGCGCACGGTGGCGAAGCGAAAGACCCTAAGTGAGTCTTGAGTACGGGATTGGTTCGGGGAACAGGCCATGTCGAGAAATAGAAAACCAGCGCGTAAAAAGAATAAGCCACCACTAAAGGCACAAGAAATAGTAGCGCCCAAATCAAGGATTCGTGCAAGGCTTGTCGCATGGGGCCTCGGAATTGCAACCGTTGTAGGTAGCACTGGAATTCTTTTTCTGCAACCGCGACCTTCTGTAAATCCACCTGGACCTCCTGACCTTACTAATCCATTTAATGCTTCTTTTACAATAACCAATACAAACATCATCCCACTGCGCGACGTAGGAGTATCAATCGGTGTAATTCAGGTGGTTATGAGCCCACTGCCCTTTAACGAAACCAAGAGGCCGCCTCTCTACTACCCAGGGCGCCTCCCCACAATTACTCGTGAAGATTGGAATAATCACAATTTGGAGATGGATGAAAAATATACGATCACTCCCGATGTGATAGCCCCCGGCCGTGGAGCCAGTCTGGGTGGGGCTGATGTTGCGATTGTTGTAAAATATCGACCTTGGTTTTTGCCAGTTGAAAGGCGGCGAATTTTCAGGTTCGTGACCCATAATAACGGCGATGGGACCTTCTCTTGGCATTCCTACCCTCTCAGGTAAATGACACGCCGTGGTTGTCAAGTTCCTTCCAATCGCCGTCCATTGGACCGTCGTGGCCCCGCTGGCGTCCGTGCGCACAATCCTTGCCCCGGCGTTCCGCAGCACCTCCAGCGTCTCCCGATCCAATTACTTTCTCCTTTCCTTTCAACAACATTCAAGGTTCGCGGCGATAAGTCGTTTATTTTTCTACAACATTCAAGGTTAGCAGTGAATTTGCGCCAAGTCAGTTTTTTATCTCATTTATTTTCATCGACGTTCAAGGATATACCTTCATTTTAACATCCTTTTTTCTCTTCTCAGCCTAGGCTACGAGCATTCTTGTTAACTACCCTATTTTCAAAGACCTGGTTTCTTCCTGCGGCCGTCACAATTCACCTGATTCTTCGCTAACTTAGTGTGTTTTCATTAACATTCAAGGATCGTGAGGGTTTTTCCCAGGCTTCTTCCCCCCGCTCCTGGCGTTTCATCCTCATGAGCAGGCTTGTTACGCGCGAAACTTGGCGAAAGTCGGAATCTTCCATCCTCTCCGTCCTCTCTGTGTCTTAAAGCCTTCAACACGGAGGGCACGGAGCGCTCTGCGGTCTCGGTGTTAAGGCTTTGCTGTCCACGGAGGCCACGGGACAGCCGTCCGTTCCGCCGAACCGCGGGCAGTTTGCTCATCGTCGGTTTCTTGACCGGGGACATCGTAACCTCACGAATCGCCGTTTCAGCGGCGGGCCCCGCAGAGCGCGGCCAGCAGTGGCGTCTTCACTTCAACGGTAGTGTCCTGAGTTAGAAGTGCCCTGACAGACTCTCCCCCTTGTGGGCGGCCGCTCCGCAGCCCTGTCAGGGGCGCAAGATCATAGCCCAGGGTCTCTTTTGACCCGCCGTGCGCGGGCGCAAGCCCTGGGAGCGACGGCCCTCACCCCGCCCCTCCTCTGTCGGGGCACCCCTCTCCCGCCGGCCCGCCGCCCGAAGGCTCTGCAAGAGGTATCGTCATCGCCTACCCCGCTCTGGGCCGCAGGGCGGGCGGGAGAGGGGACGGGGGTGAGGGAAGGTTCCCTTTCCCACGGCTCGCGCCGTGGGCTACCTTCTTTCGCCCCGATGCATCGGGGCTGACTTCATCAACGAACCTCATACTCATGACAATAGCGTCGGACTCCACGAACGCGCTGCCACGCAACTCCTCACATCTATAGATTAGCAATAAGCAGGGGTGCAACGTCAAGACCGTGCTATGCGATTCTTCCTACCGGTAGGAAGAAAAGTAGCGGCGACTTTACGTCGCCCCGAGCGGGAGATGGTGGCATGTCGTAGGTGGGCAGCGAGCGCTGTGTGCGAGTCCCGGCCGGGTCGGGATAAGTGGTAGCTGGAATGTGGTACGTGGGGTGCGCGCGCTGCGGGCTAGCGGTAGGCCGAAAGTTGAGCAGATGGCAGCTAACTTTCAGGCGAATTCCCTTTGGCGCGGGTCTTTACCGCGCCGCCGTCGTCGCGTCATTCCCGCCCCGATGCAATCGGGGCAAGCCCTGCACCATATGGTACAGGGCAAGCTCCAGCGAGAAGCCAGTTCGTTTGTGGACCCCCCGTGTTCGCGGGGATGACGGTTGGCTGGGTCGCTTGCGGGCTACCGGTAGCCCGAAAGTTGGCCGGCCAATTGTCCGGGGGCCCCCTGCCGGGGGCCGTAGCACCGCCAGCGGTTTCAACTCTTTGGTAGTGGGTGAGTTGCGGATATGCCGACTTTGCGTCCAAGTGGGCGCTGGCGTCAAAGGAGGAACCACAAGGCGCTGGGATAGTTTCCGAGTGCGCGACCATCCGCCCGGAATCGGGAAACAGCCTTCCGATGCGGGGCCTAGTACGTCCGAGGAAGCTCACCGCGCTCGCGAGGAGCAAAGTAACAGTTTGCGGCTCCCTCTGGTTTGGTGTTATTCGGAACATGCTTTTTGCGGAGGTCTGGCAGATCCTCGGGGAACCGCATGTATTCCTCGTAGAGGTCTGGTCTGTTCGTCCTGAGGGCCTCAAGGTTTCGCATCCAGCGTGAGCGATACCGTAAGTTCCTTTCACTGTTCAATCGCAGGGCCTGCTCAAGTTTCCTACCATCGGGGTTCAAGGCCTCGACGCGACCGCTATCCATGATGCGGAGGCAATCATGAAACGCCACTTGGCAGGGGTCCGGAACGCCAAGGATGGCTTTCTTCGCTTCGTTGCAGCTTGCACACGCGTAGAGCAGATTTGAGTATTGGCATTCCCCTCGCGGTTCAACCGTTACCGGATTGGAATGATCGATATGAAACGTCGCACCGCGGCCGTACCACTGCTCACGGTGAAGGCAGTACACACATCGAAACGTGAACTCATCGCGGAGCCAATCGCGATAGCTGTTGTAATCTTGGTAGCCGACAGGGCCATGCCGTCTAGCGTGCGGCTCGGCTGGATACTCAAATCCGACCATCAGACGGCTCCGTCCTTCACTGGAAGGCCGGAAAACAGCCTCTTCTCGAGCTCATCGAGCACATAGGTAGGGCGGGGGGATACGTGGTCGATGTGGTAGTCGGCGTAAGCCTGCAAGGCGTCGAGACGCATTTGTTCCTCTGTACTCAGCGTGCCTGAAATGCTCTTGTCGATGAGCATGCCCCGCTCGCGGTTCGTCACTGACCAATCTTCTTCAAACTGGAGGAAGTCGGAAAACCGTACCGAGTGATCGAGTTCCTTCGGTAGGTATCTGGTCTGTTTGAACGGCACGCCAACGCGCTCCCAATCGGTGAATACTGCAAGGAGCGACTGCTCCAGTTCGAGTGGCAGTGAATACAGCCTTAAAACGTCGCAGTCGACCCGCAGTAAGAGCTTCTGAAGCGTTGCCGAGTCCGCTTTCGACCAGGCAGCTTCAAGATATGCAGTTGCAGCACGGTCGACGCCTTCAAACGATTTCTCCTTGGGGAGCGGTATTTTCCGGACGTCGCCGACGAGGTTGTCGCGTTTGCCCAGATGCGAAAACACGTAAGCGTTCGCAACCGGCGAGTTGAGCAGGGCCCAAAGCGTCTCGATGGAATATGAGGGCACCGTTGGGCGTACCGGAATGAAACGGCTTGTGACCGGGTGCCCCTGTTTGTCAATGAGTGCTTTAAGTCGCCATGGGCCACGACTTGCGGGAGCATAGTTAAGGAGGACCTGGGGAGTGCCGACCGTCGTCCCGCTCCTTGCCGAGCTAATCACCGATCGGTCCAGGTTCATCCAGTAACGCTCGGGCAACTCATGCACCTGTAGGTTGTGGCCAAAGCGCACAAAGCCAAGATGGCCCCCGGGAAATCGTTGTTCGGAGTATGTCGTTCTCCCGGGTGGTAGCTGCGCATGATAATCGAGTCCTTTTGCTAGCGCAGCAACGTCGCCGAGGGTCGGCTTGTCACCACAGGCGTTCCACACCTCTTCTAGGTCGGGGACGCGCAGGGAAAAGGATTCGTCGTGCGAGAACCGTGATTGTGAAACAGTGCGCGTGGTCGAGGCGGCGTACTCTGAACGGAAGGATTGAAATTCACGTTCACGAACACGGCGATAGCGAACGTGTGTTCGTCCGGTGACTTTCTTGCGTCGGCCGACGAGGACTGCCGACTCGGCGCCGGAGAATGGGAATACTTTGTCAGGGAAAAGGCAGATTTCCCTTAGCTCATACTCGCGGATGAGAAGCTCGCGAAGGTCTTTGGCATTGTTGCTGTGCAGAAAAGTCTGGGGGAGGACTACCCCGAAGACTCCTCCCTGGGGTAGTTGTGGCAGCGTCCGCCATAGCATCTCGGCGGATTTGTTGAGGAAGCGAACCTGTGAATTCCGGTCCCGATAGAAATGTTGTTCCTGTGGCGCGAAGTTGTCGAAGGGTGGATTGGCAAGCAGTATGGTGTTTCCCTTTGCCTGCTCAGCGAGGCGGTTATCGAGAAACATGTCCTGGGGCTTCAAGTCCCACCCGTCAGGATTCGGAATGTCTGTGAGCGTCAGCGACAGGCGAGCCAACTCAAGAGCGAATGGATCAATGTCATTGCCATGTAGCCGGCTTCGTAGGTACGGCCCCCGCCGGCTTGGTATTTCTTTGTCGGGCGGCAGCATTTCTGTGAGCAATCGCATCGCCGACACGAGAAACGCGGCGTGCCCGCATGCAGGTTCAAAGACACTTCTTTGATCGGCCGGAATCTCCTTTATCCAGTCAGCCAGATTGCCCAGGACGTAGTCAACGAGAAATGACGGCGTTCTGTGCGTGCTGAGGGACAACCGTGTCTCCTTCGAAATGAGCGTGTTCTCATAAACATGTGCAAGAGATTCGGTGGTTGTAAGCACCAGGCTGCTGAATTGGCTTATAGTTCGAGCCGATTCGCGAAGAGCTTCAAGCTTCCGCGCTGATCCGGCTGCCAGCGGCTTCGTGCCGTAATGGTTCGCCACGCGGTGAAAGACTTCTTCAACTTCGTTCAGGTTGAGGTCCTTAAACCCCGCGACTTGCTTGTCGCGAAGAATCTTCCCCGAAACAAGCCAGAACACCGTTTGTAGCAACCAGCGCCCCTGATCATCGGTGACCCTCGTCCAGCCGAGGCGGCCCTTTAGCGCTGACACGTTTCGTTCGATGAGTTCCCCGAGGAATTTGCCGACTTCTTCTTCGACAAGGGCCATCAGCCCAAGGTCTACGAAGCTGAGCTGATACGCCGTCTGAAAACGCCCCCAGGTCTTTGCTCGGTAGACTGCCCCGGGCGAGAACTCCTCTCGATGCCTCTGGAAGAATTGGTCGACCTCGTTTGCCGGGATGTTCTCCAAGAACTCTGGTGCCTTGGCCCCCTGCTTCCACCATTGAAGCGCATTCTGTGAACACACGAATACGAGCGGCGCTCCGAGAGGCTTGCAATCCTCTACGGCTAGGCGGGACCCATTCGTTGTTGAGAGCACGGCCACGCACGCCGACCGAGAGTCCGTGGGAGCCTGGGCGAATCCTACCAGTGGTACGACCCGGCCATCCCCGAAGGAAAAATCGCTTCGGAGCAGATCGGTACGGTATCCGCACCCACGGAGCGGACCACTGATGGAATCCGGTCTCAACAAGACAGTAGAAATGTTGGTTTCTCCAAGCGCGTCATTCCGAGCAATCCCAAACTAAAGCTACGCCGCGGAGGATCAGGGACTGGTAGCAGAGGCGCAGCGCTCATTTTCTCAAGGACCGGATAACAGCGCGAACGACACCCTGGACCTGTAGGTCCAGGACGGGTATCAACTCGGGATAGACGGGGTTTTCAGCCCGAAGCCACACCTTGCCCTCTTTTTTATGGACGAGAGTTTTGAGCGTAGATTCGTTATCGATCAGCGCTGCCACGATATCGCCATCTTGTGGGACAGCTGCTCGTTCCAGCAGCACAATATCTCCCTCAAGGATGTGGCGACCGATCATCGAATCGCCGGTCACACTTAGCGCGAAGGCTCGGGAGCGATCACGAATGCCGTAAAATGTCGGGTCAACATTAAGGCGTTCGTCGGTTGTTGTCAATGCTTCGTCCGGAAGCCCAGCAGCAATGCGTCCAAGCAGCGGGATGCCGGTGCTCTTTCGGACCAGATGCAGGCCGCGAGCGAATCCCTTCTCCCGCATCACATAGCCTTTCTTCTCAAGCGCTACGACGTGATCGAAAGCAGCCTTTGGACTCCTATACCCGAAGCGCCTGCAAATTTCGCGGTATGTTGGCGGCGGCATACCGTTCTTGCTCCGCTCCTCAAGGAAGCCCAGAACGAGTCCTTGCGGCTTTGTAAGTTCGCGGTCCATACTAAACAAATGTATAGTATACCTCGGTCCTCTCAGATGCAACACGGATTTTGCGCCTGTGGCCATTGTGCCCGGATCACGGCGCACCCGGAAACAATCCCTTAGCCTGCTTTTCTCACCAAGTTTTCCGAGAATCGCTTCGGAGTGCTGATCGTCGATGCTGGCCTGGGTTTTGGGCTGCACGGTGGGGCGGTTGGACCTTTTGGGGGTGTGCACAGGCTTCGCGGAC